>ERZ1035006.2472-NODE-2472-length-10487-cov-42.531346_pt1 | contig 10487 bp, 8 predicted proteins | sample MGYA00520694_ERZ1035006 | MGnify/ENA primary metagenome ERZ1035006 (study PRJEB33766, sample SAMN09781746) | gut metagenome | biome: gut microbiome | host: Homo sapiens | place: Madagascar | study: EMG produced TPA metagenomics assembly of the PRJNA485056 data...
CTGGCAGCCTAAGGCCGCGTAGCCATATACTCAAATTTTAACGAACTATTGATAAGTAGATTGTAACTAAAAAAGGATACATTAGTAGATTGTAACTGAAAAAAGAGTAAATTTGTAGGTTATAACTAAATAAGCAGTATTTGAGAGTTGAACCAATAACTACGAAAAGATATAATTTAAACATCTAAATCATTATACGTATGAGAAAATCATTTCTGACATTTATGCTTACACTACTCACAGGAGTATTGTTTGCACAACAACCCACAAGAGTAAACGTTGCCGAAGGCACACTTGAGGGCATAAACGAATCGGGTGTAAAGACATTCAAGGGCATTCCCTTTGCCGCACCTCCAGTAGGCAATCTTCGTTGGAAGGCTCCACAGCCAGTAGAGAAATGGCAGGGCGTACGCCAAGCTAAAGAATATGGACCAAACCCTATGCAGGAGAATTTATTCGGCGACATGAACTTTGGTACTAAGAAGATGAGTGAGGACTGTCTGTATCTTAACGTATGGACACCAGCAAAGACAATGGACGAGCATCTGCCTGTACTTATCTACTTCAATGGTGGTGGTCTGATGTGTGGCAGCGGCAGTGAGCCAAGATATGCAGGCGATGCTATGGCACGCAAGGGCATCATATCAGTTACAGCCAACTATCGCGAGGGCATTTTCGGATTCTTTGCCCATCCACAACTCTCTAAGGAGACATCGTATAAGGGTTCGGGCAATTATGGATTCCTCGACCAGGTGGCTGCCATCAAATGGATAAAAGATAATATAGCAGCATTCGGTGGCGACCCTAACCGTATCACTATCGTAGGCGAGTCGGCAGGTTCTATGTCGGTTAGCTCGCTTATGGCATCACCTTTGTGCAAAGGATTGTTTGCCCAGGCAATGGGTTCAAGCGGTTCGGTTATTGGAACAAATAAGGTTGCCACACTTAAGGAGGCTGAGACCCAGGGCTTAGAAATGACGAAAAAAATTGGCTGCAAGAATATTAAGGAATTGCGTTCGCTCTCTGCCGAGGAGCTTATGAAGAAAGCTAGCGTAAAGAGTGTACCAATATACAACATCGACGGATACTTCTGGACAAAGCAGCCCCACGATGTGTTTGCCAATGGCGAGCAGACTAAGGTGCCATTGCTTATAGGTGGCAACAATCAGGAGATGAATGCCATGTTCATTCTGCGTGGCAAGCCAGCCACAATCGAGAATATGAAAGAAGCAGCACGCGCTATCTATGGCGATGCTACCGACGAACTGTTCAAACTCTATGGCCTCAACACAGATGCCGACGTTATGGGACAACCAGGCAACAATCTTGCCGGTGATGTCTTCCTCGACTATTCTACATGGAAGTGGGGCAATATGCACAAGCTTACTGGTGGACAGCCAGTATATCGCTACCGTTATTGTCATCCACGTCCCGACATGGTATTGAAGGACAAGGTTGCAGGTCTTGCTGGCGGTGTTCAGGATAAGACATCAGATACTCCTGCTGCTCCTAAGAACATTGGCGCAGTTCACTCTGCCGATATTGAGTATGCTATGGGTACACTGCCAACTAACCGCGTGTACGATTGGCAACCTGAGGATTACACCATATCAGATATCTTCAGCAACTATTACGTCAACTTCGTTAAGACTGGCAATCCTAATGGTCTTGGCCTCATCGAATGGCCAACAACCAACGGCAAAGCCATAGCTCCAGTTCTACAGATCGACGCCAACACATTTGTTAAGGAAGACCCTAACATGGAGAAGCGTTACGAGATTATGGACCAACTGTTTTGGAAGTAATGAACGTTATTAAATAGGTATGAATAAGTGTTTCTTCATGGCATTGTCGCTGGCATTGTTCTCTCTGAACGTGTCAGCGCAATGCTACACCGAGAGTCAGCAACAAACTTGGCTGCAAAAGGCAGAGGCTAGCAAACCTGTATTAAACAAAACCACACATCACCCCGTAAGAGAAGTAAAGATTGTGGCAGACGCCAATGCCTTCCAAGGCTTCAAGGCTGTGGAAGACGGCGATATCAACGACCTTTACAGCAAGTCGTTCAAGAAGAAGAAAGAGGTGATAGTCGACTTCGGCAAACATCTTGTAGGCAATGTAAGCTTCAAGATTAAGGACATCGGTCCTATGCAGGATGCCGTACTACGCTTTAAAGTAACATTTGGCGAGATATCAAGCGACCTTGGTCTACCCGTAGAGCCTTACACTGGCAGCCTTAGCCGTGGCTGGATGCAAGACTTCCAATGCGATGTGAGCTACGACGGATGCTATACCTTCAACCGCCGCATCACAGCACGATATATGAAGATAGAAGCTGTAGGCACTTCAATATACAGCGATTTCTGCTTCGACAACATCACATTTGAAGCCACAACATCGGCTGGCAAGTCGAAAGCACAACTGGCAAGCACCACACCACAAATATTCAAGGATATAGCACGTGTGTCGGAAAATACACTTAAGGACTGTATGCAGGGTGTATTTGAGGACGGACCTAAGCGCGACCAACGTCTGTGGATGGGCGATCTTTATCTGGAGGCTCTTGCCAATACAGCATCGTTTAAGGAATACAACGTAACCAAGCGTTGCTTATATCTGCTTGCCGGACTTGCCAATCCTGACAACGGCTTGCTCTATTCTAATATGGTGGAATATCCCAAGCCACACGCACAGCAGACATTCTTCGTTGACTATGCCTTGTCTTACATTCTCACACTAAACGACTATCTCAAGGCTACAGGCGATACCGAGACAGCACGCGACCTTTGGCCAGTAGTAAAGAATCAGATCAACACCATACTTGCCAAAGCCATAGACAATAACCATCTATATGCTAACACTGGCTACCAGTATAAGGGAATGATGGTGTCTATAGTATTCTTCGACTGGGCTCCAGTCACGCTTGATAACCATGCAGCAATACAAGGATTGCTCGCCCACTCTATCGACTGCGCCTACAACATTGCCAAGGTTATAGGCAAGACCGATGATGTAAAGGCTTATCCTGCAACTGCCAAGCAACTGCGAAAGGCTGGCTACAAGGCTTACTGGGATGCAAAGAAGCAGATTGTTGTTAGTGGCAAAGAACGTCAAGAGTCGTACACTGCAACTTCTTGGGCTGTGTTGGGCGACCTTATCAAGGGCAATGAAGCACAGAAGGCTATACGCAATGTTATGCAGAGCAATACAGCCATCAAGCCAGGCACTCCATATGCCAACCACTTTCTTGTTGCTGCTATGCTGCATTGCGGTATGAACTCAGAGGCAAAGAAGTATGTAGAGGACTATTGGGGCGGTATGGTTCGACTCGGAGCCGATACATTCTGGGAATATTATGTTCCAGACAACCACCTATTCTCGTCGTACAATGGATACACCTTGCTCAACAGCTACTGTCATGCATGGAGCTGCACACCTATCTATTTTATAGTAAACTATCCTGAGATATTCCAAAAGTGATAATCTCACGCAACCTAAAATACACGTTACGACATATATGAAACAACTATTTTTTATTCTCTCGCTCTCGGCTGCCGCTACATGTATGGCGGCCAAGCCAGAGGCGAGCAAGCCTTTTGTAACAATAACTCAAAAGGGTGGCAAGACGCTTGGTTACTCGCCTACGTCAGGAGTAAAAATAATAACGGTTGACGGACTTAAGTTTAAAGACCTAAACCGCAACGGCAAACTCGACAAGTATGAGGATTGGCGACTGCCAGCACGCGAGCGTGCCATAGACCTTGCAAGCCAACTATCAATAGAGGAAATTGCTGGCCTTATGCTCTATAGTGCCCATCAGGCTATACCTGCCAATGAGCAAGGATTCGGAGCAGGTACATACAACGGAAAGCCACTGTCAAAGAGTGGAGCCAAAGCATCCGACATTAGCGACGCACAAAAGAAATTTCTTATAAACGATTATCTACGCCACGTTCTTATAACCACATTACAGTCGCCACGCATCGCTGCCGAATGGAACAACAATGTGCAAGCTCTATGCGAGAGCATAGGACATGGTATACCAGCAAACAACAGTTCAGACCCTCGCAACGGCACAACTGCCAACACCGAATATAATGCAGGTGCGGGTGGTGCTATATCTCTATGGCCTGGTCAGTTGGGATTGGCTGCTACATTCGACCCTGCTGTGGTTAAAGAGTTTGGACAGATAGCATCACACGAATATCGTGCTCTTGGCATCGCTACAGCACTATCGCCACAGATAGACATTGCAAGCGAACCACGTTGGAGCCGTGTAAACGGAACATTTGGCGAGGATACAAATCTTGCTGTAGATATGGCTCGTGCCTATTGCGACGGATTCCAATCGAGCGAGGACAATAATGGAGGTTGGGGTATGTTCAGTGTCAATGCTATGGTAAAGCATTGGCCTGGTGGCGGTCCTGAAGAAGGCGGACGCGATGCACACTTCGACTATGGCAAATATGCCGTTTATCCCGGCAACAACTTCCATACATTACTGCGCCCGTTTATAGATGGTGCATTCAAGCTGAACGATGGCACGGGCATGGCTGCAAGCGTTATGCCATACTACACCATATCTACCAACCAGAATGGTGGTAGCGGCAGCAACCGTGGCAACAGCTACAACAAGTATCTCATTACCGATTTACTGCGCAACAAATACGCATTCGACGGTGTGGTTTGTACCGATTGGATGATTACGGCCGACGTTAGCGGTGTGTCTAGATTTGAAGGCAAGTGTTGGGGTGCTGAGAATCTTAGCATTGCCCAGCGACACTACGAGATACTGAAAGCTGGTGTCGACCAGTTTGGCGGCAATAACGACAAGGAACCTGTACTTAAGGCTTATCAGATGTGGAAGGATGAGTTTGGATCGGTATCGGCACGTCAGCGCTTCGAAAGCTCGGCTGTACGTCTATTGGTCAATATCTTCCGTACCGGACTGTTCGAGAATCCTTATCTCGATCCCAACATTACAAGCAAGACTGTAGGCAACCCCAAATATATGCAAGCTGGATACGATGCCCAGGTCAAGAGTATTGTTATGCTCAAGAATCACGCCAACGTGCTTCCGTTCAAGAGCAAAAAGCTCAAGGTATATGTGCCTAAGCGCTTTGTAAAAGGTGTACCCGACTGGTGGGGCAACACACCTGCCGACAAGACCGAATATCCTGTAGATATGAATATCGTGAAGAAGTTCTACACCGTGGGAGTCACAATAAAATCTTTTATTGATTGAATATCAGCGAGTTAAACACTTTAAATAATGTAACTGCTAACGATTTAGAAACGAGCAATCTTCTTTATCTTTTACAACTTTGCGATATACAAAGAACGCTTCAATTACAAGTGCAAAGATAAATCAAAAATATGAAAAGCAATGTATTTTGCTTTGTTTTTATAGATTATTAAATTTTGAAAAGAACATAATTGTTCTTCACAAAAGCAAAGTTGCCATCTTATGAAGTGCTTACAAGTTTCATATTCGGCATTATAAACATGGAAAGTGTTAAAAAGCATTTTGCTTCCTTACAATGCGACTTTAAAAATTCATGTTTATGATTTTTTTTTGTAAATTTGTAACCAAATTCAAAATATCTTTTAGTCTGAGTCGAATATGGAACGTATTTTTCTAAAATATATATTATGCTTATTGTGTGTTTACACGATAACAGCTTGTGACAAGGTGAATGATGAGGTTCCTGACCAACCGAAATTTACTCCCTATGTATCTGAGAGTTATTGGTCTGTGAAAACTGAGGTTTATGTCGATGCACCTTTTAATGCAGAAAAGATAAAAAAGGAATTAGAAGACAATCCTCCTGCTTTGCCATCTGATGTTTACTATTTTTACATGAGGAAATTGTCGTCTGCTTTGTCGGCTGAAAGAACTGTTTCACTCCTCAATAGTGCAAGAGAAGAACAGTGGAAAGCCTATATAGAAACAACTTCCTCCATAGAATGGTCTGAAAAATATAGCTTTATCAAAACAGACCAAAAGACTCTTCCAAGTTATGAACATTGGACATTTCATTTAATGACGGATAAAAAAGACACTATAATTGCTCAATATGATGTTGCTTTTTCTATCAGCCAAGAGGGCAAAAGAACTCAATGGTACTTATATGAAGACTTGACAGACGATTACAGGAAAAAATATCCTACAATGGATATTCATTCCGTGATACGGATGCAAACACTTACACTTATAGATTTCTATTATTTGTCATAATCCTATGAATTAAATAGAATAAAGCCGTATCAAGACTTGTTTGGGGCGAGATACGGCTTTATTGATAAAAAATATCCACACGATAATGACGCTTAGATTTCTAACATCCTTATAATGTACTTACCATCTTTCTTGATAAACATGAATGGGGTGAAATGCTTATCTTGTGCATTTATTCCATACCCCAAGCATTTGTATTCAGCAGGAGCAATAGGCGGAAGTGGATATTCCTTAGTCTTCCCATTTTTCCTATTTACGATAACAAAGGAATATCTGTCTTTTTGGAAGTTGTCAGTCCTTGGCATACCATGCTTTACAAGACAATAGATGTTCCTTTTATCCATTTTTACAGTTGTGATGCACTTTGTGAAGTAAGAACTATACAGATTTCCATATTCATGCGTATAAAATTTTGTGGAGTCTGGTGCAATCATAGGAACTGTATCTGTGTCAAACACCATGTAAACCTTATATTTGTCAAGATGAAGGCTATCTGTCACATACAGTTTTCCTGTGTAACCATTTCCATACAAGAAAGTTTTTCCTTCATGTGCGAATACATTATTAAGATAATAATAGCCTGTTCTGCTATTTTCTTGAATACGCTCTAATTTGCCGTAATGTCCATCACACTTTCCGTCATTGATACGAAAAGAAGCTATTATTGGATTGAAGGTCTTATAAAAGCTGCCATTAAAAGGGTCTAAATCTTTCTGTCCTACAATATCCTCTTTCTCAAATCCATCCATAGGCCATGTCAACTTTTCGCTTCCTGTCCATAATTTGTTATTGAACAAGTCGAACACAAAGTGAAGATAGAAATACTTGGAATGTTCCAAATCGAAATCTGGTGAAATCATCTTGCCTGACGTATAATTGTTGATGTCTCGTATCAAGACAGCAGGGGCATTGTAAAAGCTAAAGTTCCATTCGTTGCCTACTTTTTCTCGAAGAATCTTTGGCAGGGAATAGGAAATTCCGATATGAGAAGAGTCCAACATATTTGCAGACAATGCTATGTAAAAGACTTGTCCTTGTTTTACTAAGTTTCTGAAATCCTTATCTGGCACGGAAACAAATTTCTTTTTCTCCGCTTCGTCTGCTTGGAAGAGTCGCTTGAATTTAAACAAACCATTTTCTTTATTAAACAGCATTATACCATTGTTCAGCATGTCGTTAAAAAAAAGGTGTCCATTCTCTATTTTGGGAATATCATATATTGATGATATTTCTACTCCATCTTTCGTGTTGACCTCGATGTCCGTTTGTTTCCATTTTGGCATAGGAACATTTATCATCGCAATCTGGTCTGCCACCTCTTTATATGAGTCTTTCTTATCCAATTCATACATGTGAGGAGCAATTCTCTTTTTACAAAGTACCAACTGCTTCACAAACTCTGCCCCTAAGACCGTATATTGTCCACCTGTGACGAACACGCCTTCTTTTGGAACTAATTTGAGTATATACAATCCGTACATTCCTTCAGAGTTGAAACTGAAGATGTTGCTATAAACTGATTTCGTATCATAAATGTAATAATCAGCCTTATAGTTGTTTTTAGAATTATACCAACTTGCTGTTTTAGAATCCCCATATGCAGTTATTAGTAATAACTTGTTGTTCGGATTATTGCGTTTCAGTTTATCATAAAATGCAGGAATTGCAGCTTCACATCTAAAACATTCAGCAGGACTATAAAGAATTGCAAAAATTGTATCTTCCTTAATGTTTGCTGAATGCAAATAATCAGACAGAAGCCCTTCAGTGTTAGGCTTCTGTCTGATTTGCAAGTCGTTCTGCTCCATTTCATTTATATAATCACGCCCCTGTGCAAATATGGTCGTGCAAAACATAAAGAAAAGGAGTGCTAAAATATGCCTTATTTTCATTCTGCCACATTTGCCTTGAACGTTCCACCCAATTTCATTGTTTCAAGCTTAATATTTGCCTTTGTTTCTGACACGGAAGATGGAGCAAAGAAATTGTTTGTAAATAATGTGTTACCATCAGCATCCTTTACCTGCTGCATCACCAAAGTTTGGTCTTCAAATGACACCAAACTTGACTCTATGGTTCCGCACTTTCTGATAGTTGCTCCCTTGCAAGGATTGTTTGCGTTAGATGAAGCCTTTGAACCATAGAAAGTAGATACAATCTTGTCTGGTGTAGATGAGCTAAGATCATCATCTGATACTGCTGAAGTCGCAACCTCATTCACGTTTCCTGCAAATGCAGTACCACATACAATAGCAGCAACCATACTCATGAAAAACTTCTTCATTTTTTCACTCCTTATGCGACCTCTACAATAATCGCACAGCTTGGTCGAGGTCTTTTAAAACCAAGTCATGTAAGTTTACGGCTGCAAAAGTACGGCTTCTTAATTGCAGTTTCATTACATCAATGTTAAGTATTCGTTACATTGTAAAAATGTGGCAACATGCATAGGTCCTTTCTTACTTTTTAAGCCTTTCTTTTATCTCATTTGCTTCTTTATTCAGTTGTTTTGCAAGACTATCTTTGTATGCTGCCATTTCAATCATTTCATAATGGTGACGAACAGAATCCTCATAAACTGCAACACTATTTTTTACATCATCGATAACTTTCTCATCTCGGCAAACAGAGAAATGCTTTTCGATGTAGTGAATATTCGGGTCATCAGATGGAAGTACCATCTTTAATGCCCTATATTTCAAGTCTGCCTCCTCCAAATCTTGGTGCTCTCGCCATTGGGTGAGGTTGCCCCAAATGGAGAGGACAAGGGATAGAGCCAAGCCTCCAATGAAAAGAAGAACTTTCTTTGAGGTTGGCTCGAAGCGATGGGTTACAACCTTCTTTTGAGGTGAATTGTTCAACACTTCAAGTTTGTCCTGCAATACCTTTGAGGAAACATCATTCTCTTGTCTCATCTGCTTGACTGCATCAACCAAGAACTTGCTTCGCTGCTCATTTTTGCCAAGTTCAACCTTAATAAGGTCTGCAAAAACGACAATGGCATCTCTTAATTTGGATATTTTACCTCTGACTTCCTCTTCTTTGATAAACATCGCATTGATTGACTTATCCAACTTGGTTATGTCATTACTTGCAGGAACGTTTTCTGCTCCTGCGTTCTTTGTGGAGACAGAAAGTTCATCGACTTTCTGCTCCAATCTCTCAACTGTGCCGTAGATGGCTTCCAATAGTTCTTCTTTCATGTTCGATTCTAATTTTAAGTTTGTAACTTGCATCAAAGGCTGAAGCCCTTTCTGCGTTTTCTCTTTTTCTTCTTGGCGGATTCATCCTCTGGGAATGGCTCATAAGTTTGGGCATTAGACGGAGCGAACAAGCCGATGGAAGAAATACCACTCCAAGGGTCTTGGGTATGTTCTGCCGTTGGTTGAGTCTGTTCTACTTGGTGACAACTTGGTTGTCCTCCCTGCATAGATTCGGCTCTTGGCGATACACGATTATACTCAGTGCCAAGTCTTGCATCCAACTTGACAAAGCTGTATTCTCGGCTAATCTGCGTACCCTTGAAGCTATATCCATCCTTGCAGAAACGGATGCCTTGAACCTTGGTTTGCTCCTTATCCTTATAGACAAACTCTAAGTGAACACCTCGTTTTGCAAGTTCACTTTTGAACTCGTCCCAGCTATCTGCCATTCTCAATGCGCTCTTTACAGCATTGTGAATCTCATATTTGGCTCGCTCAGCATTGCGTAACTTGCGAGTATTAGTATTGCTCTTGTCCGTTCCGTAGGTAAATCCATACTTGGATTTAAGAGCCTTGGTCACTTGCTCATTACGCCTGTAATCATTCCTGTCTGATATGAGCTTGCCATCGTTATTGATGCGGTTGTACACAATATGGCAATGTGGATTGTGCGTATTGTGATGCCTTACGATGAGAAATTGGGTATCGGTGATACCCATCATCTGCATGTATTCAAGGGCTATCTTAGCCATGAACTCATCCGTCAAACGTGGCTTGTCCTCGGGTTTGAAGCTCAATGCAATGTGTCCCACAGGCTTCTTAATCCTTGGATTTAGCTGCCTCTGTAGCTCGAAACTTTGCGTCATCTCGGCATTCGTGCCGAGTAACACACCATCCGAGGCGATGATTTTCGCCTCGTCCTTGCCTGTAACATAGCGGATGCAACCACCAAATGAGCTGCCCTTCTTTAGCTTGCCTATCATGTGGTATCCTCCTTTCTGCCTATTCCGCATGGCTTCGATTTTGGACTTGCTTGGCGATACTCG
>ERZ1035006.2475-NODE-2475-length-10478-cov-8.995875_pt1 | contig 10478 bp, 5 predicted proteins | sample MGYA00520694_ERZ1035006 | MGnify/ENA primary metagenome ERZ1035006 (study PRJEB33766, sample SAMN09781746) | gut metagenome | biome: gut microbiome | host: Homo sapiens | place: Madagascar | study: EMG produced TPA metagenomics assembly of the PRJNA485056 data...
GCTCTGCATTTTTCTCTTATTTATATTAGAACTTCTTTTTTTCTCCTTCATTGAAGAATCAAAAAAGTCTTCTTCCGATTTATTCTTTAAGAAATCCATTGCAGTTTCTTCCTCGAAAATTTGTTTAAACAGTATTTTCATTTCTGCAGAATGCTCAGTAAACTCTTTTTGCATAGCAGATAGTCTTTTCTTTGCGTCATCAAATTCTTTATCAACAAGCAAAGCTTTCACTTCGTTTATTTGTTGTTTAAAACTATTTTCTTTCTGCAGTTTCATTAACTTATCTTTTGCTATTTGCATATTACTTTCTAAGACATCATCATTTTTTATAGATAATGCCTTTTCTGTACACTCTACAACTTTATGCCAATCTTCATCAAAAAGGGCTTTATGTATCTGTTCATTTAACTGTTTCCACAGCTGCTCCTTTTCGTTAAACTTTATCCTATTATTTTTCAATTGTGCCAGACACTCTGTCCATTGTTTTTGATTATTGACATCAATACTCAATAACTCATTACAAGCTACTATAGACTTTTCAAAGTCCTCTGTATTTTCTTTCGGATGATTTACAATTTGTCTTAAAGTATCAATCCTTTGGTTTTGTTTTTTTAATTCCACTTGAATTTCTGAAGTTTTATGCAATGCCACTTCATTATGTTCATCAAAGGAAAGAACCTTTCTAAGTTCCTCCAAAGCCTCATTGTATGATTTTTGAGCCAAGAACAAATCTGCACGAGTCAAATACTCTTTAACTTGTGCAATATCATCTAAAGCCTTACGGGCTTTATCATGTATCATCTTTGCCTGTTCAGAAGAAGGCATCAAATTGAGAGCTGCATCACTTTGGGATAATGCATCTTGGTATTCATGCTCTTTGAAACTTGCCTCAGCACGTTGTATTATGCTGTTATATTGTTGCTGCTTCACCTTCTGCTCAGACAAAAGACGAGTAGCCTCTTCCTTCTTCGCCATCGCCTCTTTATCGTCAGGACGATGCGTTAACGCAATTTTTGCCCAATCTAACATTTGGGCATAATTTTGCTTTCTTTCAAAAACAGCAACATTTTCCATTGCCTCATTATATCTAAATTCAGCCTCTCGCGCTTCCTTATCTTTTTCCTGTTGTTCCTGGTTTCTACGCTTAGCTTCGTCCATACGGTCTTTTTCCTCTTTAGCCCTTTGCTTACGAACCAACTCCAACTCACCATTAGCCATAACAGCCTTAGTCTCCGCAGAAAACTGAGAACAATCAATAACCGAATAAACACCTATTATATTAGGTAGTTCCGTTTCTCTATAGAATAGATAATTTTTATCATCTAGTATATAACATGAGCGAATCGATTCCAAGAACTGCTTGTTTGTGAAAGTATTTCCTAGGAAAACCACACCCCTAACTTCATTATTGTTGACCTTAGACTTTTTCACAAAACTATCTATTTCACGAACAACATCATCAACAATAATATGTGTTCTTAAATCAATATCATTCTTCAAGACCATCACTGCATATTGATTTGTCATTCCTGAGAACGAGATATTATTGAGGCTAATAGGACGTCCATTTTTTACATTATCCAATTTTACAAGCCAATTATCTACTTCGGGTTCTAGTCTCTGATATTCTTTTTCAAGATCTGAAGTAGATGACAAAAAATTGGTGCGTTGATTGATACAACCAACAACATTTTCCAACAATGCACGGCTTCTCAAATCTCGACCATAGCCATCTAAAACCATCTCATTTTGAAGCACACAATCTTTTCCTTGTTTCTTAAACAAGGATACATGAAGATTTTCATTGCAAGCATTCAAAACCAAGACAAAGCCATCATCTTTAAGTTTATTATTCCTAACAGAATGTTCTAATGTCAAGTGCTCTATACGAGCTACAGATTCTTTCACATGGAAATGGTTTTGCCCCAATACTTTTGTCAAAAACAGAAAACGAGCATCATCACTAATATCTTTCGAAAAAGAAACATAAGTTTCAACCATTTCTGTCTCAGTCAAATCCATAGACTCTCTCAAAGAAGCCAAAATTCTTGAAGCTTTAAAAATATCACATAATTCTTGCTTTCTATTGTAATACAAAAAATGTGAATCACTTTGGGTCATCTTTGAGAATATATCCCCATAATAATGAGGCTCATTATTGCGATAATGAGATTGATTGTCTCTTCCATACACTATCTCATTATTGGTAGTATCTTCATAGAAATACAGCCAATAACGGTCCTCCTTATTATCAGGGATGACAAGACGAGGTACACCATCGGTGCAAACGGCTCCGATGATGTACCATTTATCTATATATAGTGTAAGTTCCTTCATTTTATTGATCAAAAACTTTCTTTATTAAAGTATCTAAGAAGCAAACGCCCTCTGCTATAATCAAAGGTTGGTGATAATGGAAGCTGCCATCCTCACTTTTTCTTGCCTTTCGATACTCAGTATCATTATTACAAATATAGCTAGCTATACGATTAGGCAAGTCTGCCAAATCGCTTCTCAATGCATTATCTGCCTGTGGATACAAATGAGTTTTTACACTGACAAAATCCAAGAAGATATTCATAAACTTCTCGAAATTCTCTATGCCTGAGAAATCAAAATTGTTCATTTCATTTGCAAAATAATCCCCAGTCAACTCATCTTCTGCTTGCAGCTCTTTGGGGGCACCATTAGCCATAATATATTTGACCCCAGACTCACCACAGATATCAGATTCTGAAGAAAAAGCCTTCTTTTCCAACTCTTTTGGATCACAAAGTCCTTTGGCAACTTCAGCTTTGTTATCTTCTGCTATCTCATCACGATAAACAACATCTAGTTCTTTACCAACTACCAATCTAACACCTGCATTAAGACAATCTGCATAGTATTCTCTTGTTGCACGTACTCCCGCTGAATTTATCAACCAGTGGAAAAGTCTTCCACCCTTACCAAAAGATAGTACATCAACCCTAGAAACACGTTCCAAATGCTCAGCTTTAATTGTTTTACCAATCAACATCCCAGAATAGTACAACAGCATGCCTGTTACATAAGCTGGTATCGTAAATACAAATTTTGCATTTACATCTATCGAGCTATAGAACTCCTCATAATCTTCTGTCGTTTTTAACTGGTCAAAGATACTATTCAAGAAATACGGTGCCTTTGAAGGCTCTGTTAATATTTCTTTTATGTTCGACACATACACATTGGTCTTATGCCCTTCATGGAAAGACAACAATGCCTGTCTGAACGTATCTGACTTAATAACAGCGTTGAAAAATACTCCTGCTGCTAAACGAACAGAACTTTCTCTATAAAGCGTTGCTTTATTTCCATTATCTGAATCCTTGGCAAGCAAAAGTATATCACTGGTGCTACCACCAACATCAATACCCAAGAACATATTGTTGCTATTGAGTCCGAAATTCTGCGAGAGAGCATAAGAGCATACAGCCTCAGCTTCCGTAACAGCATTCTGATGATATGCCAAAGTCGTCTTAGCACCAACTATTGGAGTTAACTTACAGAGACTATTGTAAATTTTATCCAATTCATTGATGTCTGCCTCCATCATCGAACCAGGACAACTCCACTCCAACGTTGTAGGCTTTATCTTATTAGTATAAAGATAAGCACATGTTTGCAACCATATAGACTTCAAAAAAGCACCTTTTTTTTGCTTTCCCTTATCATCATCCAACCATTTCATATTATAATGCAAGATACCAGCTTGGGTTGTAATCTCATACTGATCCATTTTCTTTACTAGAACATTTGGACGGTTTACCGGGACACCACCTGCGACTTCTAAAGATTCATTATAACAATTATAACGATTATCATGCTCATGAAGCCATGACTTAGTCTGTCCATTACCCGAAGGGTAATTCGTAAAGAACAACAATTCATTATTCTCCGCTATTGCTTTCGGGTCATTATTTTCCTGTCCAACTAATACAGAGCGGTAGTTTTCAAAATGAACAGGAGTAGCACCTTTGTTGTCTTCATTATAATAGACACAAGTATTGTTACTACCAAAGTCGATGCCGACTGTGGCAGTTCCCCTCATTTCGAAAGCAGTTCTATCCTCAATAACTTGAGGTCTAAAAATCAAGAAACCTGCATGTACTTCCTTGCCTGTATCTTTAACCGAAACGGAAAGACCAGCTAAAGGCTTGTCTGCCCCTACGATATTATACTTAGGCAAGTTTTCACCTTGCCCTGCAGGATAAGTAACTAACTTTTTTACATCCACAAGTTTTTCTTGATCTGGAGCTGGTTCATAATCTCCTGTCCAAAACTCTCCATCAATATTTTTCAAGAACTCACCACCCCATTTAAATATAGGCAGGAATTGCTCCTTGGCATCAGCAGTGAACTCTGAGTATAGATAATACTTATTCCATTTTTCTGAAACGAAGTTTGGCCACATAATAACTCTACCTTGATCAGTAATCCAATCAATTTCATACTCGCGAGTATTTAAAGTAACCTTTTGACCATCGATTTCTACAACCAATGTTACAGCCAACTGACCTGCATCGGTAATAACTCCAGACAAAGATGTATTACTACCTTCAGAATAGCCCAACAAACCTGAAAGACTATTTTTAAAGATATCTACACCTTTTTCTGACAAAGGTAAAGAAAAATAGCTAACACTACCATCCTTCAAATCCTTGACAGACAAATAAAAGACGGGAGCATCTGAAAGTTTTGGTCTTGCCACTGCATCTTCTTGAAATCCTATTACATACTTATCCTCACTTAATAACTTTTGGATATCACCAATTAACTTATACTCTCCATTATTAGTATAAGTAAAGGTATAATCAGGCTTCAAATAAACTGGTACATTACTATCAAACAAGATTGAGAATGGACATTCTAAGTTTGAATATTTTGCAATAGGTCCCTTGTCACGAAGGTTATTCCCACTGCGACTTAATAATTTTTGCTCCCAATTACGACTCATATCCTTAAATCCATTCAAATCTACGTTGGGTTTATTACCGCGTTGAGAATTTATCTTCTTCTCAAAATCAGCAAGATTCCCATTAAGATTCTTAACAAAAAGATATACCTTTTGCACTTGTTCTGGATCCAAGTAATTAGTAGGATCTTCAAACTTACCGTCTCTATACCAATTTATATCACTGGCATCACTTCCTAAATTATCATATGAAATGCCTGCAAAGACACCTGTTAAAGGTGAAGTTCCACCAACAAGATGATTCCTGTAATAAATCAATTGAATGAATGGCTGAGTGGCAGGATCTCTTTGAAGTAAATCTTGGTTACTCCACACATCTTTGTCTTCAAACAGCATTCTTCCAAAGGCAGACGCTATATCATAATCATCGCCCCTCGCATCCATAACGATAGGTTGGGAAAAGCGGATTCTATCGGGATACAAAGCAATTACTGCTAACAATCCTTTCCATTCTCCCAACAACAACTCATAATACTGTTGCAACCCCGACTTTTGGATATTCGGATCAGGAGCTGCTAAAGTCTGCAGGGCAAACTTAAACAACTTAGCACGCGCCCATGGAGTTGGGACACCAGAAATTAAACTTCCTAATTTATCTGCAGATAAATTCTCTAAGATTTTTCCAGTTTCAATTCCTTGAATATAAGAACGAGCCATAGTTAACTCATTCCATTGTCCTTGAGTTCCTGTAGTTATATCTGTATAACTTTTTATCAACAATGCTTTTGACATATTATAGCCCTTTCTTATTTGAAATTATAAAGTGAAGACAATGTATCGTAAATTAACTTATTAAGTTGTTCCCCATTATTCGTTATATTTTTCCAAGAGGAATCTTTGTCACGTGTAAGCAAGAACTGCTTTTTGAAAGAATCAAACTTTGAACCAAAAAGACCTGTAGAATAATGATTATCTTTGCCAATTCCCTCTGTTCTATATAAGTTCTTGTTCCAAGATAACTTCATTAAACTCTTCAAATCGGATGGAGAGAAAAGACTTGCATTAAACAAGAAATTATCGCCTCCACCTGCTGAACGATGAATCTGCTTTAACCATCCCTCAGAAAGAGTCCCATTAGCATTTACCCTAACAAAGAACAAATTGAAATATTCTTTCAAAGCCAGCACCTGATTTACATTAATATCCAAAAACTCTTGGATTTCCTTTACACCACCAGAACGAACGCTTTCTACGAAATCATCCGTTCCATTGCAGAACAACGAAAATGCTATCAATAGGCCAAACTTTTTGGCAAACTCCTCAGCTCTTTGTTGTCCCACAAAATCTTGGAAATCAAATTTTCCATTATTATTTATGGCACGATACTCATAATCAGTCTTAACATTTTGCTTATTGACTGCCAATACACTTTCATCCTCATTATAGAAACTTAACGCAGAAGAAGCTGCTAAAAGTTCAATATAATGAGAATCATTTTTCTGTTTTTCTCCACCGGTTATGGTCTCCGAAATATTATCTTTAGCCATTGGATTCCAGTTCAAGCTATCTGTACCCATCATATAAAACTTCTGGTAAGTACTTTTTACCGTTGAATCATCTTCATAAAACATCATAGCGACCTGTGAATTAAGAGCAAACTTATCACTTGTAGCTATTACTTTTTGGTTGGCCAACTCATTGCTAGAAGGTGCCTTGAATGAAAAATAGGCAGTCAACAATGTAGATCCGAAATATGCACTCTTCAAAACATTAACGGCTCCATTAGTCATAATCTCTGCAGCTTTTGATATAGCTTGAGGTATAATAGGTATAGAAGAGGCACCTGTTCCGCCAAAAACAGATCCTAAGATAAACACTCTAGGATTACCAGTTTGAGCCTGCTTTGCCAATTCTCCCAAAAAAGACTTTAAGTCATTATTTGTCGGTGATTTTGCCGCTTCAATGATGGAATGGTACATCATCATAGAGCCTAAATGGGTTTGAGCACGATAGCCATGACGGAGATTAAATTCTTCAACAGTTTTTGCCAAAACGAGATCAGCTAAATCGGTCTCTTCACTATGATTATACTGAGTATCACTATAACCAAAAACATCCTTAAATGTACTTTTGTGCTCATAATTAGGACTAAACTCATAGTACTTAATATTAGCAGAAAAGAATGTATCTTGTAAGGCAACACGAGAAGAAACCTCCACACCTTTTGTTTTGACATATGCCTCCTTAACTTCTTTCAGACGAGAGAAGTTTCCATTATTTTTATCAGTATCCAAAGCTAATAAATGAATATCTGTATTGTCAAACATTCCCATGGCACAAAGATGAATCAATGATTCTATACACCTCATACCTGTACCACCGATACCTAATACAAAAAACTGCTTTGCCATAATCCTTATTTATTACGTTGTTTGCCTAATATTGAACCAAACTTTGCCTTACGAAATAGCGTTGTCATAATAAGCAAGCTAATACCAAAATACCCCAAAAGCACAGCAAACAAACACAGCAAATTGGTTTGTGAATACATGTGCTTAAAGCCAACATTGGCAATACGATGAACGTTAACTACGTCATTATAAATCCAAAATCCAAGTCCAGCGACGAAACCAATAATCACCCACCAAACTCTTCTTTTGACATATGACTTATCATTTCCTCCTTGCCAAGCAATCATGTTTGACACTAAATAAGCAATCGCAATGGCTATAAAACACACTGCAATTGCATAAATCCAAGTTGAATTTTGCAAATCTTGCAATTGACTTAATGTAGCAATCTGTCTCATATTCTTAGCTATTTTTCATTACTCTTAATATAAATTGTATAAATTAAAGCATTATCCATCATCTTCTTGATAGATGGATCTGTTAAGCATTGCTTAATACTTTCTGCAACAGAACTATTCATCTGTCCAGGTACATCTATGGATTGAAAATCAAACATCGACGAATAGTTATCAAAGACATAGTCCACCCCATTTACACAAATATCCACTTTTGTATAATTGTATGGAGAACCATCAAGACATACATCATTAAAGGCTGGATCTAAAAAGATATTGACCAAGCTATGAGTCTTGAATTCTTTCTCGTCCAAAGCAAAAACATTTGTTGTTTCTTGCAAAGGACTTTGCATTTTCACAGCTTTTAAGCCTGCAACTTTATTGCCATAGAATTCTGCATAAGGCTCATTGATATCATAAACCTTTAATGCAATATCTTTAATTCTAAAGCAGCCAAAAGAGTTTCTATCAATTTTCAATCCAGAAATTACCGGTTTACCAGTTGGCAAAGGATTTCCATTCTCATCAACATTTGTATTTAGATAGATGTTTTGGATACTATTCCAATCAATACTCCAGTTTTGAATTTCAAAATTTCCATATCCGTCTACTATAGCAGCCAAGTCTCCGTCAGGCTTCGAGTATGTTCCTTCGGCCATTATTGTTGGATGACTAACAGACATATGATATATATCAACATTCGGATATTTTTTCATATCTACACACTGCAAAATTCTGTCGTATATATTATTAGGTACACGAGAATCCGTAAACAAGAAATAAAAACGCTTCTTGTCAAAAACACTTCCATTATATGCCTCTTTATATGGTTCTGCTACAACATATATATCATGGCCTTTTTTCAACCATTTGCTAAAAACATCTTTCAAATATGGATCATTAACATGACTTTTTGCAACAGTTGGTTCATAATACTCTCCATCTGTCAACAACACACCTTCAGAATTTCCTTCAACAATATTTTCAGCTGCCGTCAAAATATCTGCATAATTAGTTTCTTGAATACTACTAAGCAGAGTAAACACCTTCCCAGTTTCCTTCTTTATGGAATCACCTTTTATTGAATAAAAGTTCTTTGTTGCAGCCGTCAAAGAAGGTATCATATCTGAAAAAAATGGAGAAGTTTTCAAAGCTTGCGCCATACAAGTTGAATAATCTACATACAAAGATAAATTATCTGAAGTCAACCAATTTTCATTACTTTCAAAGTTTATTTCTTGAAATTCGGAAAGGTATTTAACATCATTAGGTGTTTCTATATTTCCACAAGAACAAGAGCAAATCATTCCTATCCCCACAACAAGCGTTGCCATGGACAAAACATTTAGGCCTTTTGTCAACCATTTATTCATCGTATTAATAACACTTTGCGACCTGCTTGCTCCCTATTTACAAGTCTGATTAGTTTATCGGTTAATACGAACATAAAAAAAGCGTGGGAACTGCCTGTCGTCTGTCCCACTGATAGAGGCCTTCGCATTGCCCGATACTGCTGAACAGACAACGTTAGAGCCCACGCCGATATGATATACGTCACCACATGGAGTATCTTACCTATTATTATAGGTATACAATACTCCATTGGTTGTGATATAATCACACCCGTAGACACCTACCGTTGCTAAGTCCATGACAGTATCTGAAAGTTGCGAAGTTTCTATCAGTCGTGAACAAAGCGCCAAGTATGCGCCTCAATATGTCGTGTCTCTTTCCCACCCTATTCTCCTCTATCATAAGGTTTAACCCTATATGAAAGGCTCGGCGTGGTTCGAGACTTTAGCTGCGAATTTTATGTTTTTATACATTTCATCCGCTAACCGCCTACAAAATTACAGAAAATTATCGAAACAACAAAACTTTTATCGAAAAAAAAATCAAAAAAGTTGTGTGAGGGGACACAATTAGAAAGGAGAAGCAGTCTTACTTGGCAAACGACTTTAGATTTTGGGGAATGTTTCCACATGCTTTCCTCATTTTCCACACCTTCTATTTCTAGCACAAATCTCATAACAATCTGATAATCAACCTATATCATTTTTCATCATCTTTTTGGCACGCAGATTGTGACTATGAATAGCGGGTTCGACAACGAATCCACAAAGAAAGAAAGTAAGTAACATTAAATAGTAACAATTAAAAAAATATACGATTATGAAGAAGTTTATGTTTGCAGCTATCGCAGCTATGGTTATGGTTTCAGTAAGCAACGTTTTTGCATCAAGCAGAATGGTAGGTAACGTAGAGGTAGCACCAGTTGATACCGTGGCCCCAGATGCTCCTTCAGATACAACAGAAGTTGGCACCCCTATCAAGCCACAGGCTACCACTGAGGATTCTATCCAACAGGAGAATACCCAGGAGGAGACAACTCAGCAGCAGGAGACTGCAGAGACTGAGCAACAGGCAAATGCTGAATAAGAAGTCACAAGAGAGTTCTATTGAGTTCTATTTGCAGACGACGTATTAAGAATAATAGGGAAAGCGCAGAATCCTGCTGGCTGTGATACCAGCAGGATTCTGCGCTTTATTCATTAAGCAAATCCTACACAGGAATAAAATCCAGTTTCCTTCTCAATGAAATTTCAGTTTCGTAAAGACCAAATTTATATTAGCAAGGATTTAACGCGCGCATACGTATAAATGTTTTTTCTCAAAAAAAATATCAAAGTCTCATTATTCAATGAAAAATGAAGGTTATATATCTAACACTCAGAA
>ERZ1035006.2478-NODE-2478-length-10466-cov-7.000192_pt1 | contig 10466 bp, 8 predicted proteins | sample MGYA00520694_ERZ1035006 | MGnify/ENA primary metagenome ERZ1035006 (study PRJEB33766, sample SAMN09781746) | gut metagenome | biome: gut microbiome | host: Homo sapiens | place: Madagascar | study: EMG produced TPA metagenomics assembly of the PRJNA485056 data...
AATAACCTTTATTTTGAATAATTTCAACTAAATTCTTAAATTTCTTGTTGTTATATGTCGTTTGTGAAACGATACAGAGATTTTTTTTCTCCGGAAGACAGAATGACTCTGCCTCCTCGACCGTTTCAATCACTGTTGTATGTGCCGGATCACACCATCCGCAGATGCCCTGTACTTCCGGATGTGTCGGATTTCCGATAATGATAATATGATCCCCTGCCCCGGAATGCTCTGCTACAATCCGGTGAATCTTCTTTACAAATGGACAGGTCGCATCCAGCACTTCAAATCCGGCTGCTTCCAGCCGCAGCTGTGTCTCCTGTCCGACTCCGTGTGAACGGATGATCACGCGCCCCTTCTCCAGACGTTTCAGTTCATCGGTCGAATGAATGACCTGCACACCCTTTTTCTCCAGATCATGCACAACCTCCTCATTGTGTATAATCGGGCCGTAAGTGTACAGTGGCCCCGGTATGCATGCCTGTTCATACACGAGATCCACCGCCCGTTTGACGCCAAAACAAAATCCGGCACTCTTTGCTACCTTCACGTCCATACTATGCCTGCTTCTCCTTCACAATCTCAAGTATTGCTGACACAACCTGTTCGATATTCATCTCGGAAGAATCTACCAGCACGGCATCATCTGCCTGACGCAGCGGAGACATCTCACGATGCATATCGCGGTAATCACGTTCTTCTATATCTGCCTCTATCTTTGCCAGATCCGGCTTCTCTCCCTTTTCAACCAGCTCATCATAGCGGCGTTTGGCGCGTGTACCTACACTTGCGGTCAGATAAATCTTCACCTGTGCATCTGGCAGCACACACGTCCCGATATCCCTGCCATCCATGATCACATCTGTCGTCTGTGCCAGCTTCTGCTGCAGGGCAACCAGCTTTACCCGGACAGCCGGATAGACACTCGTATTGGACGCCATATTTCCGACCTGTTCACTGCGCAGGCTTCCGGTTACATCTTCTCCGTTCAGCAATACCTGCTGTGCGCCATCCACATAACGGATCGTCACGTCTGCACCATCTACAGCTGCATTGATCGCAGCCTCGTCTGTTTTATCAATTCCCTGCTGCAGGAAATAATATGCCATCGCCCGGTACATCGCACCGGTATCCACATAGACATATCCCAGCTTCTGTGCCAGTTTTTTTGCGATCGTGCTCTTTCCTGCCCCTGCGGGTCCGTCAATTGCAATATTTATAGACATTAGTTCTTATCCTTTCCATATTTACTGTGCTGCCTTTTACTGCTGTGCCGCACTATATCCGGCGAGATAACCTGTCGACCACGCGATCTGCAGGTTAAATCCTCCGGTTAATGCATCCAGATCCAGCATTTCTCCTGCAAAATACAGACCCGGCATCAGTTTTGATTCCATTGTAGAGGGATTGACCTCCTTCAACGAGATACCACCGCGCGTGATAATCGCCTCTTCAAACCCACGCAGGGTAGTGAGCGTCATCGTAAAATCTTTCAGACATGAAATCAGCGCAGCACGATCCTCCCGTGTGATCTCGTTCACCTTTTTCTCCTCTGCGATCCCACTGCGGGCAACCAGAACCGGCAGCAATTTTGCAGGTGCAAGATGTGACAGCGAATTTTTGAACTGCTTGTTTTTATTTTCTTCAAATTCCTTGAGCAGACGCTTATCCAGCTGTTCTTCGGACAATGCCGGTTTCCAGTCGAGATGCAGCGTAAGCGGTCCTTTTTGAATCGCATCATTTAAAACAGCACTGGCTGTCAGCATGAGTGGTCCACTGACACCAAAATGTGTAAACAGCATTTCACCGAACTCATCATAAATCACTTTATTATTTTTCCCCGGATCAGAGATCTTTACACGCACATTTTTCGGTGCGAGTCCCTGCAATGCCTTGGTATCCTCATCTGATACATGAAACGGAACAAGCGAAGGGCGAAGCACCGTCACATGATGTCCGAGTGCCTCCGCCAACTGATAGCCGCTTCCATCCGATCCGGTTGCCGGATATGATTTGCCTCCGGTTGCCAGCAATACACGCTCTGACTCATAGCTTCGCTGATCCTGCAGCCGGAGACAGTATTGTCCGCTCTGCGAATGTTCAATCTGTCGTACCTTCGCATGATAGATGACCTGAATCTTCGCGCGATCCATCAGCCGCTTGAGTGTTCCGATCACATCCGAAGCGTGGTCAGACACCGGAAAGACACGATTTCCACGTTCCACCTTTGTCCGCATTCCTGCCGACTCAAAAAAATCAATGACCTGGTCGTTCGTAAACGAATAAAAAGCACTATATAAAAACTTGGCATTTCTCGGCACATTCCGGAACAGATCTTCTACATCACAGGCATTCGTCAGATTACACCTGCCCTTTCCTGTGATATAGATCTTTTTACCCGGCTTCTCATTGCGCTCGAGCACCAGGATGTCTTCTCCCGGTATACCATTTTGTGCCGCTGTGATCGCCGCCATCATGCCGGCAGCGCCTGCACCGACAATAATTAACTGATATTTATGCATGATCATCTCCCAGTTTTGCATAACGCATTTTCATAGAGTCATCAATGTAATTGATCTCATCGCTCTCATAGACCTGATATTCGTCCCAGATATTTTCCAGTTCTTCCAGTGTTTTCACAACTTCGCCCTGTTTTTTCATGCACAAGGCGACGATCAGCGCATTGATCACGCTGAGCGGTGCGACCAGTGAATCCACGATGGATGCCATATCGCTGCTCGCAATCAGATTACAGGAAGAATACAGGTTCATCGGTGAATGTACGCTGTCTGTCAGCGTGATAACCTTGGCGCTCCGGTTATTCGCAAATTCCATTGCCTTTAACGTGCGCATCGAATAGCGCGGAAAGCTGATTCCGATAATCACATCATCCTTGCCGATGCGAACCATCTGCTCAAACAACTCGCTGGAATTGTTCGTATTGAGCTGAATCACCCGGTCGAACATCAGGTGCAGATAGAACGCCAGAAAGCTCGCGAGCGGCGCGCAGCTGCGGATTCCCACAACATAGATTGTTTTTGCCTTTAAGATCGTATCCACAGCCATCTCAAAGGCATCCTGATCGATATGCTCCAGTGTGTATTTTATTTTTTCTGCGTCTGCCTGTAGTACTGTCTCTAATATCTGTGACTGGGTAATACGTCCATAAGTCACTTCCATGCGCTGAATCGAATTCAATTTATTCCGAACCATCTCCTCCAACGCTTTTTGGAACTCCGGATAGCCCTTGTATCCCAGATGGGAAGCGAAACGGACAACCGTAGATTCACTGACGCCTACGACCTCTCCCAGCTTTGCCGCCGTCAGAAACACAGCTTTATCATAATTGTCTGTAATATATGTAGCAAGGAGCTTCTGCCCCTTGCTCATACTGCTGTAAGCCTGATTGATACGATTGGTCAATTCATTCGTATTGTTCATTTACTTATTCTCCTGCAGAGAATCCTTTTCTCCGGATTGCTGCTCACCAGTCGCATCCGTGCCCTGATCAACCGTACTTTGATCATCCGTCTGCCCATCACCTGTATCGGTCGGTTCCTGCGACGGTTCCTCCTCTACCGGCAGATCTTCATACAGGCACAACTGTACATCTGAATCAACGACATACAATGCTCTTGATTTTGAAGCTGATAAATACTCATTTTTACGAGTGTTTTTGGTCGGATTCTTAACCGTATAGGTCACCTTATACTTACCGGTATCCTGCAGTTTCAGGCTCTTGCCCGGTTTCAGGGTTTTACTCTCGCCGTCCGGTTTTTTCACTGTAATAACAACAGAATCATCCAATTTTGTTCCACATGATAATGTCGCACTCACGTCCTCCATCAGTTGTTCATAGCTGAGTGTTTTGGTCAGTTTGCCAACTGCCAGTGCATCCCAGTCATACTCCGATGTCAGGATCGGCTTAGACATATCGACAACCACAATCGTCTGATATTTAGTTGTCACCTTCTGATTTGTCGGATTCGTGACCGTATAGCGGATCTTGTAAGTTCCGACTTTACTGAATGTATATGTATCTTTCTTATAAGTCTTATACTCTTTCTCGTGTGGCTTCTTAATCGCGACTTTTATTTTACTAGTCAGATCCTGTCCCTGTATGTTAGAAGCCTTGACCTTTGCTTTCACATTATAGGTTGAATCATATGTACGTGTAATTGCATCCGTCACACCTTTCATATACGGCTTTTCTGTATCTCTTACCTTATAAACAACAGATAATGTATTCGTTCTACCCCAGGAATCGACGACCGAATATGTAACAGGATAATCTCCCTCTTTGTTCGTATTAACCGTTCCTGTCTTATTTACCAGATCTGTACACTCGAAACCGCCAGAATCCTTGCAACTCATATTTCCACCTGCAAAAGGTTTACCCAGTACAAGGGTCTTTTGGCTGACTTTGATTTCCGGCTTATTATTATACGTTTTATAAGGATTGTCCTTATCCGGATCCGTCGGATCCCAGCCCATATACTTCGACTCATCCACTGTTATCGTCTTCGGCTTTCCGAGCGGATCATCCTTCGAAGATCCATTAAAAATAATGACCTTTGTTTTCAACGGACAGTTGTCATAGATCCATTTTGATGCAGCTACTGTTAACCGCACACAGCCATGTGACGCAGTCGTGCCAAGCTTGTTATACTGTCTGTAAGACTGTGCGTTTTTTTGCTGCTGGTAATACCATACCGAATGGAACAGAAATCCTCCGGTGATACGTGTGCAATACTGGCCATATGAGGGACCATCCAACGTCCACCAGCGATATTTTACCGGTGTATAAAAGGTTCCAACCGGTGTCGCATAGCCTACGGAACAGGTAAATGCCGTATACGGTGTGCCGTCCTTCTGGTAGACCGTCACTACGTTTGTACCTTTATTTACTTTCAGGTAATAATCTCCCGAACCAGTTGCAGCCGCCTGTGCCGGCTGCACAGATGACATCAGACTCGATACGGTCAACAACAATGCCAGTAAGCCTGCAAATATGTTTCGCTTTGTTATTTTTCTCATAAGAGACCTCCAATATGTCTTTTATCGGTAAAAACACCGATATGTCTATGCTACCCCCATTTGTTTTTTTCGTCAAGTAAAAATAGGCTTTCCCAGATAGCATTTCCCACATAGCAAAAAGACTGTTACGCCGGAATCCGTTCAACCTGGGAAGTGGTAGAGTTGAGATTCCTTTGTAACAGTCTTTCTTTACTTAATCATAGCATCATCATGTAAACATGATAATCTGTATCAGTCATTAAACCGGATACGCCTTATTTTTCTCATCAGCGACAGACGGATCTACCTTTGTCTGCTGTGCCTGACGATATTTAAAGAATTCGGTAGCAACCTGGGGGAACAATGCATACGTGAGGACATCCTCATCCTGCTGTTTCCACTGCTTCATCTCAGCCTCGATCTTATCTAACTCGGGCTCAAGCAGATCTGCATAACGGCAGGTAATTGCATTCTTCTTATCCTCGCCTAATACCTTATCTACAACTTCAGGATTAAACGGCTTTGCAGTCTGTCCATACTTTCCGAGCAGGACATCCTTTGTCTCCTTGGTAGCGACCTTGTAACGCTCACCCATCAGTACGTTGAATACAGCCTGTGTACCAACGATCTGTGAAGAAGGTGTAACCAGAGGCGGTTCACCGAGATCTTTACGGACTCTGGGGATCTCCTCGAGTACTTCCATATATTTATCCTCTGCATTCTGCTCCTTCAGCTGTGATACCATGTTCGACAGCATTCCACCGGGCACCTGATATAACAGAGTCTGGATATCTACGCCCAATACCTTCGGGTTCAGCAGACCGCTCTTGATTGCCTCCTCACGCATCGGACGGAAGTAATCTGCGATCTCCTTTAACAGCATCTGGTCAAATCCGGGATCATAAGGTGTTCCCTTAAATGTCTCAGCCATAACCTCAGTTGCAGGCTGGCTCGTTCCGAGCGCGAACGGAGACATTGCAGTATCAATGATATCACATCCTGCCTCTACAGCCTTTAAGCATGTCATAGAAGCAACACCTGATGTATAGTGTGTATGCAGCTCGATCGGAATACTGATCGTAGACTTCATAGCCTTGATCAGCTCCTCAGCCTTATACGGAGTCAGAAGTCCTGCCATATCCTTGATACATACGGAATTTGCACCCATATCTTCGACCTTCTTTGCCATCTCGGTCCAGTACTCTAAGGTATAAGCGTCACCTAATGTATAACTCAGGGCTACCTGTGCATGACCGCCTTCTTTATTGGTAGCGTTAACAGCAGTCTGTAAGTTTCTCAGATCATTCAGGCAGTCAAAGATACGGATGATATCAATACCATTTGCGATAGACTTCTGTACGAAATACTCTACGACATCATCTGCATAGGGACGGTATCCTAAGATATTCTGTCCACGGAACAGCATCTGTAACTTTGTATTTTTGAATCCTGCTCTCAGCTTACGCAGACGCTCCCACGGATCTTCCTTCAGGAAACGAAGAGACGCATCGAATGTAGCACCACCCCAGCACTCAACAGCATGATAGCCGACTTTATCCATCTTATCAACAATGGGTAACATCTGCTCGGTAGTCATTCTCGTAGCAATCAGAGACTGATGTGCATCACGTAAGATGGTCTCTGTTATTTTTAACGGTTTTTTCGTCGTGTTTTTATCAGACATCGATTAAGTTCCTCCTTATTATATTTAGATTCCGAAGATCGCCATAAATGTTCCGGCTGCGACTGCAGTACCGATAACTCCGGCAACGTTCGGTCCCATTGCATGCATCAGCAGGAAGTTCGTAGGATCTTCTTCAGCTCCGACTTTCTGTGATACACGGGCAGCCATAGGTACGGCTGATACACCGGCTGATCCGATGAGCGGGTTGATCTTGCCCCTGGTAGCTACACAGAGTAACTTACCGATCAGTACACCGGATGCTGTACCTACTGCGAATGCGATCAGTCCTAAAGCAACGATCTTCAATGTGCTGACATTCAAGAATGCCTCTGCACTCGTAGTTGCTCCAACGGAAGTACCGAGTAAGATAACGACGATATACATCATTGCGTTGGAAGCTGTCTCCTGCAGCTGACGGACAACGCCAGACTCACGGAACAGGTTACCAAGCATCAACATACCTACTAACGGAGCAGTTGTCGGTAATACCATACATACAATGATCGTAACTACGATCGGGAATAAGATCTTCTCCAGCTTGGAAACCGGGCGAAGGTTCTCCATCTTGATCTGACGCTCTTTCTTTGTTGTCAGAGCCTTCATGATCGGCGGCTGGATAATCGGCACCAGTGCCATGTACGAATATGCCGCCACGGCAATCGGTCCCAAAAGTCCGGTCTGACCAAGCTTTCCTGCAAGGAAGATCGAGGTCGGTCCGTCCGCACCACCGATAATGGAGATAGATGCGGCAGCTTTATCATTGAATCCCATCAGGATCGCCATGAAGTATGCCATGTAAATACCAAACTGTGCTGCTGCACCTAACAGGAAGCTGATCGGATTCGCGATCAACGGTCCAAAGTCTGTCATCGCACCTACACCCATGAAAATCAGTGAAGGCAGGATTGACCATTCATCTAACTGATAAAAGTAATAGAGTAATCCACCTACGCCATTGCTAGCATCTTCCGGATGAAGCATGATATCCGGATAGATATTTACGAGCAGCATACCGAATGCAATCGGTAAAAGCAAAAGCGGCTCGTACTCCTTCTTGATCGCAAGATACAGGAAGAAGCAGGCAACTGCAATCATCAAATAGTTTCCTACGGTCAGATTGAAGAAGGCTGTCTGGTGAATGAGATTACCCAGTGTTTCTGTAACGTAACTCATACGAGACCTCCTATTCGACTAATTCATGGTTGCTAAAACAGTTCCAACCTCTACGCTGTCGCCCTTTGCAACGTCAATACTTGCGATGGTTCCGTCTGTCTCAGCAACAACGGGAGTCTCCATCTTCATAACCTCTAAGATCAGGACTGTATCGCCCTTCTTTACTGCCTGTCCGACAGATGCCTCAACAGCGAATACCTTTCCGGCTGCCTTTGCCTCGATCTTAACGGCACCTGCACCACCGGCGGGAGCTGCTGCTTTGGGAGCTGCTGCTACAGGTGCCGCCTTGGGAGCTGCTGCTACAGGTGCTGCTGCGCCTGCGCCACCTTCTTCTACGGTTACATCATAAACATTTCCGTTTACGGTAATTGTATAATTTTTCATGATTATGTCCTCCTGAAATTTTTAATTCTTATCTTCTCTTGATTGAGCGAACTACAAAATCATCTGTAGATGTACCTGTAGCTGCTGCGATCGCTGCTGCAATGACAGCTACCAGTTCCAGATCATCTGTCTGGGGAACAGCTGCGGGCGCAGGTGCTGCGGCTGCTGCGGGAGCAGGCGCTGCGGCTGTCTTTTTATTTCCTGCCTTTTTCTGTGCTTTGTTGATAAATGCAAAGCATGAAATGATCAGGCTGATGATGATCAGCATTACGAATACGGTTCCCATACCCATTGCTGTGTTCATCGCTGCTTTCTGCATGGTCTCACCCAGTGAGTAGACTTTATCGATCGAAATGTCCTCTACCTGCATGTCTTTATCATATACAAAGGTCACTTTGATATCACGGTTTGTAAAGCTTGCGGTCTGCTCTACTGTAGTTGTTCCGTTTGCCTGTGTCACAGCTACTTCACCGTAATCAACAAAATCGCCAACCTCATCTTTGATATCAACCCAGTTGTTGATCACCTTCAAGGTTGCTGCATCAATCTGATCCGGCATAGACTGGTACATTGCGAGGTCATCATCGCTCATGCCTACCAGTTCATCCAGAATACCTGTATTGTTTGCAGCAAGCTGATCCGCGGTATATCCGTTATACGTGGCATTTTCATCACTGCCGCATCCGAATACTCCGACGGCAAGAAGGCACAGACTGACGATCAGTAATAATTTTTTCTTAATCTTCGTCATAATCGTCACCTTTCTTATTTTGCACCGTGTTTCTTGTAGGGCTGCTCTACATTTTTCGTGTAAAGCATCTCAAATGCTGCTACCAGATACTTTCTGGTATCTGCATAATCAACGATACGGTCTACATATCCGCGTCTTGCTGCAGACTGGATATTGCCCTGAAGCGCATCGTATTCTTTGGTCTTCTCAGCAAGTACATCTGCAGAAGCATCCGCATACATAATCTTAGCTGCCAGGGACGCATCCATCATGCCAACCTTTGCATCCGGCCAAGCGTACACGAGGTCAGCACCGAGTGCCTTGGAATTCATAACTGCATATGCGCTGCCATAAGCCTTGTCAGCGATCACATTTACCTTCGGTACAGTCGCATTTGCAAATGCATAGGTCAGACGAGCCAGTGCCTTTGCCAGATTCTTCTCTGCGCACATGCATGCCTTGAATCCAGTTGCATTGGTAAAGGAAACAACAGGAATCTCAAATGCATCACAGAATGCGATGAAATCAGCAGCCTTGTTGCATCCGCGGGAAGTCAGGCTTGCCTCGAACTCCTCTGCTTTCTCGCCATCCTTATACAGCTCTGTTGCATTTGCCACAGCTCCGATGGTCATACCGTTTAATTTGATAAATCCGGTAACCATCTCCTTTGCGTAACCTGCCTTTGTCTCAACAAAAGCATGTCCGTCAGAGATCTCGCTGAGCACATATCTGGGATCACCCTTCATCGTGTCAAGACTTGCGCATGCACGGTTCAGATCATCTGCACAGCTATCTGCAACACCAGCCTGTGTATTGTTTCCGGGAAGCATTGTCACGAGTTCACGGATCTGTGCATAGATCTCTGCTGCAGATCCGATGCCATCTACAGTCCCTGCTTCTTCGCTCTGGAACTGTGCAGACGAGCTGTCGCATTTTCCTGTATTGTTTCCGGGAATTGCATTCGGTGAATTGACAAAAATCTTTGCCTTTTCAGCCTCTGCAAATGTAAAATCTGAAAGAGCGGGTACGACTGCCATGCCGCCGCCACAGGTTCCGAATACTGCTGTAATCTGAGGAACCACACCGGATGCTGCCACCTGCTTTGCATACAGTGTTCCGACTGCCTCTAATGCATCTACAGACTCCTGAAGTCTCATACCTGCGCAGTCAATCAGTCCGATGATCGGTGCACCCATCTTGACTGCCATGTCATAAAGACCTGCAATCTTCTTTGCATGCATCTCCCCGATCGTACCGCCAAGTACGCCTGCATCCTGACTGTAGACAAACACAAGGTTTCCGTCGATCAGACCATGTCCGGTCACAACGCCATCGGAAGGAGTGTCTGTATTTGACAGGTCGAAATCTGTGCTTCTTGCAGTAACAAGTGAGCCGATTTCCATAAAACTGTTTTCGTCGACTAATCCGGCGATGCGCTGCATTGCCAAATTATCATTACCATTACTCATTCTTTCTACC
>ERZ1035006.2479-NODE-2479-length-10464-cov-10.728696_pt1 | contig 10464 bp, 7 predicted proteins | sample MGYA00520694_ERZ1035006 | MGnify/ENA primary metagenome ERZ1035006 (study PRJEB33766, sample SAMN09781746) | gut metagenome | biome: gut microbiome | host: Homo sapiens | place: Madagascar | study: EMG produced TPA metagenomics assembly of the PRJNA485056 data...
TTTTTAGCCACGTTTTGTAGCGCATTTGTGTACGCACACCTTATTATATAAGAGACGTTTTCCGGGGTTTAAGCCTTTATCTCTGTTTTAGGGAATCTTGCATTCTGACGACTTCTGTTTATCTATCCTGCGCCATAGGGCATAAATGAACAGGATGATAGCGTAGAGACCGAATACCTGAGGCAGGCTGATTTTTACGTTTTCGATGCTTGCTCCAGGCAGCATGCTGATCAGTTTTATGGCTGTATTCAAAAACTGGGTGATGCTGGTCAGGGCGCCTGATGTAAGGCTGATGAGTGGGGCGACAACCGGTGCTATGGGCGCCCATAACGTGAGTGGGGAGAAGAGGATTAATGCTGCTCCAAGATATAGGATGAGGGTTGCTGCGGGAATGGCGATGTAATTGGTGAGAAGTGAATAGCACGATATTCTGCCGAAGGTGTAGACGATGACCGGAAGGGTTCCTATCTGGGCTGCCAGTGAAACGCAAAGGAGTCCCCATGCCCAACGGATGAAACGGCTGCGGATGGGGAGGAGGGAGTAAAGGGGTGTGAAGAGCAGCAGAATGGAGGCTACGGCAAGGAACGAAAGCTGGAAACTCAACTCGAAAAGATAGAGCGGACTGATGAAGAGCATAAATACATAAGCTGAGGCTAAGGTGTTGAGCGGCAGACCAGTACGATGGAAAGCTAAACTTAAGCTGTAGGCTGAAAGCATGATGGCTGCACGGACTGCACTTGCCGGCAATCCTATGAGAAAAACGTAGGTCCAGATGGAGATGAGGGACAGGATGATGGTGTAAACTGAGTACTTTCTGCCGCCTAGCAGAAAGATGAAAAGCTGGAAGATAATGCCTATATGAAGTCCGCTTACTGCCAGGATGTGACTGGCTCCGGAAATGGAGTAACTGTTTCGGGTGTTCGAGTCGAGTGCGCTCTTGTCGCCCAGCGCCATGGCTGCGATGACTGCATAGTCTTGCTGTTTTACGTGAAGGGAAACCAGTTTGCTTTCAATATTGCTTTTATAGCGTTCGGTATTGATTTTTGCCCGTGTGAGGTAAGACAGTTCCTGCCAGTTTTTCAGTTGTGTAGAGGTTTGGGAATCAGCTATTTGCTTACAGGTAAGAAAAGCCCCAAGGCTCAGGATACATAAATGAATCATCACGCATTGGGAGAAGATGAGAAACTGGTGGTTCCTGCTGAAGTAAGCTTTTTTGCTTAAGAACTCAGTAAGGAAAAAGATGATGCTGCCAAGGGCGCATGAAATGATGGAGATGATGAGCCAGAAGCGCATGTTGAAATCATCATAGCCCCATTTGGCTATGATGATTCCGATCGTCAGTGTGAGGCTGATGGTCATGAGCGGAGTGAGGGATAGCTCTTTCATCATTCCTCTTTCCTTTTTAAAAGATAATTTATTTCCTATTTCTTGAATCCGAAGATGCGCTTGATGAATGTCTTCACAGCGTTTTCTTTCTTCTGTGGATTTACGATAGGGGTGTGCTTGCGTGCAGCCGGCTTGTCGCCCTTTTTCTGGGCTACGCCTCTGCCACGGCCGTTGCTGCCCGGGCGAACATTGTTCTCGGTGCCTGGGCGCTGCTGGTTGCTGTTATTGCTGTTATTGCGGCGCTTCTGGCTGTTGCTGTTCTTTGGCTGCTCGCCTGGCTGGGCTGGCTTTCTGTTCTGCTGCTTTGCGTTCTGCTGCCTGTTGCCCTGCTGTGGCTGCTGCTTTGCGTTCTGCTGTCTGTTACCCTGCTGAGGCTGCTGCTTTGCGTTCTGCTGCCTGTTGCCTTGCTGTGGCTGCTGCTCGTTGTTGCGTGGCGCTTTTTCCTGACGCTCGTTTGGCTTGTTCGGCTTGCGCTTGTGAGAAGTCTGGTCGCGGTCTTTCTGTCGGCGGTTCTTGGCGCTGTTCTTTCCGGCCTCGCCGTTTCCGCCGTTACCGCGTCTGTTGTTTCTTCCGTTTGCGCCTTTCTTCTTCGGCTTGTTGAGCTTGGTGTATTCAGGACCTTCGCCGCATCCCTCAGGGAGAGGCATCTTGTCTACCACCTTCTCCAGGAACTTCTCTATCTGCTGGAACCAGTACTGGTCTTCTTCGCTCACGAAGGTGATGGCTCTACCATCGCGGTTGGCACGGGCTGTACGGCCAATGCGGTGAACGTAATCTTCAGTATCGTGAGGAACATCGTAATTGATGACCATCTCAATATCATCGATGTCGATTCCGCGCGCCACAATGTCGGTAGCTACGAGAACATCATACTGTCCGCTCTTGAACTTGAACATCACATCATCGCGCTCAGCCTGTTCCAGGTCGCTGTGCATGGCTCCGCAGTTTACTCCAATCTGCTGGAGGGAAGCTGCGAGTTGCTTCACCTTGAATTTGCTGCCGCTGAAGACGATGACGCGCTTCAGGTCGCCTGCCTTGAAGATGTCCTTGATGATGGTCATCTTCTGGGTTTCGTAGCATACGTATGCTTCCTGCTTGATTTTCTCGGCTGGCTTGCTGACGGCAAGTTTGATTTCTACCGGATTCTTGAGCAGGGTCTTAGCCAGTTCTTCTATCTTCTCAGGCATGGTTGCCGAGAACATGATGGTCTGGCAGGTGTTTGGCAGTTTTGCCGCGATGGTCTTGATGTCGTCAGAGAAACCCATGTCGAGCATGCGGTCGGCCTCGTCGAGAATGAAGAAGCTTACCTTGCTGAGGTCTACATTGCCCAGAGAGATATGGGAGATGAGGCGGCCCGGAGTGGCGATGACTACATCGGCGCCCATGCGGAGGCTGCGCAACTCCTGATCGTAACGGTTGCCGTCGTTGCCGCCGTATACGGCTACGCTGCTCACGCCCTGCAGGTAATAGCCGAAGCCTTGCATCGCCTGGTCTATCTGCTGGGCGAGCTCGCGGGTTGGTGACATGATGACGCAGTTGATGGCGTCTTTAGGATAACCGCCGTCATCGAGCTTGCTCAATACTGGCAGCAGATAGGCTGCGGTTTTGCCGGTTCCGGTCTGGGCTACGCCCAAGACATCGTGACCTTCTAATATCTCTGGAATGCACTTTTCCTGTACTGGAGTGCATGTGTCGAAGCGCATGTCATATAATGCGTCGAGCACGTTGTCGTTTAAATCTAATTCGTCGAAATACATTTTTTTTAAATGTTGAATGTTGAATGTTTAATGTTGACTTTTTCCCTCAAAATCCAATTTTTTAATGTTGACTTTTTCCCTCAAAATCCAATTACCGGGTTATGATAACCGGTTCTGATAATTACCTCGGTGCCTTGCGGTAGCAGAAGTAGGCTACGATGGCGAAGAGGAAGTTTGGAAGCCACGCTGCCAGAACAGGCGGGAAGTTGGCCTGGATGGCGAAGGTGGCAGAAACCGTCTGCAGCATGATGTAGCCGAAACTCAGCGCAAGTCCTACGCCCAATGCTGCTCCCATGCCGCCCTTGCGCTTGCGGGCTGAGAGGGAGACGCCGATGATGGTGAGGATGAACGAGGCGAAGGAAGAGGCGATGCGCTTGTGGTATTCTACCTCGTACTGCACTACGTTGCCCGAACCGCGGTTGATCTGCTTGGAGATGTAATCGCGGAGCTCAGGACTGGTGAAGGTTTCCTGCTGACCCTTGGAATAGACCAGGTCGGTAGGTTCCATCATGATGACGGTGTCCTTCTGGGCTCCGCTCGTAATATGCTCCTTCATGCCCTGGAGCTTGCGGATTTTCCAGTTGCTCAGTTTCCAGTGATACTTGCTGTCGGAAATGGTGTCGTACTGGATGTCCATCGCTGTAAGGTGGCTTACAAGTTTCTTGTCCTGGAACTTGTCGAGGCAGAATCCGTAGCCGCGTTTCATGCTGTTGTCGTAATGCTGCATATAGGCAATCACTCCCTTGTCTACCTGCAGCTGTACATTCTCGGCACTGGTATTCTTCTTCTTGTTCTTGTACATCGTCTCGAAGTTCTGCCTGATGACGGTTCCGTGGGGAATGACGTAGGCTGAGAGCCCGAAGGAGAGGGCTGAGAGCAGCACGCAGGTAATCATGTATGGGCGGAGGAGACGCTTGAAGGATACTCCCGACGCCAGGATGGCGATGATTTCGGAATTGCTTGCCAGCTTGGTGGTGAAGAGAATGACCGCCACGAACACGAACAGCGCACTGAAGAGGTTGGCAAAATAGGGCACGAAGTTGGCGTAGTAATCGAAGATGATTGCGCGCGCCGGTGCATGGTGCTCTGTGAATTTTGACAGGTTCTCGTTGAAGTCGAAGACGATGGCGATGGAGATGATCAGGGCGATGGAGAAGAAATAGTAGCCCAGAAACTTCTTGATAATGTACCAGTCGAGCTTCTTGATGTACCTGAACGGGTTGAGAAACCTGAATATGCGCAGGAACCGGAGCTTGTGAGCCAGCCAGCGCACAGCCCTGATGAGCCACCCGAACTTGCGGGAAGCCCATCGGCCGGTGCGGTAGAGCCGGCGGTGCTTTCTTATTTTCTTAAAATCTTTCATGATGCTTGCTTACTTAAATTCTTCGGCCAAGCTGGTCGATGATGGAATTCTTCCATGCCACGAAATCGCCCTGCTCGATATGATGGCGGGCATCGGTCACGAGGCGCAGATAGAAAGAGAGGTTGTGGATGCTGGCTATCTGCATCGCCAGCAGCTCCTGTGCCTTGAAGAGGTGGTGGAGGTAGGCCTTCGTGGTTACGAGGTCGATGTCGCAGCCGTCAGGATCTACCGGACTGAAATCTTTCTCCCACTTCTTGTTGCGCATGTTCATCGTGCCCTGATAGGTGAAGAGCATGGCGTTGCGGCCGTTGCGGGTCGGCATTACGCAGTCGAACATGTCTACGCCGCGCTCGATGGCTTCGAGGATGTTCTGCGGGGTTCCTACGCCCATCAGATATCTCGGCTTGTCTTTCGGCAGGATTTCGTTCACTACTTCTATCATCTCATACATCACCTCGGTAGGTTCTCCTACGGCAAGTCCGCCGATGGCATTTCCGTCGGCTCCCTTGTCGGCAATGTATTTGGCTGCTTCGCGGCGCAGGTCCGGGAAGGTGCAGCCCTGAACGATAGGGAAGAGGCTCTGCTGATAGCCGTAGAGGGGCTCGGTTTCGTTGAACCGCTTGATGCAGCGGTCTAGCCAGCGCTGGGTGAGCATGAGGCTGTTCTTGGCGTACTGGTAATCGCTCTGTCCCGGCGGACATTCATCGAAGGCCATCATGATGTCGGCTCCGATGACGCGCTCGGTGTCCATCACATTTTCCGGTGTAAAGAAGTGCTTGCTGCCGTCGATGTGGGAGCGGAACTCGCAGCCTTCTTCCTTGAGCTTGCGGATGCCGGTGAGCGAGAAGACCTGGAAGCCGCCGCTATCGGTGAGGATAGGACGGTCCCAGCCGTTGAACTTGTGCAATCCGCCTGCTGCCCTGATGACGTCAAGACCTGGGCGCAGGTAGAGGTGATAGGTGTTTCCGAGGATAATCTGTGCCATGACCTGCTTCTTGAGTTCCTCGAAGTGGACGCCCTTCACGCTTCCCACAGTTCCTACGGGCATGAAGATTGGGGTCTTGATCTGTCCGTGGTCGGTGGTGATGATGCCTGTACGCGCATCGCTTGCTTTATCTGTTACTTGTAATTCAAATTTCATTTCTATTCTTTTTTATCATTTTCCTCAATGCTGAAGTCTGTAGGGTTTTTCACCTTCTCGTCGGTCAGCGCGAACTGCCAGACGTCAGCCACGTTCTCTACATAGTGGAAATCTACGCCCTTGAGATATTTCTCCGGTATTTCCTCTACGTTCTTCTGGTTTTCCCTGCACATCACGATGTGCTTGATTCCTGCCCGCTTGGCTGCCAGAATCTTCTCCTTGATTCCGCCTACCGGGAGCACTTTGCCGCGGAGGGTAATCTCGCCGGTCATGGCTGTGTTGGCACGCACCTTGCGCTGGGTGATGGCTGAGGCGATGCTGGTGGCGATGGTGATTCCGGCAGAAGGACCGTCTTTCGGGGTGGCTCCCTCAGGCACGTGGATGTGGATGTTCCACTGCTCGAAGATGCGGTAGTCTATCCCTAGCAGGTCGATGTGTGACTTGACGTATTCCAGTGCGATAATGGCTGATTCCTTCATCACGTCGCCCAGGTTTCCGGTCAGGGTGAGTTTGCCTGCCTTGCCCTTGCTGAGCGAGGTTTCGATGTAGAGGATTTCGCCGCCCACTGAGGTCCAGGCTAGTCCGGTGACCACTCCTGCATAGTCGTTGCCCTGGTAGATGTCGCGGTTGAACGGCGGATTGCCCAGCAGGTCTTTTACTTCGGCAGGGGTGATGGTGTAGTTCTTCAGCTCCTGGTTGCAGGCCAGTTTGTAAGCCATCTTTCGCAGACTCTTGTCAATCTGCTTCTTCAGCTGTCTTACGCCGCTCTCCCGGGTGTAGTGCTCGATGATGAACTCGAGGGCATTCTTGTTGAAGCTTACCTTCGGCGAAACCTTGTCGAGTCCGGTGCTTTCCAGCTCTTCCGGTACGAGATGGCGCTTGGCAATCTCTGTCTTCTCTTCGGTGATGTAGCCGCCTACTTCTATCAGCTCCATACGGTCGAGGAGCGGACGCGGAATGACGCTCAGGTCATTGGCTGTGGCGATGAAGAGCACCTTGGAGAGGTCGTAATCCATATCGAGATAATTGTCGTGGAAGGCATTGTTCTGTTCCGGGTCCAGCACTTCGAGCAGGGCTGATGCTGGGTCGCCGTTGAAATTGCTCTGCGCCACCTTGTCAATCTCGTCGAGGATGAATACCGGATTGCTGCTGCCTGCCTTCAGCATGTTCTTGATGATGCGGCCCGGCATGGCTCCCACATAGGTGCGGCGGTGACCGCGGATTTCGGCTTCATCGTGCAGACCGCCCAGCGACATGCGTACATACTTGCGCTTCATGGCTGCTGCGATGCTCTTGCCCAGACTGGTCTTTCCTACGCCCGGAGGACCGTAGAGGCAGAGGATAGGACTCTTGCCGCCGCCGTTCAGTGCTCTTACGGCGAGGTATTCCAGGATGCGCTCCTTTACTTTCTCCATGCCGTAGTGGTCGTGGTTCAGAATGCGCTTGGCACGGGTCAGACTGAGGTCGTCCTGGGTGTAGGAGTTCCAAGGTAAATCTACCATGGTCTGCAGGAATCCTATCTGTATCGAATAGTCAGGACTCTGCTGGTTCAGGGTGTCGAGCTTGGCAATTTCTTTCTTGAAGATTTTGGCAGTTTCCTCGCTCCAGTTCTTCTGTTTCGCCTTCTCCAGAATCTCCTTCTTCTCCGGACTGGCGTTGCCTTCTCCCAGTTCTTCCCTGATGTTCTTAATCTGCTGCTTGAGGAAGTATTCCTTCTGCTGTTCATCGAGATCGTAGTGGGTTTTGTTCTCAATCTCAGTCTGGATGCGTAGCAGATGGCGCACCTTGTTCAGGGATCTGATGGCAATCATGATGCGCTCGCTGAGATTTTCCTCTTTCAGCATCTTGATTTTATCCTCGATGCTGAAAGGGAGGAGGGAGCACATGAAGTTGCACTGCATGTGAATGCTCGACAGTTCGTTGATTGCCTGGATAGCATCATCTGAATAGTTGGCGCTCGACTTGATATAGTCTGTCGTTTCGTAATGGAAGTTCTCGTAGAGCATTCTGAAGAGTTCATCGTTGTTCTCATCAGGCCATTTCTCCGGAAGACTTTTTACGTCAATTACTGTGTAAGGCTCTTTTTGAACGAGATGTTTCATCTGACATCTGCCCAGACCCTGGATGATGATGCTCATCTGGTCTGTGCCAGGCATCTTGATAACCTTGATGAGTTTGGCGAAGACACCTACAGGGTAGAGGTCTTCTTCGTAGGGCAATTCTGTGTCTTTATTCTTCTGGCAGAATACACAGAATGTGGTGTCTGGCTTCTTTTCCAGCATCCGGACGAGATTCAGACTTTCCTTTCTGCCCACAACGATAGGGGTCATGTTGGTAGGGAAAACTACAATATCTCGCATGCAGAGGGTAGGGTACAAGCCTTCTTCCTGGTCTTCGATCAGGGTTTTCGGGTCGCCCTCGTAATCTGCAATCATTTGTATTCGGGTACTTGTTCTTCTATTATCCATTTTTTTGTTATGATTTCTATTTTCCGTGCAAAGGTACTCATTTTTTGTGAAATATCGTGGAAGATGATAGATTATTTAATAATAAAATTGCTTTTTCTATATATTAGTACCCGTTTTTATAGATGTGGGTAGCTGCTTTTGCAGGTGGAAGTGGCAATTTCTGCAGTTTGCGATAAAATAAATCGGCGGCGGCTTCGTTTTCTTCTGTAAAGAGACAGTAGAATTTATGGGTAATTTTCGATTTAAACAGTTTGAGATAGAGCAAGACCGTTGTGCCATGAAAGTGGGAACTGACGGCGTTTTGCTGGGTGCATGGGCGCAAGGTGGCAGGCGGATTCTGGACATTGGTTCCGGAACGGGACTGATTTCGCTCATGATGGCGCAGCGTTTTCCTGAAGCTGAGGTCGTAGGGATTGATATGGATGCTGATGCCTGCGGACAGGCGAGGGAGAATGTGATGGCAAGTCCGTTTCGCGACAGGGTGGAAATAGAATGCTGCAGGCTGCAGGATTTCGGGGGAACTTCGGAAGCTGCTGAGGCTTCTGGAACTGCTGAAGGTTTGAAGGCTGCCGGTGTTTTTGATGCGATAGTGAGCAATCCTCCGTTCTTTGTAGATAGCTTGAAAAATCCGGACAGTAAGAGGACGATGGCGAGACATACGGACAGTCTTCCGTTCCGCGATTTGTTTGCGGGTGTAAAACGGCTGCTTTCTGATGAGGGTGTCTTCTCTGCAATTGTTCCCGTAGAAGTAGTGGAGCAGTTTGTTGCAGAGTCTTGTATGTTAGGCTTTTATCTTATACGGAAGTGTGGTGTAAAGACGGTAGAGCGCAAGCAGCCAAAGCGCTTTATGCTGAGTTTTGCCAAGCATCGTATTTCGCCTTATGAAGAGCATGTTGAAATGATGATGGATTCGCAGGGAAACCGCTCGGAATGGTATAGGAAAATAACGGAAGAATTCTACCTTTGAGGAATGTTGAATGTTGAGTGTTGAATGTTGAATGTTGAATGAACACTCCCTCTAAATTCAACACTCAACATTCAACACTCAACATTCCCTCAAAGGTTCAACACTCAACACTCAACATTCAACACTCAACACTCCCTCTAAATTCAACACTCAACATTCCCTCAAAGGTTCAACATTCCCTCAAAGGTTCAGCTTCTTCTGTACCAGTTTGCTGATAGCTTCTACTCTTTTGCTCTGGCGCTGGATGTCTTTATGAATATCATCGCGCACGGCATTGATGTCGTTGAAGAAATCGGCAAAGGCAGACTGAATCATGTTCGGCTTGCGGTCGTTCTTGTTCGCAAACGGGTTCACCACCATCTTGATTCCCTTTTCTTCCAGGTGAACATCAATCTCTGCACCCGTCATCACAGGGTCGCCATCATAATGGATTACGCCTGGCTGACTGCGGGTGATATGAAGCTTCTTGCAGCGGAACGACTTGATCTTCGAGTTCTTGTCCAACGTCTTGTTGAACATGTCGAAACTTACCTGAGGCGCCTCGATTACATCGAATGGTTCCATGATGACGACATCCATCAAACCATCGCTCATGGATGCTTGAGGGGCAATATAGGCATTGTTGCCATACTGAGATGCGTTGGCACAGGAAATGAGGAACGCCTTATACTGCTTGGTGCCCGTCTCGTCCTCCAGCGTGTAAGTCTCAGGCTTATACTTCAATCCCTCGCGCAGGATATTTTCTGCATAAGTGATAGGACCACGCTTGCCGCTCTCGGCAAACTTCATGCTGACGAAAGCGTCAAAGCCCATGCCGCAGGTGCAGAAGAACGGGTGGTCGTTGATGACACCATAATCCAGATCTCTAATCTGGCATTGGTTGATTACCTCGATGCATTTCTTCAGGTTCATCGGGAGCAGCAGATGTCTCGCCAATCCGTTGCCCGAACCGCAAGGCAGAATGCCGAGGGCAGTATCGGAGTGAACCAGCGAGCGGGCCACCTCGTTGACGGTGCCGTCACCACCAACCGCCACAACCACATCTACATGGTTGTTCTTCGCTTCGGTAGCAATTTCCGAAGCGTGCCCAGCTCTTTCAGTCATTCTTATCTCGTACTCAAAAAGCTCTTTGTCCAAACCAGAATCTATCAGACTGGGAACTGCCGCCTTGCTGGCTGTTCCTGAAATCGGATTCATGATGAAAAGTATCTTTTTCTTCATTATATAGTCAAGAGTTTGTAAAATTTAGGCTGCAAAAGTAATAAAAATACCCAAAATAACAAGAAATATCGATTAAAAAAACTATAAAAGTAAACTTTCTTATAAAAAAAGCCGTTTATTGAGTTCTTTTTTGTATCTTTGCACCCTGAAAGTTAGAAAAG
>ERZ1035006.2480-NODE-2480-length-10462-cov-54.340444_pt1 | contig 10462 bp, 10 predicted proteins | sample MGYA00520694_ERZ1035006 | MGnify/ENA primary metagenome ERZ1035006 (study PRJEB33766, sample SAMN09781746) | gut metagenome | biome: gut microbiome | host: Homo sapiens | place: Madagascar | study: EMG produced TPA metagenomics assembly of the PRJNA485056 data...
AATAAGGCACGATTTACTTGACTTTTCGCAAAAAAGGTGGTGTAAACAGCACTTTTTTGCGAAAAAGCTTGCATATATTGCACAAATTTCGTAATTTTGCGCACGATTTACAAACATATAGTATTAAGATAACAATGACTCACAATTTGTTAAAAGGCAAGCGTGGCATCATCTTCGGTGCACTCAATGAGGAATCAATCGCTTGGAAAGTAGCCGTTAAGGCTGCTGAAGAGGGTGCTACCATCGCACTCAGTAACACAGCTATGGCTTTGCGTATGGGTACGCTGGATAAGCTCGCTGAACAGATCAACGCTCCTATCATCGCAGCGGATGCGACCAGCGTTGAGGATTTGGAAAAGGTATTCACTGAGGCTCAGGAGAAGCTCGGTGGCAAGATTGACTTCGTGCTCCACTCTGTTGCTATGAGCCCTAATGTTCGTAAGCATCGTACATACGATGATCTCGACTACAATTTCTTGAACAAGACTTTGGATATTTCTGCTATCTCTTTCCACAAGATGTTGCAGGTAGCCAAGAAGTTGGATGCTATCAATGAGTGGGGTTCTGTAGTAGCTCTCACTTACGTAGCTTCTCAGCGTACTTTCTTCGGTTACAACGATATGGCTGATGCCAAGAGCATGCTCGAGAGCATCGCACGCAGCTTCGGCTACATCTATGGTCGCGAGAAGCATGTCCGCATCAATACCATCTCTCAGAGCCCTACAGCAACAACTGCAGGTAAGGGTATCAAGGATATCGCGAATATGATGGACTTTGCTGACAAGATGTCTCCACTCGGAAATGCGGTAGCTGAGGATTGCGCTAACTATTGCGTAATGATGTTCTCTGACTTCACCCGCAAGGTAACTATGCAGAACCTCTTCCACGATGGTGGTTTCTCATCTATGGGTATGAGCCTCCGCGCCATGAACCAGTATGCTAAGGATATGGCTCCTTATGAGGATGAGAATGGTAAGGTTATCTACGGATAATAGAAAAACAAGGAAAAGATGATACTCTATATATCATCACCTCTATTCATAATAGGCAATATACGCTCATTCCTGCAGGGAAAGAGGTGTATTGCCTATTTGTTTTGCGACTCACACCGAACGAAGTAAGCACGTGCGTCGAACGACGCACGCTCTCACATCGAACGATGCACGTGCTTACTTCGAACGGTGCACGGCGCATAATACATAGACTTTACACTATATAAATAGTTATCTTACGCTGTTGGGATATACAACTTTGATACACATAAAGCAAGTAATTAGAAATTTAAGCAAGTAAACATAAGATAGGAAGCGTATGGATTCATTGTTTTTACTTCAGTTTGCCTGTTTCATCTTCATGTTCATCAATGCCTTCATCGTGGCACTCTCTTGTCTGCATGTAAGATGGAAGAACAAACGATACGAACGTTCAAGATGGATGATAGCAGCAGCCATCACAGGTCTGGCGATACAATATGTGATACAGATGAAGTTCGGATTCCGTGCCATAGACGATGATCTGGGGGCGGTGATCAACATTCTCGTCTATACCCCTTGCTTCTCGCTCATCTGCATGGGCATCTATAATCTGGAGACCATCCGTGCCAACCGCAGGAAGATGTATCTGGTGTGCGGTGCCATCTATACCGCCATCATCCTGATCTTCTGCGTGGGCGTCAGCCTTCACCAAAGTCTGTATATTAGAGAAGAACTTTATCTGATGCTGGTACTGTTTTGCGTGAGTGTATCCTATTGCATATATATGATTATACGGGAGATGAACAGGCGCAGGAAGATGCTGGAAACGATGGCGGCTACGGATATGTTGCCCTACGTGAGATATTCACGAGCCAGCATATTCATCCTCTGTCTCCCGGTCCTTGTCTTGCCGGTAGCCATGTTCTCCACCACCTTATTATATATACTGGCTCCTGTGGGGCTGATGGCACTGCTGTTCTTCAACCTTACATTCATAGCCCTTGGCAGCAATTACATTCCTACCGAAGAGCTCCTGGACAAGGAAGCGGAAAACAACCCTCCATCTGAAACCGGAAATGGGGGGGCAGAGGAAAATTCTGACATACAGCAGAATCCTGCGGATGATAAACCAAGGCAATTGCAGATTATTTCTGATGAACGCAGGAACTTTATCCAGCAGAGCCTGGATGCCTGGTGTGAGAATCAGGGCTACAAGGACTGTAACGTGAATATGCTTACACTTTCCCACACACTCTGCATCTCGAAGAACGAACTGAGTCTGTTCTTCGACCAGTGTCTGCATTCCAATTTCAGAATATGGCTCAGCGAGATCCGTTTCAATGCAGCCAAGAAGATGATGCAGGAGAATCCCGACTACAGCAACGATATCATTTCTGCCGAATGCGGATTTTCCTGCCGCACCCATCTCTACCGCATCTTCAAGAACAAGGCAGGGTGCTCGCCTACAGAATGGAGAAAATCTACCAAAAAGGAGTAGCATTTCTAGGAATGCTACTCCTTTTTGGTAGGAATGCGACACTTTTTCAGGGGAATGCGACACCCTTTTTCAGTGAAAAACACTAAATTTGTGGCACGAAAGAAATATTTGAATCTTATACCATCAATCAAGATTGGGCTTTCCGAATCATCATTTCGGAAAGCTTCTTATATATTCTGAAGTAAGCAAATGAAAATAATGTAGTAAGTAATGACAATAATGTAGAGTAATATGATGAATCGTTCAACGACACAGATCAGATTACTGGTTGCTGTGCTTGTTTCCATTCTTTCCTTTTCCTTTGCGAAAGCGGAAGCCAGCGATAGTAACCTGCCAGATTCCAAAGGATGGTATCTGGGCATGGATGGCGGATTGCCTTTCGGCTTATCCACTTTTTCCAGTTTCGGACACGACAAGACCCACCTGGGCTGGGCTGCCGGCATCTATGGCGGTTATCGTTTCAACCCCATTTTCTCAGCAGAACTCTCTGCCAGATATGGAGAGGTGAACCTGTCGGCACAAGACTGCTGCGTGGAGCGCAACTACTGGCTGGGGAGCGATGGTATGCTCTACAAAGCAAGTGTCCTGGGTATGGATAGCTGGGAATATGCCCAGCTGAAAAGCCATGTCAGGATGGGCTGGTATGGTGCAAGGGGTCACGTGAATCTGCTGGGGCTGTTACGCAATACCGCTCACAGCCGCTGGACTGTAGCCGTATCTCCTCATCTCTATGCAGTGACCACCTGCGCAGATATCCAGACCCTGGCAGATCATGCCGAGGTGATGAAGGGCTCTACCCGCTGGCATCTGGGCTATGGAGCCAGCTTGCAGGCAGGTTACCAGTTGGCCTCCAATCTTAATCTGGGCATCTATTCCGGTTTGACACGCCTTTCGGGAGAACGTATGGACGGAATGCCGGAACATCTGCACAAGAACAACTTCGTATGGGAAAGCGGAATCAGACTGGGAATCAGCTTCTCAAAAAAGAAAAACAAGATAGTTGAAACTCCATCAGTTCCACAAACGGAAGTTCTACATCAAGATACCATTCTTTCGGAGAATGTCAATCAGAAAGAAAAAGAAACGGTGGATAAGGCTGAAACAAAAGTTGTTGAACAGGATATTAAAGAACCTGTAAAGGTGACATTCCCTGTCATCTACTTCAGCTTCAACCGCATCACCATTCGCCCAAGCGAGGTTTCCAAGCTGAAAAGCATCCTCCATATATTGAAGGAGAATCCTGAAATGAAGGTGACGGTGACTGGCTGGTGCGACACAAGAGGCAGCGTGGCAGTCAACAGACGCATCTCCCGCCAGCGAGCACAAGCCCTGAAGACCTGGCTTGTGAAGAGAGGTATTGCAGCAAGCCGCATCTCGGTAGTAGGAAAGGGAAGCGACGCTTCCAGAACTGCCCCAGAAGCCCGCCGAGTAGAGACTACAAATCATCATCAGTAACCCATAAAACAAGATAGAAAATGAGAGCAAAAAGAAGATTTAATATTGGGTTATGGGTGCTGCTATGCGTCCCATGCCTATTGGCTAGCTGCGATCATGATGTCCATGATGGCGAAGGGGATGGAGGCTTGTCGGTTTCGCTTGCCTGGGCTGATGAAGCCGATGAGGGCACAGAAGTGAAGGACGTGAAGACATGGATCGTGAATGCCACAGACGGCACGCAGGTGGCGCAAAGCCAGCATGGCAGTGCGCAGAAAATGGCAAAAGAGCGATATGACCTGCCGGAAGGTAACTACCGCATTCTCACCACCACCAACCTGGTGGATCCGTTCACCATCAGTGAGCAGACAAGAGCCGTTGACAACATAAGCAGTCTGGTAATCGGACTGTCCAATCCAAGTGCCTCTCCCGACCATGCCTATTATGGTGTCACGGACATCGGTATAGACAAATCAAATGTCAACTACATAACCAAAAATGAAATGCGCCATATACTTGCAGAATTGACCATCTTCATTGAAGGAGTTCCTGACAATTTTGCAATGATAGGCAAGGTTCTGAATGTGGCAACCGGACTCCTTCCCCTGCAAAAGAATGAGGATGGAACATTCGGGACGGCAAGCTATACCAAGGAAGAGTGTGATATACCTTTGAGAATCGCAGTGCCTGGCGAAACTTTAAAAACGGAAACATTACGCTTGATGCCGACAGCCAATGGTTTTCATACCACCAAGTTGTTTATCCAACTGATTTCTCCTGGGGGAGTAGTTAGCAACTACGACATCGAAGCTCCTGTCATGAAATCTGGCGGCAAGTACAAGATAAACTTGGAATTTGAGGAGATGAAACCTTACATGTATCTTACGAGCACGAAGATAGATGATTGGACTGAGAAATGGATATATCGTGGTGAAATCCTGAATCCGGAAGATTAAGCAATCCTCTCATTTAAGCAAGAATCAAAACAAGAATATAAACATAAAAGTAAAAGACAATGAAAACAAAGACTTATCTCTTTGCCCTGATGACAATGGCTTTGACATTGGGCAGTTGTTCAGACAACGAGAACGGTATCGGAGGCGAGACCTCCAAGTATATCACCGTTTCTACAAGCATCGGCAATATGACACGTGTTGCCACAGATGCGAATGGCGGTCAAACCTTTGAGGAGGGTGATGAAATCAGTGTGTATGCCTGGACAGGAGATGCAACCACTGTTCCGGCAGCAACCGGACGTGTGGTGGATAATGCCATCAACAAACTGACCAAAGGTGCATGGATATCTACTCCGCAGATGCTGTGGAAGAACAACCGCGACAAGCATTATTTCATCGGTGTATATCCTAAAAAAGCCATTTCAGACCTTGCGGCTGGTGAATATGTATTTGATGCGACAAAGCAAGTGGAAAGCGACCTGCTGGTGGCTGTGAATGCTGACGGAATAACTGCAGAAGGCAAACAGGCTGTACCGCTTACCTTTACCCATGTGATGGCTAAACTTCTAGTAAACCTCACCTATAAGAATCAGTGGGGAACAGAGGGACCTACCGTAGATAAGGTAGTTGTAGGCGATGCCGTAAAAAGTGCAACCGTCAATTATCTCACCAAGGTTGTCACCCCATCTGCTGTAGCAGAAGATAAAGCCAACTTCGATATGCCGGCTATAACCGCCAACAAGCAATATGCTTCCATCATCATCCCGCAGGATGGCGTTCAGAAGATTACCGTCGTAATAGGCGGCAAGAATTTCAACTACGACAATGGCACTCCTTTCAAGTTTGAGAGTGGCAAGGTTACAACCGTCAACCTGGTGGTAGGTCGTGATACAATTACCCTGAATGAAGTAAAGATTACCGATTGGGAGACCAGTACCCCTATTACCGGTGAAGCAGTCGATTAAATTAATATTCAACTCTAAAAACAGAATAATATGAAAGTAATACATTTTTTCGCAATAACAGCTATGGCAGCTGCCATGTTTACCAGCTGTTCCAACGATGGAGATCTGGCGCAGAGCAATTATCCTAGTGATAACATCATCCGCGTAACTACAGATTTGAACAATGCCAAGACTCGTGCAGACGAGAACAGTGGTTCACTCATGGAAAAAGACTTCCTCTTGACTATCGTGAATAAGAATTCTGAGAGCTCTCTGGCAGCTACATATACCTATGTCAACAAGAAGTTTTCTAAGTCTTCCGGCGGCACATGGAGCTGCGGTGAAACTCTGCTTTGGCAGAATGCGATGACACCTGTAGATATCGTGGCATTGGCTCCTGCACAGGAAACAATATTCAATGGTGTCTATGATAAAAGTAAAGGTTTTCAATCTTTCTCTTATAGCGTAGCTGCCGACCAGACGACAGCTGATGACAAGAACGACTTGCTGTACTGTTATTCCCCAGGCTTTGTGCCAAGAGATAAACTCGTGGATCAGAAACTGAACATCACGTTCAATCATGCTTTCTGTTTGATAGATATCATCGTAACACTGGGAACCGAATTCAACGTGCCATCTGTTCCAACAACTTCTCCTATCACAGAGGTTACCATAGGAGGAACTAAGATTGCAGCGAATGTAAATGTGACCAGCACAACAGCCATCGCGACCCCTACAGATAAAGCAGTTGCTACCGATATTAAAGCAACACAGGGCACTTTTACCTTTGATAAGGACAATGCAAAAAAGTCCTGTACAGCTAGATTCTCCTGCATAGTCATTCCGCAAACCATTGCTGCCAATGACTTCAAGATTACACTGAAGACTGCCAATAAGGCCTATGAATGGATTTTAGATAAAGAAATCACCTTGAAGAGCGGATGCAGGCATACTCTCAACCTTACCATGGGTAATGATGTGGTATTGACTACAAAGGAAAGCATCACAGCCAAACCATGGGACAATGGCACAACGTCTGGTAGCACTCTTGAAACAGAATAAAAAACATAAACTTTTAAAAGAACGACTATGAAGTATCAGAAAATATTAGGTTTGGTTGCAACTGCCGGTTTGTTCCTGGCAGGTTGTGCAACAGATACCGACACCCAGAATGCATGGTTCAACGATTCGAATGCAGTCCGCATTTCGGCTTCAGTGGGTAATGCCACCACACGCAGTAATCCAACGGCAACAGATGATGCTGGCTTGAAGAGTTTTAACAATGGGGATAAGATAGGTATAAGCAATAGTGGCTCATCGCTCACTTACACCTTCGATGGTACCAACTGGACGCCAGGTAATTCCGAGTATCTGGTATGGGATACTAAGAATCTGACATTCCAATGCTGGTATCCAGCCGATGGCAAGAACTCCTTTGAGTATGGCTATATCCAGGAAGACCAGAGTGATGCAGATAAGATTGTAAAGTCTGATTATATGGCTGCTGAGACAACCCCTGAAACTATCCCTTCAGATAAAGTTCTCACTGTACAATTGAAACGCAAGACCGCCCGTCTGATTTTTAAGATACAGCATTTTAACGACCAGTTTACTGCTAGTGCAAAGATCAACAACCTCAGTATTGTTAGCAAGGCAACTACTGATGTCAGCGAGACAGCTACTGTCAATATCACTCCTTTGCAGACTGGTGAGGGTGCAATTGGTTCAACCTATACTGCTCTGGTTGCTCCAGGAAGTATCGAGGCAAACATCAAGGTATCTGATGGAGGAACAATCTCTGACCCTCTTGTTGTCAAGACTGGAGGCTTAGAGGCAGGCAAGAGCTATACCTACAACCTCATTGTGGGTAAAAAAGCAGTAACCATAGCTGACGTAAAAGTAGCAGATTGGCAGAGTGCCAATATTAGCGAAAAACAGGAAACGGCTGAAGAAATACCTCCTTACGTAACTTTCACAGCGGATAAATGGCATGATTTTTACCTGATAGGCGAAAATGGATATGTACACTCTGGTCTTGAGTATTCCGTAAACTTCGGAGAATGGAAAAAATATACTTCCAGTTCTGTAACGTTTGGTGGAAAGTATGGTAATCTCCGCTTGCGTGGTACAAATGAAAATGGTACAGCAGAAAGTGCAACTAAGTATGCTAGAATCAGTATTACTCAACCAGGAAATGGAAATGTGAAATGTACAGGTGACATCCGTACATTGCTCAACTACAAAAATTACAAGAATGTTAATACAAGCAATGCCCGTTTCTGCTATCTGTTTAAGAAGTGTGATGTATTAACCTCTGTTCCGGATTTGCCAGCCACAAATTTGGCAGATAACTGCTATCTTCATATGTTCGAAGAATGTACATCTATAGCAGAGGCTCCGAAGTTGCCAGCCAAAATAATGGCAGATCACTGTTATGATTATATGTTCAGGAAATGTACTTCCATAGAGAAAGCTCCGGATTTGCCAGCCACAAAATTGGCAACCCGCTGTTATTATGGTATGTTTTCTGGTTGTACAGCTCTAACAGAGGTTCCTGATTTGCTAGTCAAGGATTTGCCAGAAGGTTGCTATCAATCTATGTTCTCAACGTGTGAGGCACTTGTAAATGGTCCGAAAGTTTCAGCTGAAACAATAAAACAATACAGCTGCTATCAAATGTTTGCTTATTGTTATAACTTATCTTCTGTCAAATTGTTAATTCCAAGCAATCAAATGAAGGTTTCTTATGGTGTTTATTCTTGTTTTAGTGACGCAGGAACAAAAGCATCTACCCGCACTCTCACAGTAAAAGACAAAGCGGCCTATGATGTAATGATAAAGCACTATTCTTACCCAGATCTCTGGAAGATTGGTCAATGTACCGTACTGGATGAAAGTGGTAATAAAATAACAGAATAATGAGAAAGAGCCCGACATGGCTGTATGCTCTGGAGGGTATGAAATAACATTGCAAAAGCAAAACTAAAGGGTCTATATGCCACGATGAACAGGTGGCGTATAGACCCTTCATCGTGTCCCGATGCCCGTTCGGTGGATGATATGGCTGTGTGGTGGTTTCGTGCTACCTGTTTTCATGGTTTGAAGTACCTATTGTATTAAAATATCTTAATATCCCGCTTTATGCTCAATGTTTATTTGGTCGTATGTGTAAAAAAGTGTAGCTTTGCATTGATATTACGTGTCAGAAAGTGTAAACTTTCGACATTATCATGTGTCGAAAAGTGTAATGATCTGATTGTTTTTTGTGTCTAAAAGTGTAAAGGTATGAAGAGAAAGATATATGCTAAGCTTGTAGAATGGAAAAATCAAGAGTGTCATAAGCCGTTGATATTAAACGGGGTAAGACAATGTGGCAAGACTTATATTCTTAAAGAATTCGGTCGTGCAGAGTTTGATAATCTTGCTTATGTAAGTTGCGATAGGAATGATAACCTGCAAGCCATATATGAAGGCGACTTCGATACGGCGAGAATCATTCGAGGATTAAGTGCTTTGACTGGTGTGGATATAATTTCTGGTAAAACCCTTATATTCTTGGATGAGGTGCAAGCATTCCCACAGGCGTTGGAAGCTTTGAAGTATTTCTGCGAAGATGCTCCAGAGTATCATATTGTGGTGGCAGGTTCGCTGTTGGGGGTTGCCCTGCATGCAGGTGTGTCATTTCCCGTAGGCAAGGTTCAGACAATGCGTCTGTTCCCTATGGATTTTGAAGAATTTCTTATGGCCATGGGAGAGGACCAGCTGCTCAAGTTGATGCACAGCAAGGATTATACGTTGATGAATGCGTTCCACGAAAAACTGAAAGATTATTTGCGTCAATACTATTACGTGGGCGGAATGCCTGAAGTTGTGAAGATGTATATGGAAAACAAATTGCTCGGGCAAGTGCGCACTATTCAGAATGAAATTCTCTCCAATTATGCAAGCGACTTCTCCAAGCATGCTCCTGCACAGGAGGTGCCTCGCATAGATATGGTATGGCAGTCCATACTCGGTCAGCTTTCGAAAGAGAATAAGAAGTTTGTCTATGGGGTATTGAAAAAGGGTGGCAGAGCCAAGGAATTTGAGTTAGCCATACAGTGGTTGGTGGATGCCGGTTTGGTTTATAAAATAACTAAGGTGACAAAGCCTGAGTTGCCGTTGAAGTTTTATGAAGACTTGTCGGCATTCAAGTTGTATCTGTGCGATTGTGGACTGATGGGGGCTATGGCTGATACCGCTGCAAAGGATGTGTTACTTGGCGATAACGTATTCACGGAGTACAAAGGAGCGTTCACAGAACAGTATGTCCTTCAGCAGTTGCTTGCATCGGGTATTACCCACATCTATTATTACAGTTCTGATACTTCTCGTATGGAAATGGATTTCCTCGTTCAGCGTGAAGGGGCATTATTGCCTATAGAAGTAAAAGGCGGTACAAGCATCAAAGCCACCTCATTGCATAACTATCTTAAGGAGCACCCTGACATATCTGCCATACGTTATTCTATGTTGCCTTATCGTCAACAAGAGAATATCTCCAACATGCCGCTTTATGGAGTCTTTCTGCGTACTTAATGTTGTGTGAAACCATTGCTGTTGCAAGAAACATATACCACAACCTTGCCGTCCCTGCCAATGTTGTATTGGGATAAA
>ERZ1035006.2481-NODE-2481-length-10455-cov-4.277308_pt1 | contig 10455 bp, 11 predicted proteins | sample MGYA00520694_ERZ1035006 | MGnify/ENA primary metagenome ERZ1035006 (study PRJEB33766, sample SAMN09781746) | gut metagenome | biome: gut microbiome | host: Homo sapiens | place: Madagascar | study: EMG produced TPA metagenomics assembly of the PRJNA485056 data...
CTATTTACTATAGAAGACGAAAGAGAGGAATTCAAAAATGGGTACTATTATCGGCGAAGGAATCACATTCGATGACGTTCTTTTAGTTCCACAGTATTCGGAAGTTACACCGAACATGGTAAAGCTTAACACACACCTGACAAAGTCTATCGAACTTAACATTCCAATGATGAGTGCGGCAATGGATACAGTTACAGAATCTAAAATGGCTATCGCAATGGCTAGACAGGGTGGTATTGGTATCATCCACAAAAATATGTCCGTTGAGGCTCAGGCTGATGAGGTTGACAAGGTTAAACGTTCTGAGAACGGAGTAATCACAGATCCATTTTCACTTTCACCAGAGCATACTCTTCAGGATGCAGACAATCTTATGGGCAAATTCAAGATTTCTGGTGTTCCTATTACAGAAAACGGCAAGCTCGTTGGTATTATCACCAACCGTGACCTTAAATTCGAAACAGATTTCACTAAGAAAATCAAAGAGTCTATGACATCTGAGAACCTTATCACAGCTCCAGAGGGAATCACTCTTGAGGAAGCAAAGGTTATTCTCGGAAAAGCAAGAAAAGAGAAATTGCCAATCGTAGATAAGGACTACAACTTAAAAGGACTTATCACTATCAAAGATATCGAGAAGCAGGTTAAATATCCATTATCTGCAAAGGACTCACAGGGACGTCTTCTCTGCGGTGCCGGTGTAGGTATCACAGGCAACATGATGGAGCGTGTTGAGGCTCTTGTAAATGCACATGTAGACGTAATCGTTATGGATTCAGCTCATGGACATTCAAAGAACATCATCGAGGCTGTAAAGAAAGTAAAGGCTGCTTATCCAGACCTGCAGGTAATCGCTGGAAACATAGCAACCGGTGCCGCTGCAAAGGCTCTTATCGAGGCTGGTGCTGACGCTGTCAAGGTTGGTATCGGACCTGGTTCTATCTGTACAACCCGTGTCGTTGCAGGAATCGGTGTACCACAGATTACAGCAATCATGGATTGTTATGAGGTAGCTAAGCAGTACGGCATCCCAGTTATCGCCGATGGCGGTATCAAGTACTCTGGAGATATGACAAAGGCACTTGCTGCCGGAGCTAATGTATGTATGATGGGTTCAATGTTCGCAGGCTGCGATGAGGCACCAGGAACATTTGAATTATTCCAGGGAAGAAAATACAAGGTATACCGTGGAATGGGATCTATCGCAGCTATGGAAAATGGTTCAAAAGACCGTTACTTCCAGGAAGGTGCAAAGAAGCTTGTTCCAGAAGGTGTTGAAGGCCGTGTAGCATACAAAGGAACTCTTGAGGATACAGTATTCCAGCTTATCGGTGGTATCCGTTCAGGAATGGGTTACTGTGGCTGTGAAACAATTGATGAACTTAAAGAAAACGGAAAATTCGTAAAGATATCTGCTGCTTCACTTAAGGAGAGCCATCCACATGATATTCATATCACAAAGGAAGCTCCTAACTACAGCACAGATGGAAACTAAAATATTTTAATGAGGTGAATTTATTTGGACGCCGGTGATATAGCGCAAATTATTATACTAATTGTACTCTTGCTGTTCTCTGCATTTTTCTCATCTGCGGAGACAGCACTGACCACCGTCAATAAAATACGCATGCGTACCCTGTCTGAGGCCGGAGATAAAAGGGCTGACAGGGTTCTTTGCGTTACAGACGACTCAGCAAAAATGCTCTCAGCAATACTTATTGGAAACAACATTGTAAACCTGTCAGCATCATCCCTTGCCACTACCCTGGCTGTCAGACTTCTTGGAAGCATGGGAGCAGGAATTGCAACTGGTATACTTACCCTGCTGATTCTTATATTTGGTGAAGTATCTCCAAAGACAATGGCAACCCTGCAGGCAGATAAGCTGGCACTCAAAGTAGCTGGAATCATAGGTATCTTCATGAAGGTACTCACACCTGCTATTTTCATAGTCAACAGGCTTTCCATGGGCTTTCTCTTCCTGATAGGAGTCAAGCCAAATGCCAATCAGAATACCATGACCGAGGAAGAAATCCGTACTATCGTTGATGTAGGTCAGGAGTCAGGTGTTATCGAGGATGAAGAACGAGACATGATTCACAATCTCTTTGACTTTGGAAATGCGGAAGCCAAGGAGGTCATGGTTCCAAGAATCGACATGACCTGTGTTGATGTGAATGCTACATACGAAGAGGTTGTTGAAATTTTCAGAAAAGACAAATTCACACGTCTTCCGGTATGCGAAGAATCCTCTGACAAGGTAGTGGGTATCATTAACATAAAAGACTTGCTTTTATTGACTCAGGAAGAAATGGATAACTTCTCAATAGAGACACTTATGTATGAGCCATACTTTACCTTTGAGCATAAAAACACATCAGACCTCTTTCTTGAAATGAAGAAGTCTTCTATTTCTCTGGCAATCGTTCTGGATGAGTATGGTACTACAGCAGGACTCATCACTTTAGAGGATCTGCTTGAAGAGATAGTCGGTGAAATCAGGGATGAGTATGACACTGACGAGGTGGATGACATAACCAAAATCAGTGACAGAGAGTATCTGGTGCTTGGTTCCGCCAACCTTGAGGATGTAAGCAACGAACTAGGCTTAAATCTCAAGTCTGACGATTATGACACTGTTGGTGGCTACTGCCTGGAGCAGCTTGATCATCTGCCTGAGAGAAATGAGATAATCCTGACAGATGACAATGTATTGCTTAGAATCGACAGTCTGGATAAAAACCGAATTGAGAAAGTGTATATAAAAATCCCTCAGCCTTCTTAGGCTGGGGGATTTTCTCTACATGAACCCTATTGTTATTTTATGTATTTACATCCAGCTTTTTGTTTCTTTAATCTTTCCTTTACCGATATAACAATTTTTAATTACATTTTGCGGAGACTCAGGTATTATTTTCTTAGCAGCTCAGCATACTCAGGATTGGTGCGCCATATAGACTTTTTCATCAATCCTCCTTCTTCCTCTGGCTTGTCATAATACTTCTCACTTATAAACCTCACCCGGTATGTTCCTTCACCAGATTCAGGCTCCTGTGGTGCGTTATTCACTATATACACAGTAATGGTTTTCTCTGTCACATTTCCAACAGAATCAATAACCTGATATGTTATAGTATTCGAGCCAGAATCTGTAAACTGTGGAAATTCCTCCGGGCTGTAATTCGTTATAATAAAAGAATTTGTCCTGCCATCTCCAAGGTCATGAGTTCCGGGCAGAATCTCCCTGTCCAGAATCTCATCCATTGCATATGCATCCTCAAACAGCCTCTCCTCTGTAATCAAACCATTTCTGGCTTCCTCCAGGGTAAAGGATTTGTTCTTGACACTTATATTGGCTGCAGGATCCCAGGCACAGTAAAGTGTAATAACAGCATTATTCTGATTAGTCATTCCTGCAGCATCAATTATGGCAGATGACAATATATTCTGCCCTGCAAAATAGGCTCCCACATGGGCTGATGAGTCCAGCGTCCAGCCTGCAAAGGTATTTCTATCAAGAGAATATCCATTCAATGGCAGAGATATATCCGAATCATAACTAACTGTCATGTCAGCCACGCTTCCGCTGTCAGCACCATTACCATCAAATCTAAGAGTATATGTATTTGCAATCCACCTTGCCTGTACTCTGACTGTTTCTGTGACAGTGTAATCCTGATATGGATAGGTATTGCTATAACCCATTGTGAATACATTTCCTGACAAGCTTGACCGGCTTGAATTGTCATAGATTTTCTTCCAGCCTGCAAATGTATAACCCTCTCTGGTCGGTATGCCAAGGTTAATATAGGTTCCATATTCCATATCAAAATATCCATTTGTGCCTTTTGGTTCTGTTGAGCCTTTGCCCTTGTTTAAATCCACTTTTACACGATATTTGTTGGGATAATAATGTGCGTTGGTTTCACCCTCGTCTGTTACAGTCCAGCCATCAGAGTTCATGCACCAGTAATGATAACCTGCTACATTTCCCCAGTCATTCCATTTGCCTGCCGCGTCAAACCATGTACCATAAGTCTGAGAATAGACCTTGTCACCTAAATACCCCCAGGTGTGATTCGAACTATCATATGAACCTCCTGCATAATAGTAATACCAGTGCAGTGTTTGATTGTAATTTGCAGGAATCCATTGTGCATAAAGAGTTATCGAATCGTTATTTGAACCAGCCCCTGCCAGATTTGATACAACTTGTCCCGGCGAATAGGAATTGCCGTCAGCATCTTTCCAGCCTGCAAAAATGTAATGTTCTTTAGTATAGCCGCATTCTGAAATATTAAATAACGTGTTGTAGGTGCACTTGCTGTCTGCTGTGCTTCCTCCTGTTGCTCCGTTGCCATCATATTTTACGTCATAATGGTTAGCTGCCAGATATACCTTGTATGAATTATTTCTCCATTCTCCATCAGCGTAGTTAGTGATTCCAAGACCGTTAGTATCTGATATAAGCCAGAATCTATCGTCGCCACAAGCTATAGTCATTGCCTGAAAAGCTCCCTCTCCTAATGTTATCTTGTCAAGATGATAACCTCTTAAGGAAGTTTTCATCGGGAACAACCATGCGTACTGCCTTGTATTAAATGGTAATCCTGCCGCTCCATCTGAATCAGTCCATCCCCAGCCCGAACCATTTTGAATTATAACATCCTGCCCACTGTTAAGCATAAGGTCCTCCTTGAGCCATGCCATTCCATCATTTACCATGACATACATTCCACCTGTATACTTAAGCCATGCATAGTCACCTACACCATCCATATCGCCCCAGTAAGTTACATTTAATCTATAATTTGAATACCATACACCATCTACATATGTATCTAATGTGCAATAACCAGATATATATGTATAAACAGTTTCGTTCTTTGCATAAACATTTTCATGGGGTATAAATAATAAACTTAAAATGGTAAATAGAAATGTCAAAAGGGAAAAGCCTAGTTTCCTAGACCATTTTCCTTTCCCAGTTAACTTATTCCTGTCTGATAAGGCATCTTTTTTATTCAATTAATTCACCTCTTTCTCAGTGCCTTTAATTTCCCTGAGCGTAAGGGTTTGGTATATAAGACACTTTCTTAATATATCCTTCAGCATATTTGCCCAAATTTTCCCAACTATTTTCCATTCCACCAACTGCCTCTATTTTCTTTATCTGCTCCACATAATAGTCACTGTACCATGCTTGCATAGCATCCAACTCTTCTCTTGTATCAGCGGCACTATCATAAACATAAATACAACCAGTTCCATCCCCATTCTCATACAATGTATTTAAAGCATATGGAAAACTCTGCAATGATGGTGCCTCTGGCTCTGGTTCAGGTGTTGATGTCTCTACTTGCGTATCAGCAGGAGACTGTATCTGAGAATTGTCTATGACAGAATCGTTTTTTGCTGTAGTCTGTGAGCTGCTTGTCGTTTCAGTTCTTGTTCCCGAGTCCTTGTTGTCTGCCTTTGTGTCTGTCATTGATGAATCCTTCTTGTCCGATTTCTTGCTGTCAGTTGAGTCCTTTGACAAACTGCCCGACTTTGTATCGTCCTTTGTGTCTACACCATCCTTAGACTTGACTGTATCTTTGGTTGAGATGCCATCATACTTTGTGACAACAAGCTCACTTTTCTCTGTCCCTTCTGTTTTCACAATATATCCCTCTGTTGTAGGCTCAATGTCCATAACTGCTTCTGTGCTTTCAGTTGGTCCGTATACTGTCTGCTTCTTTCCACAGCCAGTAAACGCTGCTGTCACAAGTGCTGTACATAATAATGTGATTACTAATTTGTTTTTCATTTGATTGTCCCCTCTTATTAAATTGTTTTCATTGCAATTGTTAAATTATATCAAACATGGCAGATATATGATAGGTATTTTTCGCAAAATTTGACAATTTTTCACCATACAGCATATAATTCTATGTCATTTTTCACAAAAAGTAATTGACTGCTGACATCCAGCATATTTCCAGAAGCATCCCTCCAGCCGGCAAAGCTGTGCCCTTCCATCTGAGGCTCCTTGGGCACTATCAGGGCTCCCCCCTCTGCAAGAACATAGGATTTATATATACTGTCATCCACATAATATCTGACTGTATAATATTTTTTCTCGTTTTCCTGCCTGTCCAATATCACATTAGCTCTTTTTGATATGGTGCCAGTCCTTCCGTTGATGTACTTAAAGTGCTCAGTTACATTTACTTCAAGAATCCCCTTCTCATAATCCACTTTTAGCACCTCCACATCTATCTGGGAATCCGAATCAATGGATGTCATAAGCAGCTGCTTAAAATCCTCCACAAGCTCCTCATCATTATGTATCCTGTAGCATTTATCAAATGCCACATTATTCATGGCTGCTTCAAGCGCATTATCCACAGCTTCTGATAATTCAACAGTCCTATACTCTCTGGCAGGGAGAGCTTCTACTATAAAAAAGGTCATAGTCGTCATCAGCACAAGGCTTATAATAATCGCTGTATTTTTCATATCCTACCTCTTTAGTTAACCGAAAAATCAAGACTTTTGTATACAAGCTTGCTGTCTGCATCCACCAGCTTAAGCTGTATAGTGTAGACCCCCGGCTCTGCAAAGCTGTATATTCCATCTCCCCTACAGGTTACACCTCCACTTTCGGAAGCCTTAAGCTTATTTGTCACACCAAGCACATATACCGCTTCTCCCTCCGCAAGCCCCGAGGCATAAACTGTCCTGCCATTTTTTTCCACCATTACATAGTCCAGCATATTTACATCCGTATTGGGTGAAATAGCAGGTTTCTCATAGTCATACAGTATTTTCCCTGCTTCTGTCTTAATCTGCTCCGCTGTTGCCTTAGAATCCATATATGTCCCATAATCCTGTGATTGCTGGTTTGCAGCTGCTGCCATTATGCTAAGCAGTCCAACCGTATCTTCTCCTGCCCTGACACCAAATACAATTATGAGAAGCATTAAGCCCACAATTATTGCCACAAAAGCCTGACCGGCTTCTTCCATAAGCACCTTCATATATTGCTCCTTTCCATAATATTATGTCGTAACTGCCAGAAGAACTGCTGCATAATTGGCCGCTATCCCCAATGCAACAATAATAAAAACCAGCAGTTCTCCAAATTCTTCTAGTAATGTCCTCATCTTGCATATCCCCGCTTGTAAAAACTATTATCAATTTTCAAAAAAGGAATCTTGTAATCATAACACAATATAACCTCTGCCATATTGGTCACTCCCTTCTCGTCCGTAAATTCCTCTACCGTAAGCTCATAACCGCTTTCCGTCGCCTGACTTTTACAGGCATCTATCACTGAATCAGCAAAATTGCTGTTTTCTATTTCTGCAATAGTGTCCATATGAAACTCAGCAGCCCGCAAAGCTGTCATATCAGCACTTATAATACCTGTTGTAACCACAAGGCCAAGCATAATCAGAAACAGTGATATGTATATAACTGGTATCTGTTTCATCTGTACCTCCTCTGCTATATTAGCTGCTACATAACTCTGACAGATAAGAATGAAATAAGAAATGCCGACATATCCACCATAAGCTTCACGGCTCCTATCAGACCCGGAATAGCCACATAGGCCTGCATGGCTGCCATCTTGTCCTCATTCTTTAATTTTTCTGCCTTATCCGTCATTGCTGTCGCCCTATCTACAATGTTCCTTATCTCCACCTGCACATCCCCTCCTGAGCCAGCCTGGATAGAATAAAGCGTGCTCATAACATCCTCAAATTCAGGCAGTCCAAACTCACTTAAAAATTCATCATAGGGCTTCTCTGAATTGGGTTCCAGCTCTATCTGGCTGATGAGCTTATGGATTGCAGGTTTTAAGCATGGCGGTGCATCCCCATAGGATTCCTTTATTGCCACATGCACATTTTCAGTCTGCAATAAGAGTGCTAAACGCATAACCCACACAGGCATGGATAATTTAAGCTGCTTGGTATAGACTTTTGCCAGTGCCCTGTATCCTAATGTATGCCTCCTAAGCCTTGCCCTAAAGCTCATGTCCTTACTGGTCAGCTTTTCATAGCGTGCCTCTGCCTCTCCCTCTGTATACAGGTTCTCATCCTTTAACCAGTCAATGCACATCTTCCTGTCAATGCTCACATACAAGAATAGCATGAGCATCAGATAAACCATGGCAGATAACTGCACAAATCTGATTTTGCCTATATCCGCAAAGGTCACATTGGAGGCAACCATCTCAGGCAGGTACATAATCGACAGACAGAGCACCGTCACAATAAGCATGGAGAGGACTATATTCACCCTCGTAAACTTCTTTTTCTGCTGTAGTTCTTCCACCCTTTCTGCCCAAAGCTGCCTGTCCTTAAGCAGGAGCTCTATGGACATGTCGTAGTTTCCACCATCCCGTTCCACCTGCATGAAAAACTCATGTATTCTGAGCAGCCTGCTGCACTGGTACCGCTTTGACAAATCTTGTATGGCTTCAGCCTTTCCGGTCTCAAGATTATCGCTTATCTTCACATGCCCTATTGCATCCTTAATTGCAATATTCATTTCCCCCTCCGGGAATAATTCCAGAACCATTCCCCAGCATTCCAGCAGCTTTGGTCTGCCCTTAAAGTAATAGAGCATCTTCTCCATATATTTATTTACATCCCAGAACTTTCTCTGATAATATGCGGATTTTACCCTGCCAAGCAAAATATATGGTGTCAGAATATAGGCATATACAAGCAGAAAAACTATCTGCCCCTGCTCCAATTTGAACAGCTTTCCTGCAAAAGCCATCCCTGTGCATACAAAAATATATGAAATTAGCATCTTAAAAAATCCAGTATTTCCGCCATATGAACGCAGTTCATTATACACATAAAGTGGATCTATCCTTCTCAGCCTTTGTCCTGAATTTTTCTTTTGTGATTTTGTACGTTCCATACTCACTCACCCCCTTGTTATTATTCAAATTCCTGATATTCAAACTCTTGTTTATAGTTGAAGATGATATTGCTGCACTTATATCTGTCCCATTTGCAGTCTCTGTCCCATTTGCAGTCTCTGTTCCAGCTCCTGCTGTAATAGCTGTGTTTATCTTCCAGCCTGCTTCATCCATCTCGTCTGCAATCTCACATTTAAAAGGCTCCATAATCTGTGCCTGCGTCATTTTGTCAAGCTTTGACGCCGGAATATTTTTTCCTGTCAACTCACCACCCTGAACAATAACAGCCACTTTATTTACACCTTTTTCCCTATAGAAAAATCCCACCTGATCTATAAAACGCTTTTTCTTCCCATCAAGTCCTTCTCTGGACTTGACCAGCACACCAACATCAATACACTCATAAAGCTCCTTCTCCAGCCTGTCCGCGTCTATCTGTGGCATCATGTTTAACATCCTGTCAGGTATTTTCTGCACATCATCTGTGTGAATGGTAGAAAGCCCCTTTACTCCCATCAGCATACACTCCACCAGATGTACCGCCTCCACAGAACGCACCTCAGACAAAAATACCCGGTTTGGATTTAAGCGCATACAGGTCTTAAGTGCCAGAGAATAGCTGAAATTCTCCCTCACCCTGAGTTCAATGCAGTCTGCCATAGGCTTGGTCTCCCGGTAATGCCACTCCGGGTTATCCTCTATGGTGATTACACGCTCTGATTCAGGCAGATATCTGGCAAGGAATTTCGCAAGCTCTGTCTTTCCTGCTCCCGGCTCTCCGCATACTATTATGTTCATTTTGGACAGCATACAGTTAATCAGGAGATTTAGGATTTCCTCTGTGGCGTAGCTCTCCTCGATAGCTTTTCTGTAGCTTATTCTCGGAGATAATGAGGTTTTTCTGATGCATACAGCCTTGCCTGATACGGTGACAGAATCAAATACACAGGTTATTCTGTACTCCTTTGTCTCCGCCTCAAGCACAGGCATGTTGCGGTTAAAGGATTTGGATGCCACATCTGCCACCCTCTGACAGAAATCATTGACAAAATGCGGGGTAATCTCCGGCTCGTCAACCTTGTACCTGCGGTTGTAGACATCCTTCACCCATACATCCTTGCCATTGTAGTCCACATCCGTCACCTCATCATCCTGCAAATACTTATAAAATGCACCAAATTTGTTCGGCATCAGGATATCACCCATAGCTTACCCCCTATTTTGTTGTTCCCGGCACTGCCATATCTGTGACACTTTTTGCCGAACTGAAGAAGTCCTTTATCATCTGGGTAAACTGGGTTCCTACCACTGAATCCTGTCCGTTGGTAAGTGTGTACATAATTGCAACAATAAGTAAAACTACAACAAATGTAATAATAGCCGGTCCGTACTCCTGAAAAATTTCTTTCATGTTTTTCCTCCATATCTGAATATAAATATCCTGAGAAAAAACGCAGTTCCACCTATGATGCTATAAATTGTAAAATTGGAATTATGTGGCGAAAGCCACAAAAAAGAAAAAAGATATATTA
>ERZ1035006.2486-NODE-2486-length-10428-cov-6.423793_pt1 | contig 10428 bp, 14 predicted proteins | sample MGYA00520694_ERZ1035006 | MGnify/ENA primary metagenome ERZ1035006 (study PRJEB33766, sample SAMN09781746) | gut metagenome | biome: gut microbiome | host: Homo sapiens | place: Madagascar | study: EMG produced TPA metagenomics assembly of the PRJNA485056 data...
AGGAGCTTCTGCCCTTTCAGGGCGTGTGGGGCTTACTTGCGAAACTTGAGTAAACTAATATAAATGGGCGGGTTTGATTTCTTTTTAGATTATCTTTGAAAAAAGTTTCCGAAAAATTTGGTAGTTTCAAAAAAAAGCAGTACCTTTGCACTCGCTTAACAAAATTAGCAAGGATGGTTCCGTAGCTCAGTTGGATTAGAGCAACAGCCTTCTAAGCTGTGGGTCTTGGGTTCGAACCCCAACGGAATCACGAAAGAGTGGATTAATCGAAAGGTTAATCCACTTTTTTTCTTTATTATTTTCTCATTTTTCTTTGCGCTTTCAAAATAAAAGTGTATCTTTGCAGGCATAATTTAGTATTAAAAAAGAAATGTATGGGAGCTGTATATGTAATACAAGGTATATTGATTTATATTTATGCTTTTGACCATAATCCCCCACATATTCATGTGAGAAGTGGTGAAGGCGAATTCACAATTACTATTAAGGATAGAATTGTGGAAGGAAGAGCTAAGTCAAAAACCATTCATTTGATTAATGACTTTATTGATGAACATGAGAAAGAAATCATGGAATTATGGGAAAAGGCTCAGCGTGGAGAAACTATTAAAAAAGTACAACGTTAAAAATCGGAAGAATATGATACTGGCAGTTAAAGATGTAGATTACTTAGGAGATTATACTCTTCTTTGTACATTCAATGATGGGGTAAAGAAAAAGGTTGATTTACAGCCTCTTTTAAAGTATCCTGCTTTTGAGGAATTGAAGGACAAGAAAAAGTTTATTCAATTTGGTTTAGACCAAACTATCTTTTGGTATAATGGTGCCGACATTGCACCTGAGTATCTTTATGACAATGGTGTTGTCATGAAGTAAAATTGAACATACCTGAAGGATAGGAGATTAAGTTTGGGAAGCTTTGCTTGATGCATTTAGCTACTTAAGCGATATAAAAAAAGTGGATTAGCCTTATTGGCTAATCCACTTTTTGTGTTCCAGCAATCTTGCCTTGTTCCGGCAATCTTGATTTACATGCAGCTCGTTACACCCAGCGTGGCGCCGATAGCCATAAGCAACGAAATCAAAACCTTAAGTACAAGTTTCCAGTTTTCTTTCGACATAGACATCCTTTCTGTTTAGCTGTTCTACAATACGATGTGCTCGTTGCCACCTTCAGATCCCGTGCCGCCAGTCTGCGAACCGCCACCAGTGCTTTCTCCGGTGTTGCCGCCAGGAGTGCCGCTGGTGGTATCACCAGTGTTGCCACCAGCATGATCACCAGTAGAACCGCCTGCTGTGCCGCCAGGAGTGCCGCCGTTCTCCTTGCCGTCGCCCTCAGTATCCTCCACATCATTCGAATCCTTGGAAGATACGTTCTTCACAATCTTGCCGTTGCGGTCGTAGCAGGTGATGCTGATGCTCGTGTTGGCAAGCTCCTGCTTAATCTCCACACTCGGGGTGAAAATCACGCGGCGCAGGGTGATGAGCTTGCTGCTCACCTCATCCACCGACTTCACCGCATCGGCACGCAGACCGAATCGCATGGTGCCCAGACCCGGGATAGCCACCGAGTGACCCTCTGTGGCCCATGCCTTCAGCACCTCGCTCAAGGCTGAGTAGGCCACCTTCATCACGGCGGTGGTCAGTCCGCCACGGATGGCAGCCTCCTGAATCACCTTCTCCGGGGTGAGCTTGTTGTAGAACATAGGCTGCATCACGTACATGTACACATCCTTCTCCTTACTCAAATAAGCGATCTTGCGCTCCACTGCTTTTACATTAATTCCCATAACATTTTAAGTTTTTAGTTCAATAAAATTGCAGATTCCTTTGTATCTCTGCAAGCCGTTGTGTTTCAACGACAATGCAAAGATACAAAATTTGGAGCCCAAAAACAAGGAATGTTCGCCAGTTCATCAGAATGACAGAGACTTTTTTTGTTAAAATCGCTAAAAGACTTGGTAAATTCAGATATTTGACGTAATTTTGCAATATTAAAAAAGACATTGTTATGATAACAAAATACGATAGAGATAAATTGGGCAATGCGGTTATATATATAGCATCACATTGTTCTAACTTAAGCAAAACAAAACTGCTTAAGCTATTATATTTTATGGAGGAATATAGCGTGCGTAGGTTTCATACGCCGTTTCTCGGTTTGCCATACGAGGTCTGGCAAGCAGGACCTGTGGCAAAAGATGTTTTTATTGATTTGTCAGAAACACCAGTATTGCTCGATGGTTATGTAAGAAAGCAAATTGTTGGGGATGCAACGTATATTCAAGCTTCTAGAGAATTCAATGACGATGAATTCTCTGACAATGACATTTTAGTGATGCAAGAGGTACTAAAGAAATATGGTAATAAGACTGCCAGAGAATTAGTGCAACTGACTCATCAGAAAGGCAGCTTATGGTATAAGATTGCATCCGAGAATAAATTGCTGGATAAGTTCGAGAAAAAATTAATGAATAATTCTGATTTCCTCATCGATTTTGGAGATGAGTTGACAGAAACTGGCAAGGATTTTTATAACGACCAAATAGACTTCTTGCAAACAAGCAGAGCCTATTCTAGATATTAAGGCTTATGTTTAAAGAGGGCAATATACTTTATTTTGAGCCATTCTATTTTGAAAATGGCAATACGCCTAAACCCAAGTATTTCTTGGTCTTAAAGGAAGTAGATAATCAACTTATATTAGCAAGTTTGCCAACTTCTCATGACCATATTCCTAGTAATATGAGTAAGGTTCATGGCTGTATTGATGATAGTACAATTAATTTTAATTGTTATTATTTTAAGGCAGGCAAAGATATCGCCTTTTCTGATGTTGCAGGTGAAACGTTCTCTTTTCCACGTGACACCTATGTTTATGGTTATAGGATTGCTTTTTTTGATTTGGAATTATTTAAGAAGCAGATAAAAGAGCATCTGTCAATGGTAACTTTGAAAGGCAGGTTGTTTGAGACCGAGATGCAAGAGCTTTTGGATTGTTTAAGAAAATCTGCATCTGTCAAGAGAAGTTTTCGAAAACTATTATAGTTTCATATCAAAAGGAAGGCAATGGGATTTTTCCTATTCATCGGATGAGAATAAAACATCCGATGAATAGCTAACTGATTGCCTACCAGCGTAGATTAGTTCTTCTTCTTCAATATCTTATCCAGACATTTCACAATATAGCCCGGAGGATTCTTCAACCCATGCTTCGCCTTCGCGTCATAGGCTGCGGTGAAACACTGATTCACGGGGTCCCTGTCTTCCAGGGTGAGGCGTTCGCTCAAGTCATACGCCACATTGAAGTTTACATTCCAGGGAGCTTCGGTAAGCGTTTTTCTGAGCTTAAATTTCATGAATACTAACTCCTCCCTGTCTGCAGGCTTCAGCGCATTCTCATCCTCGTTTCGAAACTTGATTTCAAATATCACAAGACTCCCGTAAGTTCCCACCACCTGGTTGCGGCAGGTGGCTATCGTATGAATGACAATGTAATCAAGAAGATTATAATTGTAAGCATTCTTGATTTCCTCCTCAGCCACGGACAACTGGAAATACTCCAGATTTCCCATGCCACGATACACCGTATTGCTGGTGAGCAGAGACAGAATCTCGGCAGGACGAAACTTCACGTAACCCTGCTTCAGACGACTCTCGCTCAGAAGATAAAGGCAGCGGGTCGACTGGTGACGGAACGACTCATAAACTTGAGGCGACACCTTGAAATAACCCAAATCCAAGGCGAAATAATACTTCGCCACCTCTATCGGCATCTCCAGAATAACTCTCTTCTCCTGACCCACCTTGTGATCCCTTACGTAGCGCAGAAGATAGGCAAACTCCCTGTAACACAGGGTAGGAGAGGAACCCGAAGAGTCGGTGTAAGGGATGCCCACCGGCTTCTTGCCGATGTCCTTCAACGCCTTCTCCAGGTTGCGGTAATGCGACTTGCAAGGCTCCAATGCCTTGTAAGGAACTTCCAGGCGCAGCATGTTGTCAATGCGCTCAAAAGCGCTGAAATCCATTTCGCCATGGTGAGCCTTCTGGCTGATAGCCAGTCTGATCTCCTTTTGGTCGAACACATCAAGTCTGAACAGATACTTCTGTTCTTGCGGGCTGTAGCTGTGGTGCAGGGCGCAATGAGTACCAAGCTCTGTGGCTTCGGTAATAGTAAAATAGTTGTCTATTCTTTTCATTGTCCTCATAATTAGGATAGTTTATATAAAGTGGGGGTGGCAATGAAAAAATCATGGGGATGCGACGAGCGAAAGTATGCACCAGTTTTATTCGGCTATTTTTCTGGTACTTATCCAAAAATCGTCGAATCAGACCAGAAATCTTCGCTTGTCGCACCCCCATGTCATATCATGAGTTTGCGCACGAATGCTCTAGTCTGAATTTGATTTTTTGGATACCCTAGGATAAGGAATTATTGCCGAACCTTTTCCTAGAGACTTTTGCTTCAAATTCAGAGATAAACTCTGCAACGTTGGCAGCCTATTGCTAGCCTGCCCTATGTCTGCCCAATGGCCTTTTACATCCAAAGAACGCTGCAAAGATAAATATTTATTTTGAAACAAACAAGTTTTTACCAGTTTTTTTTCATTTTTACCAAAAAAAAACTTCGAAACCGTCATGACCATCTTTCTCTCTTTTTTCTCTATATATCATATAATCATAATTCTAGAAGCGCAATTTTCGCCGATAACCATCTGATTGATAGATAGATATAATTTTTGCCTCATATCAGATGTAACAGTCCCTCCCGGAAATCTGATCAAAGGTAAGGGTTTCCACTGTCGGCAGGTAATACTTTTTCCGCTTTTCTTATCCGGGGTAACTATCCATAAATTTCTCTTATCAGATGTAACCAGCCAAGGAAAATCTTCAACTCTCTTATCAAAAGCAACCAGTTAAGGAAACGTAAAAAACAAGGCACTCTTGAGGAAATCGTCGGGAACCGCCGCATAGCGTCAGTTCTTCAGAAACGGATTTTGTAACTTTGCAGTGTTCAAACCAATGGACATCGTAGATTATTAACTTTTAAAATGCAAGATTATGGCTAGATTGATTACAATGATTGTGGTTCACTGCAGCGCTACCCGCTGCAACCAACCTTACCCAGTGCAGCAACTCTTTCACGACCATGTGGAGGTGAACCACTGGCGTTACATCGGCTACCACTTCTACATCACCAGAAGTGGCAGAGTGGAGACTACCCGACCTCTGGAGAGAATGGGCGCACATGCCAAGGGGCACAATGCCCACAGCATCGGCATCTGCTACGAGGGCGGACTCGACGAGCAGGGACAGATAGCCGACACCCGCACCGAGGAGCAGAAGAAGGCGATGGCGAAACTCATCGTGCAACTGAAGCAGCAGTTTCCCACCATCCACAAGGTGCTGGGCCATCGCGACCTGCCAGGTGTGCAGAAAGCATGCCCATGCTTCGATGCCACCACGCTTCAGCCACTGTTACATCTGAAATGAAAATCTTAAAGAATGTATCTTTTTGATACAGGTAACGGAATTTTTATGTAACTTTGCCATCAGAACAGAATCAGTAACTAAAAACTTAAACTAGATGAGTGTTACAAAACAACATTTCGTAGAACGTAGAATGATGGGCAAGCAGGAGCTTGCTCATCTCTACTTCCCCCACAGCAAGCAGAATGGGCATGCGGCAAGGGATAAGTTCATGGATTGGGTAAAGGGATGTCATCCGCTTTATGCCAAACTGCTGGAACTGGGCTACACGCCATCGGTTCATGATTTCTCGCCCAAGATGGTGGATTACATCTTCTACTATCTGGGGGAGCCCGACGGGGTGTGATTTCCCCTTTCTTGAAGGCTAAGAATATTTATCCTTAAGGCAAAAAATATTTTCCCTTAAGGCTAAATATATTTACCCTTAAGGCTAAATATTTCATTCGTACTGAAAACAATTAAAAGTGTAGAATCATGGAGATTAAAATCATTCGTTTTGGTAGATATCATCATGCCGTGAGTGGCAGGTTGCTGATAGATGGTCAGCACGTTTGCGATACTTTGGAGCAGGATACCGGCAGTCTGCCGGAGGGGGAGTATGTCATGTGCCGCAACAAGGCATCGTCCTTACCTTATTATATATATAGTGGCAAGGAGGAGGATAGGAAGGTATTTCTGTCGATGGGGAATGGCATTCATGGTTGGCGCCGCCGTTGCATCATCGTAGGCGAGTGCCTTCATCTGGGCTTCCTCATCCGCAGTCAGGAGCATTACGATCAGCTTCTGCCCCGTCTCCGCATGCAGCTGGTCCGCCATCGCCCCATCGTGGTGAAGATTTCCCGTTCCCCCGATTTCGTGGATGCAGCGTAAATGGCAGCATCCGCCCTAGCAGGCTACCTTCCACTTATCCCCCAGCATCCTCATCGCATCCACTTTGTTATCATCCATGCCATGCAGATAATGCTGGGTGGTGGAGAGGCTCTCGTGACCCAGGATGCACGAGATGATGCAGATGTCAACATGCAGATTCATCAGATGCGAGGCACAGGTATGACGGGTGCAATGGAAGGTGATATATTTTTGGGAGATGTGATACTCTGAAAGCCATTTCCTGACGTGCTCATTTAGATGATGAGGCGAAAGAAGAGAAAAGAAAGGAGAATCCGGTCCGCCATCCAACTGCTTCAGAATCTCATACGCCTCATCCGAAAGCGGAATATCTACCCAGCTCTGCGTCTTCTTCATCTGCTTGTGGATATGATAAACGCCATCAATTTCCTGAATATCCTTGGGCGACAAGGTCAGCAGGTCGCTCTTCCTGATAGCCGTATAGCAGCAGAACAGCACGGCCTCCTTCAGCTGCGGAATATCGCAGGGAGATGTCTTCATAGCCTTGATTTCATCATCAGAAAAGAACTCTTTCCGCGTCTTCTCTCTCCTTACCTTATAAGAAGAGGGGAGATGCTTCATCGGATTCACCTCCAGATACCCCTCGTTCACGGCTTCCTGAAGCACAGCCTGAATGGTTTTTACCTTCGTATAGATGGTGTTGCAAGCCAGAAGCCGGGGATTCTTCACATGATGGCGAAGGTCGTGGGCATGGCGGAAGTAGAAGATGATGCGCTTGCATACCTCCTTATCCACCTGCTTCAACGGAATCCCGTCAAAGCCCTCCACCTTCAGATGCGACAAAACGCTGCGCACGCTGCCGCTTCTTCCTTCTGAACTTTTCTCTCCCTCTTTCTGTCGGGAATCGGCATATCTCAGAATGAATTCTCCCAGGGTGATGGCATCATGGCTATTTGCTTTTTCAATGATAACTTCCGTATTGCTGCTTTCCTTGGAATGGAATAGGGGAGTAAAGATTTGCTTAATGCTTCTCAAAAATCCAAATTTCTTCATGTTTTTTCTTTTTTATCGATTGTTATTATATAATTCTTGAAAAATACTTTTTCAATTGACAAAGGTATAGAGAAACTTCCATATCTCCAAACAAAAGGAAGAAAAGGTGTTGAAAAAGCGTGATTTAGTGCAAGAGTTATACGTTAACTTTTGCACTGCAAAGGTAGGAAGATTTCTGAAATAACAATCATTTCAAAACGCTTTTAACATTTAATTAACTAAAAAATGTCAACTTTTCCTCAAATATGTTCGAAAAAGCCTTTTTTAGTTAAAGTTTTGGCAACTATACAATAAAATTTGGCCAGTTTCCTGTCTCTTTAGTGTTGAAAGCAACAGTTAACGTATAACTGTTTCGGCAGTAAACGGGGGCTTGGGCAACAGTTAACGTATAACTGTTTCAGCAGTATAACGTGCTATACTGATTAAACGAATATGAAGCAAATTTGATTTTGGAATTCAAAGCTCAATAAACCAAGTCTATCTTTTTATAAAGAAGACAGGAAAGAAACTCAAGTATTAATTTATAAATCATTCAACTATATGGTATAATGCAAAAAACGAAAGAAATGCGGAGATGGCAACAGGTTCTAAGAACAGCCTGCCACTGACCTTGAATGAGTGATAGTATAAAAAATGGTATTATATGGTAAAGAAAATAGTTATGGTTGTGTTGATGCCGACAACCCTGTTGGCAAACGCATACGCCGCTTCCATACAGGACAGCCTGCGGACCACGATATATTTCCGCCCAGGCTACTCCCTGCTGGAACTCTCCTATAGAGACAATGCCGCCAACATGAAGGCACTGACTCAGGGAATCCAGACCATCAAAGGCAATCCGTGCGTACAACTGCAACACATCAGAATCCTTTCTGCGGCATCGCCCGAAGGTAATTCGGCACTCAACAAGAGAGTGGCGAAGCGCCGAGGTGAACGCCTGCGCGACTACCTGAAGGAAACATTGGTGCTGCCCGACAGTATCTTTACCGTTTCCTCAGCCGGAGAAGACTGGCAAGGCCTGGCTGCCCTGATAGCCAAGGAAAAGACCCCATGGCGAAACAAGGCTCTCCAAATCATCCGCCACACCCCCGAATGGGTAACCCGCAACGGAAAGGTGGTGGATGGAAGAAAGCGCCAGCTGCAAAACCTGGATGGCGGCAAGGCATGGAAATACATGCTCGATAACCACTTCTACACCCTCCGAACAGGAGCCGTAGTAGTATGCGAGGTTAAAACCCTGGCAGCCGAAAGCACCCCTTCAGCAGCCGAAGCCAGCCTGGAGCAAGCCCGTTCCGAGCAAGCCCGTCTGGAGTCCGCCTCCCAGCAGTCCGCCTCCCAGTCTCCTTCCTCGCCCCCGTTCCCTGCGATTCCATCGCAGGTCCACCCCTCCTCCGAATCCCAGTCGCCCCCAGTCGCCTCCTATTTCGCCCTGAAATCCAACCTTCTCTATGATGCCCTCCTGGTCCCGAATCTATCCCTGGAAGCAAGCATCGGCAGCGGCTGGACCCTAGGCGCAGGCGGAATGCTCGCCTGGTGGAGCAAGGACGCCAAGCATCGCTACTGGCGCATCTACGGCGGCGGCCTGGAAATCCGAAAGTATTTCGGAACCCTCTCCAAGTCCAAGCCCCTGCAGGGCCACCACCTCGGCATCTACGGCGATTTCCTCACCTACGATTTCGAGTTCGGAGCCAAGGGCTACCAGAGCAAGGCCACCTATGCCGCAGGCATCAAATACGGCTACTCCCACCCGATAGCCAACCGCCTCAACCTCGACTTCGCCCTGGGAATAGGCTACCTCCATTCCAATTACAAAACCTACGTGCCGAGGGATGGATGCTACGTCTACCAGGAAACCAAGAAGCAAAAGTGGCTAGGCCCAACCCAGGCAGAAATCTCCCTGGTATGGCTGCTCGGCAAAGGAAACACCAATAAAAAGAAAGGAGGTAAGAAATGACAAAAGGCTATTATCATAAACAGATGTGGTATCTCTTCCTCAAGCTACTGGCATGCATGGCATTCCTCATCCTCCTGATAGAATTCCTCACCTCGTGCGAGCACAAGGATCTCTGCTACGACTATCCGCATCGCCAGAACGTAGAGGTAACCTTCGACTGGAGCGAAGCCCCCGACGCCAACCCTTCCACCATGAGTCTCTATCTCTATCCGGAAAACGGCGGAGCACCGCAGCGATGTGAGTTCACCGACCGCAACGGAGGATGCATCTCCGTAGCCGCAGGCACCTACGATGCCATCTGCGTAAACAGCGACAAGGAAACCCACCGCATCAACGGCAAGGAAACCCGCAAGACCTTCGAGGTAACCTCGGCAGAAACGCGAGTACTCCAGGGACTCCTGGCAAGCATGGCGCAGTCGGCACCGAGAGCCACCGATGGCAGCAAGGAGCGGGTAATGTCAGAGCCCGAAATGCTCTGGAGTGCCCATGCCGAGCGCCTGGTGATAAAGACCAACGGAGAGAAATCGTTCATCACGCTGAAGCCGAAGGCGAGAGTGAAGCACTGTTCGGTAGAAATCAAGAACGTGCAGAATCTGAGAGGAGTGAAGGCGATGAGCGCCAGCATCTCAGGTCTTTCCGGCGGCTGGTTTGCCGGCATCGACGAGTTATCCTCAGAAAAGGTAACCATCCCATTCCCGGTAACTGTGGATGTTGCCAATTCCAAGGTAACAGGCAGCGTGAATGTCTTCGGTCATTGTCCCATCCAGCCCAACAAGCACATTCTGATGGTCTACGCCCAGCTCAACGACGGCAGCAACTGGTATTACGAGGACGACGTCACCGACCAGATTCACGACCCGGAGCAGAAGGACGAGACGCACATCAAGATTGAGCTTGACAAGCTCCCGTTGCCGAAGCCGAATCCCGGAACCGAAGGCGGTCTTCAGCCGAGCGTAAGCAAATGGAACGAGATTTACATAGATATAAAAATGTAGAATAAAACGGAATTTCCCTTGTCATAGGAATCTATCATAACAAGGATATTCTCTATCATTAATGAAATAAAAAACATAGTATTAATT
>ERZ1035006.2488-NODE-2488-length-10418-cov-8.742932_pt1 | contig 10418 bp, 6 predicted proteins | sample MGYA00520694_ERZ1035006 | MGnify/ENA primary metagenome ERZ1035006 (study PRJEB33766, sample SAMN09781746) | gut metagenome | biome: gut microbiome | host: Homo sapiens | place: Madagascar | study: EMG produced TPA metagenomics assembly of the PRJNA485056 data...
GAAGAGAGCGTATGGGACACATTGAGCTTGCCGCTCCCGTGTCGCACATTTGGTATTTCAAGGGAATTCCTTCAAGAATTGCCCTTATGCTTGATATTTCTCCCAAGCTTTTGGAGAATGTACTCTATTTCTCACAGTACATCGTAACAGATCCCGGCGACTGCCGTGACCTTGCAAAGTATCAGTGTCTTACCGAGGGTGAGTACAATGATATGCGTGAGAAGTATGAAAACGACTTTGAAGCAGGTATGGGTGCCGAGGCAATCAAAAAGCTCCTTGCCGAGATTGACCTTGATGCTCTTTCCGCTTCACTTAAAGAAGAACTCGAAACTGCATCGGGTCAGAAGAGAGTTAGACTCCTTAAAAGACTTGATGTTGTTGAAAGCTTCAGAATGTCGGGCAACCGTCCCGAGTGGATGATTCTCGATGTTGTTCCGGTAATTCCGCCGGATATCCGTCCTATGGTTCAGCTTGACGGCGGTCGTTTTGCAACAAGTGACCTTAACGACCTCTATCGCCGAGTTATCAACCGTAACAACAGACTTAAAAAGCTCCTTGAGCTTAACGCACCTGAAATCATCATCCGCAATGAGAAAAGAATGCTTCAGGAATCCGTTGACGCACTCATCGACAACGGCAGACGAGGCAGACCGGTTACAGGACCTAACAACCGTGCCCTCAAGTCACTTTCGGATATGCTTAAAGGTAAGCAGGGCCGTTTCCGTCAGAACCTTCTCGGTAAGCGTGTTGACTACTCAGGCCGTTCGGTTATCGTTGTAGGACCTGAACTCAAAATGTATCAGTGCGGTCTTCCTAAGGAAATGGCACTTGAACTCTTCAAGCCGTTCGTTATGAAACGCCTTGTTGAAACTAAAGCAGAGCAGAATATCAAATCAGCAAGAAAAGCTGTTGAGCGTGCAAAGGACAATGTTTGGGACGCACTTGAAGTTGTAATCAAGGGACACCCCGTTCTCCTCAACCGTGCTCCAACACTTCACCGTCTTGGTATTCAGGCATTTGAGCCTGTTCTTGTTGAAGGTCGTGCTCTTAAACTTCATCCGCTCGCTTGTACAGCATACAACGCTGACTTTGACGGTGACCAGATGGCTGTCCATGTACCTCTTTCGGCAGAGGCACAGGCAGAAGCAAGATTCCTTATGCTCGCAGCAGGCAACCTTCTCAAGCCTTCTGACGGTCAGCCTGTTACAGTTCCTACACAGGATATGATCCTCGGTTCTTACTACCTTACACTTGATAAGGACGGTGAGAGAGGCGAAGGAAAGGTATTCCGTGATGTTGATGAGGTTATGATGGCTTATCAGACAGGCGTCATTGAGCTTCACTCAAAAATCAAGGTTCGCCGTGAGCTTGAAATTGACGGAAAAATCGAATCCGGTATTGTAGACACAACAATCGGTAAGATTATCTTTAACAATCCTATTCCTCAGGATCTCGGCTTTATCGACAGAAGTATCCCCGAAAACAGATTCAAGTTTGAGGTTGACTTCCTCGTTGGTAAATCGGGTCTTAAGAAGATTATTGATAAATGTATCAAAATTCACGGTCCGGTAAGAACAAGCGTTGTTCTTGACCACATTAAGGCACAGGGCTATAAGTATTCTACAAAGGGTGCTATTACCGTTGCCGTTTGTGACGCAGTTATTCCTCCTCAGAAGAAGGCGATTATTGCCGAGGCAGAGAAGGAAGTTGATGTTATTCGTGATGAGTTTATGATGGGTCTTCGTTCAAACGAGGAGCGTTACGAAGAAGTTCTTCGTATCTGGGAAAAGGCTACTAACGATGTAACCGACGCCCTCCAGAAAAACCTTGACCGCTACAACCCAATCTTCATGATGGCTGACTCAGGTGCCCGTGGTAGTATGAGCCAGATCAGACAGCTTGCAGGTATGCGTGGTCTTATCGCCAATACATCAGGTAAAACAATCGAAATTCCTATCAGAGCTAACTACCGTGAAGGTCTTAACATCTTGGAGTACTTTATTTCATCTCGTGGTGCTCGTAAAGGTCTTGCCGATACAGCTCTTCGTACAGCCGACTCAGGTTACCTTACCCGCCGTCTTGTTGATGTATCACAGGAAGTTATTATCCGTGAAGAGGACTGCGGCACTACAGAAGGTCTTGAAATCTTTGACATCAAAGCAGGCGAATCAAATGTTATCGAGGGACTCCACGAGCGTCTTATCGGAAGATATCTCCTTGATGACTTCTGCGATTCTAACGGTAATGTTCTTGTTTCAAAGGATGTTATGATGGGCGACAAAGAGGCTGACATCATCGTTAATTCGGGTGTTGACCACATCAAGATTCGTTCGGTACTTGAATGTCGTGCAAAACACGGCGCTTGCCGTAAGTGCTACGGTTCTAACCTTGCCAACCGTCAGCCTGTTACTGTCGGTGAGGCTGTCGGTATTATTGCCGCTCAGTCAATCGGTGAGCCGGGTACACAGCTTACAATGAGAACATTCCATACCGGCGGTGTTGCATCTGCCGAAGATATCACACAGGGTCTTCCGAGAGTTGAAGAGCTTTTCGAGGCTCGTAAACCAAAGAGCCTTGCAATCATCAGTGAAATCGACGGTGATGTTCGTTTTGAAGAAATCAAAAACGCAAAGCACGCTGTTATCTTTAACAAGGAAACAGGAGAAGAAAGAGCTTACCTCATTCCTTTCGGTTTCCGTGTAAAGGTATTTGACGGCGACCACATCAAAAAAGGTGACAAGATTACCGATGGTGCTGTTAATCCGCACGATATACTCGATATTCTCGGACCTGAGGCAGTCATGAACTACCTTATTTCGGAAGTACAGAGTACCTACCGTTTACAGGGTGTTGAAATCAACGATAAGCACATTGAGGTTATCGTTCGTCAGATGATGCGTAAGGTTAAGGTTGAGGACGCAGGCGACACAGGCTTTATGTCAGGTCAGACCTACGACAAGAACGAAGTTCTTTACGAGAATGAGCAGATTAAAAAGCGTATTGCCAACGGCGAAGAAGGTCTTCGTGAGGCAACATTCACTCAGCTCCTCCTCGGTATCACAAAGGCGGCTCTTGCAACAGACAGCTTCCTTTCAGCCGCATCATTCCAGGAAACAACAAGAGTTCTTACAGATGCCGCTATCAAGGGTAAGGTTGATCCGCTCGTCGGTCTTAAAGAGAATGTTATCCTCGGTAAGATTATCCCTGCAGGTACAGGTATGCAGAGATATGCAGATGTTCAGCTTGAGAGTAATTCTGAGGCAGAAATCGTTGAGAATGACGATACAGACGATGTTATCGTTGCTCTTGAAGACGATGAAATTATGGACTTCTGATTTAACTGAAAACATATAATGTATAAAAAAACACGGTATGTGCCAAATGGTACATACCGTGTATTTTTTTCGTTTGCAAACTGTCTGCCCGACCGCAATTTTCAATTTTCCATTTTCAACTTTCAATTTAAAAAAACTTCCGCTCGGGCATAATATGTTTTTAATATTACAAACTGTAACAGCAAAACAGTCGGTTGGCAATATACCAACCGACTGACTTTTTAATTATTCATTTTTACTTTCTACCCGAGTAATTTATTACTCACGATTACTCATAAAGCGGATATTTTTTGCAGATTTCTTCAACACCTGCTCTAACCTTTTCCTTGCTGTTCTCATAGTCGTTAAGAACGAGGGTGATGTACTCGGCAATCTTGTCCATATCTTCCTCGTTAAGACCTCTTGTAGTAACAGCGGCAGTACCGATTCTTACACCGCTTGTTACGAACGGTGAACGGGGTTCGCCCGGAATTGTGTTCTTATTTACTGTGATGTAGCAATCGTCAAGACGAGCCTCAAGCTCCTTGCCGGTTACATCTGTATCACGGAGATCCATAAGAAGAACATGGTTGTCCGTACCGCCTGAAACAAGCTTGTTGCCTCTCTTGAGAAGTCCGTCTGCAAGAGCCTTACAGTTAGAAACAATCTTTTTGCCGTACTCCTTGAACTCAGGCTTTAATGCCTCGCCGAAGCAAACAGCCTTTGCGGCAATAACATGCATAAGAGGACCGCCCTGTGTACCTGGGAAGATAGCCTTGTCAATCTGCTTTGCAAATTCTTCACGGCAGAGGATAAGACCGCCACGAGGACCACGGAGAGTTTTGTGTGTTGTTGTTGTAACGAACTCACAATACGGAACAGGGTTCGGATGAACGCCTGCGGCAACAAGACCTGCGATGTGAGCCATATCAACCATAAGATATGCGCCTACTGCGTCGGCAATCTCACGGAGCTTTGCAAAATCGATGATTCTTGGGTATGCAGACGCACCTGCAACAATCATCTTAGGCTTGCATTCCTTTGCAATTTCAAGAACCTTATCATAATCAATTCTGTGCGTTTCGGGATCAACACCGTACGGAACAAAATTGAAGTATTTACCTGAAATATTAACAGGTGAACCGTGTGTAAGGTGACCGCCTTCGTTAAGGTTCATACCCATTACCGTATCACCGGGATTAAGCATTGCAAAATATACCGCTGTGTTAGCCTGAGCGCCTGAGTGAGGCTGAACATTTGCGTGTTCGGCACCGAAAAGCTCACACGCACGCTGACGGGCAATTTCTTCAACTACATCAACGCACTGACAACCGCCGTAGTATCTCTTTCCCGGATAACCCTCGGCATATTTGTTTGTGAGCAGGCTGCCCATTGCAGCCATAACTGCCGGAGAAACGATGTTTTCACTTGCGATAAGTTCAAGGTTTCTGCGCTGTCTTTTAAGCTCGTCTATCATTGCGTTACCGATTGCGGGATCGTACTCGTTGAGGTAATCAAGAGTAGCGATATTTGTTTTTTCACTCATTGTTATATTCCCCTTATATTTTTATTTTAGGATACTGCGTATCCTGTTTGAATTTATGTCATTGCAACGAAAGGGCTTTTTGCCTTAATTCGTACAAATCATCAAGCGTTTTAATTTTTCCTGCCTCATTTCTCAAAGCTGCCGCACCCTTCATGCCTTTGAAATAGCCGACTACAAGTTTTCTTGCCTGAAGCATTGCCATATGCTCACCCTTGTACTCAACCATTTTGCCGATATGTTCAATCATTACACCGAGCCTTTCTTCAAGGTCGGGAGTGTAAATTTTAACATTCGGGTTTTCAAGGTATGCGTTAATCTGCGAGAAAATCCACGGATTTCCGAGCGTTGCCCTACCGATCATAACAAGGTCACAGCCTGTGATGTCCATAACCTCCTTTGCCCTTTCGGCACTGTCAATGTCTCCGTTTGCGATTACGGGAACGCTGACGGATTCTCTTACAGCCTTTATGATATCATAATCAACAGGAGGCTTGTAATATTGCTGTCTTGTTCTGCCGTGAACGGTGATTGCCGCCGCACCTGCCGATTCGCAGATTTTTGCAACTTCAACGGCATTTACGCTGTCATCATCCCAACCCTTGCGGATTTTTACGGTTACGGGTATGTCGGTAACGGCTGTCACAGCCTTGACAATTTCTCCGCAAAGCCGAGGATTTTTCATCAATGCACTTCCGCTGCCGTTTGAACTTATCTTCGGAGCAGGGCATCCCATATTGATATCAATAATATCAGGTTTGTTTTCAAGTGCGTGCTTTGCGGCATCAGCCATACATTTCGGATCATCACCGAAAATCTGAATTCCGCAAGGACGCTCTAAGTCTGAAATTTCCATCAGTTCTTCGCTCTTTTTGCTGTTAAAAGAAAGCGCCTTTGAACTGATCATTTCGCTTACGCAGTATGCCGCACCGAATCTTACGCAAAGCTCACGGTAAGCTCTGTCGCTTACCCCCGCCATGGGTGCGAGAACTGCGTGGGATTTCAGCGGAACACCGCCGATGTTAAGATTATCCATATTTTTACACATTTAATGCTGTTACCTTATTCTTTTTCTTGCACCGACTTTTGTGCTGATCATTACAACCGCAATTGCAACTACTCCAAGACCTACGCAAATCCACGAAACGATTCCCGCCGTGTAGCTTGTGGAATACTTTTTTTCGCTGACTGTTTTTGCGATTGTCGGAGCCTGAAATTCCGTTGAATCGGTCGCCTGAGTTTCAACATACTGATTCTGATACTGCGTTTCTTCCTGTTTCTGAGCTTCCGTTTCGGGCTGAACATACTCGGTTGTAGGTTCTTCCGTTTTGGGCTCAACATACTCGGTCGTAGGCGCTTCGGTGTAAACAGGCTCGGTATAAATCGGCTCTGTGTATTGCGGTTCGGTTTCAACGGGAACATACTCCGTCACTACGGGATCGGGCTGGGGATCGGGAGTTTGCGGATCGTCCTCTCCTACCGCAAAGGCGGTTATTGAACAAACCGACAATGCAAGAACCGCAAGTACGGTCGGAAGTATTCTTTTCCTAAAAATTTTCTTAAAATCTGACTTCATATTTAATACCCCGTTCATTCTGCGTGGCACATATTTTCATATACATACTACGATTATAACAAAAGCAGGCGTTCATTGCAAGATTTCAGACAACTTTTCTGCACACAATTAATGCCCAAACAACAAAAAATCGGAAAACCGATTGTAAAACCGATTTTCCGACTTGATTATTATGTCAGATTTTTGAGCGTTTTTTAGCCTTTGGCATAACAAGATTGTAGCTTTCGTCAATCAGCGGAAAGATTTCTTCCTTGCTCACAGAGCCGTCAAGCAGAATACTTATCCACTTGTCCTTGTTCATATGATAGGCTGGCAGAAATCCGTTTTTCATTCTCAGCGAGCCGACAAGAATCGGGTCGCACTTGACATTCATAACATCGACAAAGCCATCGCCGTCAAGCCCTAAAATCTGCCTTTTGACGCACATAATTATTGCGTACCATTTGCCCGACATCATATTCCGCAGAACCGCATTATCGGGACTGCTCTCCCACGGATATTCGGGTTCTGTTCCGTATGTGCTAAGGGCATAGTTTAAAATTACATCTCTGTTAATGGAATTGTCATTGTATGCCATTAAGCCTTAACTCCTGTTTTTTCTTGATAAGTGAAATATATTCCTGCATTGTGATTTCATTTTTATCATAACAAAGGCATATGTCAACCAAAAGGTGAAAATCATTCGCCAAAGCTGATGCCCATTTTTCTTGCTGTTTCAACAACCTCGCTGTCTTTCGGAACGCTCTTGAGCTTGCCTGCGATGTCCTCAAGCGGAACGGCAACTACCTTATTATTTACAAGGGCAACCATTTTGCCGTAGTCTTTATTGATAATAAGCTCTGCGGCTTTGACGCCGAAACGAGTTGAAATCACACGGTCATAGGCATCGGGACTGCCGCCTCTCTGGAAGTGACCCGGTACTGTAACCCTTGTTTCCTGACCTGTTGCCTCCTCAATATCATGGGCAATCTGATAGGAAATTGACGGATATTTCATCTCTGCAATAGCGGCTTTTCTCTGCTTTTTCGGCAAAGCGGCAATCTTTTTTGAAATTGCACCCTCGGCAACTGCAAGAATTGAGAAGTTCTTACCGCTTGCTGTTCTCGCCTTGATTGTCTTGACAACGGAATCTATATCATACGGAATTTCGGGGATAAGGATAATATCCGCACCGCCTGCAATACCTGCATAAAGTGTGAGCCAGCCAACCTTATGTCCCATAACCTCAATAATGAAAACTCTGCCGTGAGATGTTGCGGTTGAGTGGATACAGTCGATTACATTTGTTGCAATATCAACGGCACTCTGAAAACCGAATGTCTTGTCTGTTCCCCAAAGGTCGTTGTCGATTGTCTTAGGAAGCGAAACCACATTGAGTCCCTCTTCACGAAGAAGATTTGCGGTTTTTTGAGTTCCGTTGCCGCCGAGTACAACAAGACAGTCAAGGCCAAGCTTTTTGTAGTTCTTCTTCATAGCCTCAACCTTGTCAACGCTGTTCTCGTCAACAACACGCATAAGCTTGAACGGCTGTCTTGATGTGCCAAGAATCGTACCGCCCATTGTGAGAATACCCGAAAAATTCTCGGGTTTCATCTTTCTTGTTTCGCCGTAGATAAGACCTCTGTAGCCGTCAATAATGCCGATGATTTCAACATCATTGCCAAGCTGATTATAAAGTGTTTTTGCAACGGCACGGATTGTTGCGTTAAGTCCCTGACAATCACCGCCGCTTGTTAAAATGCCTACTCTTTTCATTGTTCGGAATCCTCCTTTTTCACTTCAACGGGTACAATCGGAGTTCCGACAGTGCTCGCATATGTTTTTTTCATCGCCTGCTTTTGAGCCTTTAACGCAAGCTTTGAAAAGAATTTCTGACAATTTGTTTTGTGTTTTCCACGCTTGTCAACAGACTTATATACACCTGTTGAAAGCTGTTGGCGTGCATTTACGGTATCCTTAAATGAAACCGTGATAACCTCCTGCACACGCTTTTTGATATCCTCGTCCTCAACAGGGAACACAAGTTCAACTCGTCTGTCGAGGTTTCTCGGCATCCAGTCGGCACTTCCCATATAGTAAAGCGGATTTGAATTGTTTTCAAATATAAATATTCGGCTATGCTCCAAAAGCTGACCGACAATTGAAATTACTCTGATGTTTTCGCTGAATCCATGAACCCCCGGAACAAGACAGCAGATACCTCTTACGATGAGGTCAATTTTTACGCCTGCGTTTGACGCATCATACAAAAGGCTGATGATTTCAGGATCAACAAGCGAGTTCACCTTTGCTGTAATTTTGGCAGGAAGTCCGAGCTTTGCGTTCTCGGTTTCCTGAATAATCATAGCCTCAAAGAACGGACGCATTCCGTGAGGTGCAACGATAAATTTGTTGTATTCAGGCGGAGTTGAGTAACCTGTCAATACATTAAAAAGTGATGATGCGTCAACACCGTATTCTTCACGACAGGTGAACATACCGATATCGGTATAGAATCTCGCCGTACTGTCGTTATAGTTACCCGTACCCATATGCAAATATCTTCTGATTCCGTCCTTATCTTTTCTTACTACAAGACAGATTTTGCAGTGAGTTTTAAGTCCCGTAAGACCGTAAATTACATGACAGCCCGCCTTTTCAAGCTTTGTTGCCCACTGAATGTTGTTTTCCTCGTCAAATCTCGCCTTGAGTTCAACAAGAACAGTTACCTGCTTGCCGTTTTCAGCCGCCTTGATAAGAGCCGCAACAATCGGTGAATTTCCGCTGACACGGTACAAGGTTTGCTTGATGGCAAGAACATTCGGATCGGTTGCCGCCTTTTTGACAAAATCAACCACAACATCAAAGCTTTCATAAGGATGATGCACAAGTCTGTCCTTTTCACGGATAGCCTCAAAAATATCGTCATAACCGCAGAATTCCGCAGGCGGATTTACGGGAACGATAGGTTCAAAGCACATATCCTCACAGCCCTTAATGTGAGCAAATTTTGAAAGGAATGTAAGGTCAAGAGGACCTCTCTGAAAGTAGATTTCACGCTCCGTAACATCGAGAGCGTCAACAAGAAATTCACGAATTTCTCGGTTGCATTTCTTGCCGAATTCAAGACGGACAGGTTCTCCTCTCTTACGCTTTCTGATTGACTTTTTAATTTCAGCCATAAGATCCTCGGTATCCTCGTCAATGTCAAGGTCGGAATCTCGGGTGATTCTGAAGGGATCGTACTGCTTAATGTTGTAAAGCTCAAAAAGCTCGCCGAGGTGCATTGCGATTATTTTTTCAAGCAGAATAAACGCTCTGCCCTCGTGAGTCGGAAGCTCAAGAAATCTGGGAAGAATTGACGGAACCTGAACCAATGCGAAAAATTCTTCATTCTCGGCATTTGTAAGGCGAACAGCAATGTTAAGGCTTTTGTTTGCAAGCATCGGGAACGGACGGCTTGTATCAACAGCCATAGGCGTCAATACGGGGAAAACTACTTTTTTAAAGTATTCCTCAACAAACGCTTTCTGGTCGCCGTCAAGCTCGTCAGCCTCTTTGAACACAATGCCTGCCGAGCGAAGTGACGGAATTATTGAACGGTTGTAACAGCTGTACTGCTTTTTGGCAAACTCGTGAATTTTTTCAACAAGTCCGTCCATAACCTCTGTAGGAGTCATGCCTGATGCGTCACGGCTTGTTCTGCCGTGATGAATCTGGTCAAGCACACCTGCAACACGAACCATAAAAAATTCGTCAAGGTTCGACGCCGTAATTGAAAGGAAGTTGCATCTTTCCATAATTGGATTGGTCTTTTTGAACGCCTCTTCAAGCACTCTTGCATTAAAGTCAACCCAGCTTAATTCTCTGTTAGTATAAGGCATCTTTTGCCATTTTGACATAAGCTTTGCTTTTTCGGATGTTTTTTTATTGTTGTTTTTTGAATTTGACATATAATTCACCACCATAAAAATTGATATATAACCCAATTTAATATATCTGATTA
>ERZ1035006.2491-NODE-2491-length-10409-cov-4.735368_pt1 | contig 10409 bp, 4 predicted proteins | sample MGYA00520694_ERZ1035006 | MGnify/ENA primary metagenome ERZ1035006 (study PRJEB33766, sample SAMN09781746) | gut metagenome | biome: gut microbiome | host: Homo sapiens | place: Madagascar | study: EMG produced TPA metagenomics assembly of the PRJNA485056 data...
TTTTCCACATGAGGGGTTGTGAAAAAACGTATTTATAAGTTATTGACAAAAAATACGGGGGGGGGTATGATGTTGTTAGAAAAAATTAACAAGAAAATATAGCATGGGAAAACAAATAAATATAAATAGGATTGTTACTTTCAGTAGGCAAAACCGGATTTTATGAACATCATTGAAGAGACAGTTGTTTGTAAAATTTGGTTTTTTTTATTTGAATTCAGAATATTAAAGAAACATGAGAAAAAGTGAGGGGCAGAGCTTATGAAGAAAGGACAGAAGAAAAGAAGGAGTGTTATCTTACGAAGAGTTTTAGCATTATTGTTAGCAATTGTGCTCATTCATTCCCAAATCATACCGGCTGTATTCGCCGCAGATACGAATTACAGTCAGGAAAGTAATACAGAAGAGAAAACTGTGGTGGATGGAGCAGAGACAGTACTGCCAATGTCGGAAGATGCAATCTCCGAACCGTCGGAACCGATACAATCGGAAGAACAACAGACAGAAGATAAGGTATCGGAAGATACAACCGTCGAATCATCGGAACCGATACAGTCGGGAGAACAACAGACAGAAGATACAGCCGACGCAGAACAGTCACCAGAAGTAGAGACAACAGGTGAGGCTGCGGAAGAGACGGTAAATATCGCAGATGCTGTTGTACCCGTAACAGTCAACTATTATCTTCCGAAATCACAGAATTTACAGGTAGATGCACCGGAAAGCTATACCGAAGGAGAAGCACAGGAAGAAGCAAAAAGTGCAGTAATTGAACAGGCACTTGGAGATGAGACAACACAAAAGCTGATTGAACAGCAGAAAGAGAAAGGGGTAGAAAGTAATACGCAGGAGCTGACAGCATCTGCTGTATCGGAAGAAGAATATGACAGCTACACACAGATGGCTGTGACAGGAGAGGGGCTTCAGGCACCGGAGGTTTCACTTTCAGATGATGTACAGTTGGAAGAGGATGCAGATGCGGAGAACACAAATCCACTGATTGGCTGGCAAGTAGCAAAGACGGCAGGTATTATGTTGTCCTATCCAGATGGGACTGAGATTAAGATGGGAGATGTCATTCCAGCCGATAAGATTAGCGAAGTACAGATGACAGCAGCCGATGATGGAATTTCATTGCTGAGTACACAGGCGAATATGTCGATAGCAAGCTTGATTGCCCTGACACAGGATATGACAGTAGTACAGCGTGTGGGTGATGCAGGAACGAATGGAAAGTGGTCGGTTCTGGTGCAGGGAGGAACCAACCAGACGCCTTCAGCAGGTACTGTAAGACATGCGTATGGAACCTTGGAAAGTGCGCTGACTGCAATCAATGCAGATACAACATCCAACAGCTTTAAAATTACATTCCTAGATAATTACACGGCAAGCTCAGCTGATTTAAGTGCGATGGGAAGTCCATCCAGTACGAGTGGAGTACTAGGGAATAGAACAACGAATAAACCAACAATTGTATTCACAGGAGCAACCAATTATAGCACAGGTACTTCTTATAGCAGTTGGACAACATTTACTTCCCAAAAACAAAGAATCTATTTTGATGGATTCAATGCTTATTTTACACACGTTAATCTGGACTGGAGTGGTTCAACAGTCTATGGTAATCAGAACGATACCACTTTTGATGATGTGAAATTTGTAGGCGGAGCAGTAACTGCAATTTATGGTGGAAGATATTATAGTAATAGTACCAATGTATCCTATAATTTGAAATTTAAAGATGTAGAGATGACAAAGGATGCTCCTGTAAATCAGATCTTTGGAGGCGGACAGGATGATTCAACAGGAACTATTAATCTAACAATGACAAATTGTACAATCTATGGAAATGTATATGCATCAAGTGGACCACTTAACAGTTCTAAAACCTATACTCATACAGGAGATGTCTATGCAACACTGCAAGATACAGCCATTCGTAAATTCGATACAACTGTAGTAGATCCAATGTTGAAACCGAGTGAAGTCCATAACGTAGGTGGATCTTTCTGGGGATTGTATGGGAAAGTAACAGGAAATCTTTACTTGATTGCATCTGGAAGTTACGTGGCAGAATGTGGAACATGGTTTACCGCAAAAGAAGACTGTAAAGTAGGAAAAAGCATAGATTATACATTCAATAATATTAAGGAAAATCTGAGATTTGTAGGAGCATATCAATTTCCAGGATACGATCAAACAGAAGCATACAAAGGCAGAATTACTGTAAATAATACACAGGTAGCGAATGTGTTTGGGTGGGGGTGGCTGGATTTATATGGATCGAGCACATGCAATCAAGATGTGAATAACTTTGGGCATATGCAGTACGATTCAAGTTTTTATCATTATTGGACAGAACAGAAAAAACAGAACGAGAATGGTGGCAGTTACTATGCTCCCGGTACATATACTCCGGATTTAAAAGGATGTATAGGATATGTAGTAATGAAAAGCTCAAATATTTATTCGGGTGGAGATTGTTTTGACTCTACAAAGGGCTGGAATCGCCAGCGGTTTGGAAGGATTGTATTACAAGATAATTATAACACGTTTCGGATATACAATGCCACTGGGGGTAATAGTACAAATGTTGTAGATGTTGAATATATTATGTCCACAAAGTCAGCTTCACCTTCATATAAAGCTACTATTGAATTGATGGGAAGACAAGCGAATACAAGCGCAAGTAGTGCGTTTTCCATGATTCATATAAGAGAAAATTATTTTTCGACGTCAGTAAAGGCGATAGGGACATTAAAAACACATACGAATATTGCTTGCACAATGGCACAAGATACAACGAATAGATTGATTAAGCTGTATGCTACAACAAATGCACAAAATATAATCTATCTATACAGTGGAAGTTCCATTACAGGAAATGCATTATATTCGGCAGATTCATTTGCAGCGGTATTAGATAAACTGCGAAATCAGTCTGGAGGCGATTATACGCTATGGTTTACAAGGGGATATACTCTGACTAATAATGATGTTACTGCATTTAATAATGCATCAGGGTTTGCAAATAAAAATGTGACAATTATATGTGAGGGTGTAATAGCAGGGTCAAATGAGCGGAATTCTCCGAATACAGGATTAAGGCTTTGGAATCAAGTCTTTCCTAACTTTAATTCACTGAAATGGAAAAATGTGAGATTCCGATCAGATTTCTACGAATTTAATAAGTATTCATTTGTGATGCATGGAAATGGACACAATCTGACATTTGAAAACTGTACATTCGAAGGTGATGTAACAATAAACGCAGGAGGAAACAGTACGCAGGGAACATCAGGCTCTACGCTTACATTAAAAAATTGTGTGAATGTAAATAAAATCTATGCTTCAAGGATACACGATGGATTAGGAAATACAACGATTAATGTGGAGTCCTGTACAGGCCACACTGGTACTATAATAATTGATCCGGCATACTATAGTGTTAAAGATCTGGAAATTAATTTGAAGGATTGTGTTGCAAAGGTTTATCCGACTTTTAAAACCATAGAAGTTGAGGGAGATTATAGACTGACAGCAGAGAACACACAGCTGATGTTCACTAACCCAACTGTTTCAAGTGGGCATACAGCAAAGGTTTACCTTAACAAGGATTCTTCAAATCATGAAGTTGTTTTATTAGGGGATTGTAAAGGAGCAGACAATGCACCAGCTGAATCGTCTAGTTTGTATGTGACTGCAAAAGTAAGGCCGAAAGAATCTACAAGCGTTAATCTGGATTACTTTGACCAGATAGAGATTAATGGAGGAGAACTTCATCTTGGAGATGCGTCCAATTCAGTGACAGGTGGATTTGGAAACAGTTCGAGAGCAGCGAATGTCTCGCTCAAGAATTCGGGAAAATTGATGTTAGATAATCTGGGTTTTGGAGCAACGTATCGAACAATCAACAGTCTTAAAACAGATAGTACAAATACGGAGGTGTCTGTCACATATGATTATGAAAGTGGTACTTCCGGACCAGAAAGACCACTGATTATTAAAAATGCGCTGACTGTACCAAGCTATAGTAAGCTTCGCATATCAACAACGCTTCTACCAAGACATAAGGGGACAGTGGAATATCCATTGATTCAGTTTAATTCTTCGAATAATGCGAAGCTGGAGCAGTATAACTGGATTGCAGACAAACAATATTATTTGGCAATAGGTTCTCAAAATAGTGATCAGATTGTACTTCGTGCAGATACATATGCGCCGTTGGTATATCAGGCGAAGACAACGAGAATGGCTCTCAATTCGAATGGAAGTCAGAGTGGAGAATTGGAGATTTATCTGAAGGATTTATATCGTGACGGAATTGACAAGAATGGCAATAGCATTCATGATGCATCGGATGGTGCATATCCAACTGGTGTTCAAGTGTATTTAAGTAGTCAGGATGTTCAGTTAAAGGATGGAGTTTATGGATATACATATAATTCCAGTACAGATATTCAGTTGAAGTCAGCAAATGCATCTTTTTATGGTTGGATGAACAGTGGGTCGTTTACAGATATCAATGGAACGTCAGTGACAGCTACAACAGAATCACCGGTATTGCATTTGAAATTGAATAGTACTTATCAGGCAAACACGAATTATTTTATTTACGCGAGAGATATTGCCGGAAACTGGAGCAAATTCCTTCTGGATACGAAAGGCCCGACAAGTACTTACACAAATATTACATCAACGAAAGTATCAGATACAACTTACCGTTATACATTTACGGGGCTAAAATTTACAGATCCAATACAAACTGCAACATATGGAACATCAGATATTGCAGATGTAAGTTACAAAGCGAATGCAACGCAGTATATTCAGAATAGTAAAAAGCTAGATACAGTACGATATAACAAAACAGGAGAGGATCCATGGAGTAGCGGAGTTAGTTATAGTACGGCAAGTCTCAATAAAAGTACAGGGGCGTGTACACTCAGTAATGTATCTGTTTCAGTAACAGAAAAATTATATGTGTTTGTAAAGGATGGCTATGGAAATATCTCAAGATTTACTTATGTACCAATTGTTTTTGATGCACAGAGCGGTGGGGCTACCTCAACTGGAAAGTTTAGCAATGGACTTACTACTTCATCTACACTGGGACTGGTAGGAAAAACTTTGAAGAGTGCACAGGTGCCATCAAGTCCGCTACTTGGAAATCAGACGTTCCGCTACTGGTATAACTCTAAGAACAGTGGGAAATATCAAGTTTCACTAACAAGTGAGACTGTAAGTGATGAAACTACTTATTATTATCCACAGTGGACATATCCGACCTTAACGATTAGTAACCAGGTTACAGGAAGTGTTGCAGATAAGAACAAAAAATTTACTTATACCATTTATGCGCAACCAGATCCAGGTAATCGATATAATGGGCAGGACTTTCCATATACAGGTGGAACGATAGCAGGAATATCAGGGGTTACGGCACCGGCTAATGGAACGAAAACGGGAGATTATAATGGAGAATTTACAATTGAGCTTTCCCATGGACAGAGTGTTACGATTCAGCTGCCAGGTTATTATGATTACGTATCTGTAAGTCAGAACAAGGAATCCCCTTACTGGACAGTGTACACAACAGAGGAGAATAAACAATATAACCAAAATTACACAGGGAAAATCAGTGTGAATGCAACGAATCGCTCACTTGCATTTGTTAATAGCAATGATTCCAGCCAGCCGGTAATCTACCAGCAAAAGATGGAAGGTGAATGGACAAAAGACCAAGGAGATAACTATGGAAGAAAACTGACAGTTTATATCAGAGATCTTTATGGAGATGGAATTGACACACAGGGAAGTTCATTCTCAACATCGGAGAGAGCAGAATTTCCAGGATGTACATATGCACAGGTATATCTCAGCACCTATGATGCACCAAAGGCAGACAGAGGATTCAAATTCCGTTATAATGCATCGGAATCTGAGAGATTGGAAAGTTTGTGCAGTTGCAGGAAACTTACCAGTGGAAGTGTTACAGATATTGAAGGTAAAACAGTGACGGCAACTTCAGAAAAACCGGTATGGGCATTTAAGATGCTTAATACTTATAAGTTCGATCAGAATAAGAATTATTTCATTTATGTGCGCGATCTTACAGGAAAGTGGACAAAATATCTGCTAGATACTAAGGGACCTAGAATAGAGAATACAGGAACTATCACGAAATCAAAAGAGAATGATAATGACACGGAGTTTAAAATTTCAAAGCTTCAAGTCACAGATGAAATGATTGATGCAGCAAATGGTACGTCCGATTTGACAAACGAGTCGCAGGAGAACTTTACATATGTTGCAAATGCAACAAAATATAAGGGAACGGAGGTTTCACTTGTACGTAACAACAAAACTGGAAAATTTTCAGATACTTACAAAACTCCTACAAAAGCAGCTGATGGAACTTATACGGCTGTGGAGTCAATGAATAATGGAGAGATGCTCTATGTATATGCTCAGGACTATTATGGTAATACGACAGCACAGCAGTATGTACTGGTTGGATTTGATGCATCAGGAAATGCACAGTACAAGAAAGCAATTTTTAAAGATAAAACGAAACTAAAGAGAGAATTGGTTGCAAAGGGACAGAAACTTTCGTCAAGTCAGATTCCATCTGATCCAGGCTTCTATAATGATACTACAAGCCAGAAATTTACGCAGTGGTCAGATAGCACAGATGCGAACAAGAAAAAAGTAGATCTGAAAACAGCACAGATGACAAAATCGGTAATCTTAAATGCAGATTACGACAAACCAAGTGTAATAATTAAACAGATGATAAAGGGAGATGGTATCTGGAATAATCAAGAATTTACTTATAAGGTTAAGACAAGTTATCCAAAAGGAAAAGTGATTCCGTGTAAAGGAAGTTATGTATCACCGGCAGTAAATGCACCAAATATTACATCGCTGACAGTAGATGCGAATCAGGAGATTACATTTAAGCTGAAAGCAGGACAGATTTTAGAACTGATACCTGGGGATAACCAATATACGATTAAGAGCATCATTCAAGACAGCAACGGAACAAATTGCGAGATTCAAAAAGATGCAAAAGTCATTTCAAGTGTAGAGAATGTAGCTGTAGATGAGATCAGTACCAATTTTGTTTTTACCAATACGAAGAATATCGTAGTTACAGGTGTTGATGGAGGAAATACAGATAACAGTCTGTTACTTGTAGGTCTGATGGGAGTTCTGCTAATCACAGGAGTTTCTGTCTTACGAGTGAGAGGGAGGAGGAGATCCTAGATGGACACTGCAGAGGAAAAAGTAATTTCTGAGGAATCAGTGGCAGGAGGGATTTTCCGTGAGATTTTGTACCTTCTGTTGAAGATTGTAGCAATTGCAACTGCAATTGTGGTTATCTTCACATTTATCTTCGGAGTGTTCCGTTATGCGGACAATGCCATGCTTCCGGCAGTGAAAGATGGTGATTTGGTCTTCTATTATCGGTTAAGGAAGAGTTATGTAGCTTCGGACCTGGTTGTTTTGAACTATCAAGGAAAAGAACAGGTCCGGAGAGTGATTGCAACTGCAGGAGATGTGGTGGATATTACAGAGGACGGTCTTACAATTAACGGAGCACCGCAACAAGAACATCAGATTTACGAAAAGACACAGCGGTATGATACGGGAGTGGATTTCCCAATCAAACTACAGGAAGGGCAGATTTTCGTCCTGGGAGACAGCCGTGAGAATGCGTCAGACAGTCGAGTGTACGGAGCAGTAGATGTGAAAGACACGAAGGGAAAAGTTATGACGATAGTACGAAGAAGAGGCTTTTGATAAGCCGCAAGAACTTGTTAATATTTCTCCGCATAATGGCGGAGGGTGTTAAATAAAAAAATATACTAAGGAAAAGGAGAAAGAAAGATGAAGAAAAAATCCTTACAAAAAATGAGCAGACTCTTTGCATCCGCAGTATTAGTCGGAACAATGTGTCTCGGAAATGTAGCAAATGTAAACGCAGCAGATACTCCTGCTGAATGGGGACCAACAGAGACTCCTGAAGCAGCAATTACTGTAGAGTACAAGATGGGAAATGATGTAGTAACTCCAGCGAACGATGTCAGCTTTACCTTTACTAAAACTGCTGCACCTACTGGAATGAGTCTGAGCGATATGCCGGCTATTTCAGTTGAAAATGTTAAATTCAATGCAGGAGAAGATTTGATTAAAGATACTACTGCTACAGACATCAAAGTATTAAGAAAACAGAGCAAGAACTTTCTTGAAAGTTTCAAAACAGCAATGGGTACTAGTACAAAAATGACAACTGGTGAATATGTTTATACAGTAAAGTCAACTAGTACTGTAACAAAGACAAAAACTAATGATGTATTTACAGGGTCAGATGCTGAATACAAACTTAATATTTTCGTAGCACAGGATACAAATAGTAAATTATACATTAAAGGTCTTTCAATTATTAATACTAAGAATGATGCAGGAACAGATACTGGTAACGATGCAAAAGTAGATGGTAAGCCAGGATCAACAACAGGTGGTACAGCAAGTAACTTTAGTGGTCTTAAATTCGTGAATGAATATGTTGCAAAAGCTGGTAGTGTAGATCCAACAGATCCGGATGTACCAGATCCGAATAAGCCAGCCTCTTACGCATTCAAAGTAACGAATAATACTGAGAGCAAAGGAACTCAAACTGGAAGCTTCGACTATACTATGACAGTAACAAAGCCATCAGGAATTGCTACAACTGATAATACATATGTTTATTATGTAAATGGAACACAAAAAACTGGAACTTATGGAACAGAGGTAACATTTACATTGCCAGATACTAAGAGCATGATGATTAAGAGCTGCTATGCTGGATCTAAAGTAACAGTTGAACAGAAAGGTGTAGCAAACTGGACAGCAACAGCAGAGACAACATTCAATGGAGTAAAAGATTCTCAGAAATTATCAGCAGCAGTAGGTAAGAATCTTAAGGTTGCAGACAAAACTCTTGGACAGAAAGAAAACAAGGTTGATTACAAAAACATTTACAAAGATATCGCAGTAACAGGTATCATCGTAAATAACTTCCCATTCATTATCATGATTGCTATCGCAGTTGTTGCACTTGCAGGTATCGTAGCAATGAATAGCAAGAAGAGAATGAACAGAAGATAAGGGTAACGAATATAGACAGAGGAATGATTTAGCATGTGCAGACACAGAGGTATTTGCAGAGTAATAAGAGGGATGAATGGAATACTGGATTATGGTTTACTTCTGCTTTTGCTTCTGGGTCTGGTATATGGATGCTATGCATTATGGGATTCGCAGAATCTGGCAGAGGAAGCAACGTCAGAACAATATGCGATTTATAAACCTCAAGAAGATACGCTGGGATTCCAGGAATTACAGTCGATGAATTCGGATGTGATTGCCTGGATCACAGTGTATGATACCCCGATTGATTATCCGGTTGTACAGGGAAAGGATAATTGGGAATATGTTAATAAGAATGCAGAAGGTGAATATTCTCTGACCGGTGCAATTTTTATGGATTCCGAAAATAATCCGGATTTTCAGGATTTTAATACAATTCTCTATGGACATAACATGGTTCCAAATGTCATGTTCGGAAGTATCAAGGAATTTAAAGAACAAGCCTTTTACGAAGCACACCCATATGGTAATCTATTTGTTCAGAATCGTAATTTTGGATTGGAAATCATTGCATTAATTGAAGCGGATGCTTATGACAGTTCTGTTTTCAATATAAATGTAACAAGAAATGACAGTATCCCCTATTTGGAAGTGATTCGAAATCATGCGGTCTATATGAATGACATTACGTTAGAAGCAGATGATAGAATTCTTCTATTATCTACCTGTTCATCAGAGTCAACTAATGGAAGGGATATTCTTGTAGCAAGAATTACAGACCAGACATACAAAGACACATACAGTGCCAAAGATCAAGATCATGCCGGGCATGAATCAGTAGACCGACGAGGTGGGTGGAGAGATTTTATGCCTGGATGGAAGACTGCCTTATTCTTATTACTGCTCCTATTGATATTAATCTGTTTCGCAGACCAGTGGATTTGCAGACGAAGAAGGAAAGGACGGAAATAATATCAAAATGAAGAGACAGAACGCAGAAACTGACAGAGCGTTTCGTATACTGGATATTTGTAACGAGCTATTGAATTGGATTTTGATAATTATTTTAGTTGTTCTTTTTTGTTATGGAACCTATGGCATTGGAGACAGCTACATGTTGGAAGAAAATGCTATGCCGGAACATTATGAAATCTATCGTCCAACGGAAGAAGATTATGGGAATTTTGACGAATTGAAGGCGCAGAACAGTGATGTATGTGGCTGGATTACGATTTATGGAACACATGTGGATTATCCGATAGTGCAGTCGG
>ERZ1035006.2492-NODE-2492-length-10404-cov-26.457339_pt1 | contig 10404 bp, 9 predicted proteins | sample MGYA00520694_ERZ1035006 | MGnify/ENA primary metagenome ERZ1035006 (study PRJEB33766, sample SAMN09781746) | gut metagenome | biome: gut microbiome | host: Homo sapiens | place: Madagascar | study: EMG produced TPA metagenomics assembly of the PRJNA485056 data...
GAAAATTATGAAAAACTTCTGGCAGGAATGGTTTGCATCTGCGGAATAAATATGATAAATTAAGATACGATACTTTAATATTTGAAGATATGAAGGAGCGGATAACCATGAGAGTTGGCATGGGGTATGATGTGCATAAATTGACGGAAGGACGCCGGCTGATTCTGGGCGGTGTAGAGATTCCGTATGAAAAAGGCCTGCTTGGACATTCGGATGCAGATGTACTTGTGCATGCGATTATGGATGCATTGCTCGGTGCGGCGGCACTTGGCGATATCGGAAAACATTTTCCGGATACAGATCCTGCATATGAAGGGGCGGACAGTATGAAGCTTTTGGAGGAAGTGCACAAGCTTCTGGACGCGCATAATTTTATGATAGGAAATGTGGATGCGACAGTGATTGCACAAAGACCGAAGCTTGCACCGTATATTGAGACGATGCGGGAGAACATTGCGGCGCGTTTGCAGATTGATAAGAATCAGGTGAATGTCAAGGCAACCACAGAGGAAGGTCTGGGATTTACCGGTCAGGGACAGGGAATCAGCGCACAGGCGATCTGTCTGCTGGAGACAATCGATAATTTTGATTACCGCAGTTCAAGGGTAGTGGACGATGATGTTCAAAATGCCACAAGTCCGTGTATGGGATGTATGGGCTGTGCGAAGAGATAAAGAAAACAAAGAGTAATAGGAGGATATTTTAGTTTCATGAGTGACGGAGACAGTTGCAGGCTCAAATATTTTGAAGGTGAACCGGAGGTGCTCGCGCAGGTTCGGCAGATGTGGGATGAAATATTTGACGATCCAGAGGAGTTTGCGGATTATTATTTTACAGAGATATGCAGGAAAAATAAGATTCTTCTTGCATATAAGGATGGCGTGCTTGCCGGCATGATCCATCTGAACCCGTATGAGATGCAGATAGATGGGAAGAAGGAACTGTGTTATTACATAGTCGGAGTGGCTGTGAAACCAGAATATCGGGAGCAGGGTATCATGCGTAGTATGATGCATCGTGTGCTTGCGGATATGAAACAGGAAGGCAGAAAATTTACTTTTTTGATGCCGGAACGGGAAGAGTATTATGAAAGCCTTGGATTTGAAAAGGTGTTTCATACATTGGAACTGGATATTGATATTGAAGAACTGGAAGATGAAGATGTCGTACCGGATGATCTGTCCGGTGAGGAAGGGTATTATACGAGGAATCTGAGGGATTTGCATGAGGAACGCACAGATATACTGGAGCATTTATCTGGCGAGGTAAATGCGGCTCTCGCAAAGAAATATCAGATTTATGCATATCGGACACCGCAGTATCTGGAAGAAATGTGCAAGGAACATCGCTGTCAGAATGGTGATGTGGTGGCTGTCTATGAGGATGGCATGCGGATGGATGACGGTCAGGTAGAAGAGCGCTTGGCAGGATTGTTCTCATATGATATCTATGATGATACGATGTATGTGGAACGTTTTGAAAGCTTTGATGAGCATGTGCGGTATGTCCTGGATGCAGCGGTGCGTCTGGCAGAACAAGCATTTTGCAGAAGACTGGTTGTGACGATGTCGGAGAAACATTTCTGTGATGATATCGTGAATATGCTGGGTGTGTCTGTGCGGATGAACGAAGGGCACGGATTTATGGCACTTACCCTGAAGGACAGGGATGTGTTGATGCCAATGTTGCATGATGGAAGCTTTTTTGATGAAATTGTATAAAAAAATAAGATTTTTTAAGAAAAACTTTGATTATGAAAGTATATGTGATATAATTTATCAGATAATGGCGCATGATAAGTGATGCGTATGTATAAAGTATATTTTTAAGAGATAGGGGTAGACCATGTATAAGATTGTAAAAAAAGAAGTCTTAAATTCGGTTGTTGTCATGATGGAGATTGAAGCTCCTTATGTAGCTGCACGTTGTGAGGCGGGACAGTTTGTCATTGTCAGAGTGGATGAGGACGGTGAACGTATTCCTCTTACGATTGCAGATTTTGACCGTGAGCGCAATACGGTTGAGATTATTTTCCAGGTGGTTGGATATTCTACAACATTAATGGCAAAGCTGAATGAAGGCGATTATCTTCAGGATTTTGTAGGTCCGCTTGGACAGCCGGCACCACTCAACAAAGAATGGAAGCGTGTAATTGGTATTGCAGGTGGTGTTGGAGCAGCTCCGCTTTACCCACAGGCAAAGAAACTTGCAGAGCAGGGTACAAAGGTAGATGTGATTATCGGTGGACGTACCGCAGAGCTTGTGCTTCTCAAGGAGAAGTTCGAGAAGTTCTGTGATAATGTATATATTATGACGGATGATGGCTCTCTTGGCGAGCAGGGTGTTGTTACGAAGAAATTGCAGGAACTTTTAGATGCCGGTGTGCAGTATGATCATGCGATTGCGATAGGCCCGCTTATCATGATGAAGTTTGTAGTAGCACTTACGAAGAAGCCGGAATACAACCTTCCGACAGCCGTTTCTTTGAATCCGATCATGATCGATGGTACAGGTATGTGCGGTGGATGTCGTGTCACAGTTGGTGGCGAGACAAAGTTTGCCTGTGTAGATGGACCGGACTTCGATGGATTTGAAGTTGATTTCGATCAGTGTATGAAGCGCCAGACGTTCTTTAAGGAAGAAGAACATGAATGTATGATGAAGCTTCAGGCAGATCAGATGCAGAATTAGGAGGGAACGAAAGATGCCAAATATGAGTCCAACAAAGGTTCCTATGCCACAGCAGGATCCGAATGTACGAAATAAGAATTTTGAAGAGGTTGCAACCGGTTATACAGCCGAGATGGCAATGGAGGAAGCAACCAGATGTATTAACTGTAAGAACAGACCTTGTATGACAGGATGCCCGGTTAATGTACCGATTCCCGGATTTATCGAGCAGGTAGCTGCAGGTAATTTTGAGAAAGCATACGAGATAATTACAAGTGAGAATGCACTTCCTGCTATTTGCGGACGTGTCTGCCCACAGGAAAACCAGTGTGAAGGTAAATGTATCCGTGGTATCAAAGGGGAGTCTGTATCTATCGGGCGTCTGGAACGTTTTGTGGCAGATTATCATATGGCGCACGGTGAGAAGGCGGAGCTGAACATCGAGAAAAACGGCAAGCGTGTAGCGGTTGTTGGTTCTGGTCCTGCCGGTATTACTTGTGCAGGCGAGCTTGCAAAGAAGGGGTATGATGTAACAATCTTCGAAGCATTACATAAAGCTGGCGGCGTGTTGAGCTATGGTATTCCTGAGTTCCGTCTTCCAAAGTCTCTGGTTGCAAAGGAACTTGAAAATATTACAGATCTTGGTGTAGATCTTGAAACAAATGTTGTAATCGGACGTTCTCTGACTGTGGATGATCTGTTTGCACGTGGGTTTGACGCTGTGTTCCTTGGAACCGGTGCCGGACTTCCGAACTTCCTTCGGATTCCGGGTGAGAACCTGCTTGGTGTATATTCCGCAAATGAGTTCTTAACACGTGTCAACCTGATGAAGGGTTATAAGAAGGGCGAAGTTCCAACACCTGTCAAGGTAGGTAAGCGTGTAGCTGTTGTCGGTGCCGGTAATGTAGCGATGGATGCAGCAAGAACCGCAAAGAGACTTGGCGCAGAGGAAGTTTATATTGTATATCGTCGTGGAGCAGAAGAAGTACCTGCCCGTAAGGAAGAAGTCGAGCATGCAAAGGAAGAGGGCGTAATCTTCAAGTTACTTAACAACCCTGTAGAAATCCATGGAGAAGATGGATGGGTAACCGGTATTGAAGTCGTAGCACAGGAACTTGGTGAACCGGACGCTTCCGGACGTAGACGTCCACAGCCAATCGAAGGTTCAAATACGGTTATTCCGGTAGAGACAGTTGTTATCGCAATCGGTCAGTCTCCAAATCCTCTGATCCGCCAGACAACAGAAGGTTTAGAGACACAGAAGTGGGGCGGTATCATTGTCAATGAAGAGACCGGTGAGAGTACACGCGAGCATGTGTATGCCGGCGGTGATGTTGTTACAGGTGCAGCAACCGTTATCCTTGCAATGGGTGCCGGCAAGAAAGCAGCGAAGGCAATTGATGAGTCGTTAAAGGAAATGTAAATATGGTAAATAGCTTGGAAGGTTATGCGGAATACGCAGTACAAAAGAAATTAAAAGCAAAGGACCGGATGCCTGTTGTGGCATCGGTCTTAGCTGCTGTTGTTGGATTTGTAATATGGATGTTTGTATCCGGACCGGTTGGACCGCTTGTTATTTTGGCGGGTATAGTCTGTACTGTAATTACTGTATCCAGACAGGAAATAGAGTATGAATATATTTTTGTAAACGGAGATTGCGAGATATCCAAAATCGTGAAACGTTCTACTAGAAAGAAAATATATGAATTCGAAATGGGAAAGATACAAAAGGTGGTTCCTTATGAATCTATCTTGTTTGATAATGCTTGTCAGGCAGATCCGATGCTTTTGATTCGGGATTTTACATCCGGTCATGCAGATAAGAAAGCTGATTGGTATGCTTTTTTTAACAATGGAAAGAATCGTACAGAAGCAGTTGTGTTGGAATTGAATGACAAATCTATAGAACATGTCAAACTTTTCTATAAAAACAAATATATGGAATAATAAAAAACGGAGCTTTGAAAAGCTCCGTTTTTTATTAAGAATATGTATGATTACGGCTCGAGAGGAGTCATCTTAAGACCTTTGTACATCTTGGTGTAGATGCTTTTCTCATCCTGATAAAGCACATATCCGCGTGCGCCGTCTTTTACAACATAGGCATATTTGTTCTTTTGAACATTCATGTACAATACTTCATCCACGTTCAATTCCTTTGCTTTTGCCTTTGCCGTATATACGTTAAGTGGCTCTAATTTGAATTTCTTAACTGCCTGATCCACTGTCATAGTTCCTTACCTCCCATATAGCAATTCCATAGTCTTTTACTCTTGCCCTTCAAGCTGTAAAATTATATAATCATAACTAATTATATTATAGTTCTTTCATTGACTTTAGTATATTGTATATTATTGCTAAAGTCAACTGTGAATATTGCACAAAAAACGTTATTTTTATAGGCTGAATGGACGCCTTTTTTCGGCGAAGTGACAAGGAAAGGATAAAAATGAACGAGGGAATAAAACAATATGCAAAAAAAACAAAAAAAATGCTATTACATGTGTGCTGTGCGCCGTGTAGTTCTCATGTGCTGAGTGTATTATATGAAGAATATGATATTACGGCTTTTTTTTACAATCCGAATATTACAGAAAAAGAAGAGTATGAAAAACGCATAGAGGAACTGAAGCGGTTTACACAGGAAGCAGAGTTTGCGAGGGATGTGTCTGTGTGTGACGGCGAATACGAACCGGAGAAATTCTACGAGATTGCGAGAGGCTTGGAGAAGGAACCGGAGCGCGGACGCCGATGTTACAAATGTTATGAACTCCGGCTGGAGGAGACAGCTCGGTATGCGAAGGCACATGGATTCGATATTTTCACAACGACACTGTCAATCAGTCCACACAAAAACGCAGCATGGTTAAATGAGATTGGTGAGCGGATGGCAGAAAAATATGGTGTTTCTTATCTGTACAGTGATTTCAAGAAAAAGAATGGATATGCTCATTCCATCGAGTTGTCACGGGAGTATCACCTGTACCGGCAGGACTATTGCGGATGTATATACAGCCGCTTGGAAAGGGAAGAACAAAAGAAGAATAAAAGAATCTGACAAAAGGGGTTGTGCTATGACGAAAATTGATGTATAATTTTTGCAATTTGAGAAAAAAGAGCTTCGGATAACTATGCAATTTTTCCGTTTCACTCTTTTTTTTTGAGCAAATTTCTTGTTTTGCAAGTAAATCTAAGAAGAAAGGACAAAGACTATGAAAGCATTTCTGATACTGGAAGATGGCCATGTATTCGAGGGGAAAAGCGTCGGTTCAACCAAGGAAATTATCAGTGAGATCGTATTTAACACATCGATGACTGGTTATCTGGAAGTACTGACGGATCCTTCTTATGCAGGACAGTCTGTGTGTATGACGTATCCGTTGATTGGTAACTATGGTATTTGTAAGGAAGATATGGAGGCGGAGCGCCCATGGCAGTCTGGCTTTATTGTCAGAGAACTGGCGAAGCGGCCAAGCAACTTCCGAAGCGAGGAAAGTGTCGAGTCATTTCTTATAGAAAATGATATTACCGGAATTGAGGCAATTGATACACGTGCATTAACGAAGATTCTGCGGGACAAAGGTACGATGAAGGGCATGATTACAACGGATGAGAATTTTGATAAGGACGATTGTATCAAAAGGATCAAGGCATGGAGCATGGGACATGTTGTGCTGGATGTCACATGCAAGGAGAAGATGAGCTTCCCAGGCGATGGTTATAAGGTTGCGGTCATCGACCTTGGTGTGAAGAAGAACATTGTGCGTTGTCTGTTGGAGCGTGGTTGTTCAGTGACTGTATATCCGGCGGAGACTCCTGCAGAGGAGATTATCGCGGATGCACCGGATGGAATTATGCTGACGAACGGCCCCGGAGATCCGAAGGATAACGTGAAGACGATCGAAGAAATCAAGAAGCTTTTTGCTACGAAGATTCCAATCTTCGCAATCTGTCTTGGACATCAGCTTCTGGCGCTTGCAAACGGTGCAGATACACAGAAGATGAAATATGGACATCGTGGAGCAAATCATCCGGTAAAGGATTTGAAGACAGGAAAAGTATATATTTCTACACAAAATCATGGCTATGTGGTAAAAGAAGAATCTTTGGATCGTGATATTGCAGAGCCAAGCTTTATCAATGTAAATGATAAGACAATTGAGGGTGTTCATTACCTTGGAAAGAATGTACAGACGGTACAGTTCCATCCGGAAGCCTGTGCAGGCCCGCTTGATACCGGATTTTTGTTTGATGAGTTTATGAATATGATGGAGGTGTCTAAATAATGCCAAAGAATCCACACGTAAAAAAGGTTGTAGTTATTGGATCCGGTCCGATTGTCATCGGACAGGCGGCAGAGTTTGATTATGCCGGTACACAGGCATGTCGTTCTCTGAAGGAAGAGGGCATCTGCGTTGTGTTGATTAACTCAAATCCTGCCACCATCATGACAGATAAGGATATTGCAGATAAGGTATATATTGAGCCTTTGACACCGGAGGTTGTGAAGGCAGTTATCAAGAAGGAAAAGCCGGATAGCGTGCTTCCGACACTGGGTGGTCAGGCAGCGTTAAATATCGCGATGGAACTGGAAGAGTCCGGTTTCCTGAAGGAACATAATGTAAGGCTGCTTGGTACATCTTCTAAGACGATCAAGAAAGCAGAGGATCGTCTGGAATTCAAGAAGACTATGGAGAAGATCCATGAGCCATGTGCACCATCCGAAGTCGTAACGAACATTAAGGATGGTCTGGCGTTTGTTGAAAAAATCGGATATCCAATCGTATTGCGACCGGCATATACGCTTGGCGGAAGCGGCGGCGGTATCGCGCACAACGAAGAAGAATTCGTAGAGATACTGATGAACGGACTGCGTCTGTCACGTGTCGGTCAGGTATTGGTCGAGCGTTGTATCGCGGGCTGGAAAGAAATCGAGTACGAGGTTATGCGTGATGCGAACGGTACCTGTATTACCGTATGTAATATGGAGAATCTGGATCCGGTTGGTGTCCATACCGGAGATTCTATCGTTGTTGCGCCATCACAGACACTGGCAGATAAGGAATACCAGATGCTTCGTAGTGCTGCTTTAAATATCATTACCGAGCTTGGTATCCAGGGTGGATGTAACGTACAGTTCGCATTGCATCCGACGACATTTGAATATTGTGTTATCGAGGTAAACCCGCGAGTAAGCCGTTCTTCTGCACTTGCTTCGAAGGCAACCGGTTATCCGATTGCGAAGGTGGCTGCGAAGATTGCACTTGGATATAATCTGGATGAGATTAAAAATGCTATCACAGGTAAGACATATGCAAGCTTTGAGCCGGCGCTTGATTATGTCGTAGTTAAGATGCCGAGACTTCCTTTCGATAAGTTCATCAAGGCAAGCCGGAAACTGACGACGCAGATGAAAGCAACCGGTGAGGTCATGAGTATCTGTACGAACTTTGAGGGCGCGCTGATGAAGGCGCTCCGTTCCCTTGAACAGCATGTGGACAGTTTGATCTATGAGAACTACAACGATCTTCCGACAGAGGAGATTCATGAGATGCTTCACCGCGTTGATGACCGTCGAATCTTCGTTATCGCAGAAGCGCTGCGCCGTGGTATCTCAGCAGAGGAAATTCATGATATCACAAAGGTCGATATCTGGTTTATTGACAAGATCAATAATATCGTACAGGAAGAAAAATTGCTGCGTGAGACACCTGAGATCACAAAGGAAATGATGCAGGAAGCAAAGCGGATGGAGTTCCCGGACAAGGTGATCGCTCAGATTACAGGCAGAAAGGAAAAAGAAATCAAGGAGCTTCGCTATGGCTATGGTATCCATGCATCGTATAAGATTGTAGATACCTGTGCGGCAGAGTTTGAAGCGGAGACACCGTATTATTATTCCTGCTTTGATGGTGAATCTGAGGTTGAAGTTGACGAAAATAAGAAGAAAGTCATGGTACTTGGTTCCGGACCAATCCGTATCGGTCAGGGTATTGAGTTCGATTACTGCTCCGTACACAGCACATGGACATTGAAGAACAAGGGCTATGAGACAATTATTGTAAATAATAACCCTGAGACGGTAAGTACGGACTTTGATATCGCAGATCGTCTGTATTTTGAGCCGCTTACGGCAGAGGATGTAGAATCTATCGTGAATATCGAGAAGCCGGATGGCGCAGTTGTACAGTTCGGTGGACAGACTGCTATCAAATTGACGGAAGCCCTTTTAGAGATGGGTGTACCAATCCTTGGTACAAGTGCTGAGAATGTCGATGCGGCTGAAGACCGTGAGCTGTTCGATGAGATTCTGGAGAAGTGCTGTATTCCAAGAGCAGCCGGCAAGACGGTATTTACAGTAAAGGAAGCACTGGAAGCAGCCAATGGGCTTGGTTATCCGGTTCTTGTCCGTCCTTCTTATGTATTGGGTGGACAGGGCATGCAGATTGCAATCTCTGATAAAGACATCATCGAATTTATGGAGATTATCAATCGCCATGAACAGGAACATCCGGTTCTGGTTGACAAATATCTGATGGGTAAGGAAATTGAAGTTGATGCCGTCTGCGATGGCGAAGACATTCTGATTCCGGGTATCATGGAGCATATTGAGCGTGCAGGTATCCATTCCGGTGATAGTATTTCCGTATATCCGGCACAGACCATTACGCCGAAGATCAAACGTGTACTGGAAGGCTACACGAAGAAGCTTGCGAACAGCCTGCATGTCATCGGATTGATCAATATTCAGTTCATTGTATATCAGGATGAGGTATATGTCATCGAGGTTAACCCACGTTCGAGCCGTACCGTGCCATATATCAGCAAGGTGACCGGCATTCCGATTGTTGATCTTGCAACGAGAGTTATCACAGGTGAGAAGATCAAGGATATGGGTTATACACCGGGATTACAGCCAGAATCTGAATACTTCGCAATCAAGATGCCGGTATTCTCCTTTGAGAAGATTCGTGGTGCTGAGATCAGCCTTGGACCGGAGATGAAATCGACGGGTGAGTGCCTGGGTATTTCTAAGAATTACAATGAAGCGTTATTCAAGGCGTTCCTTGGAAATGGCGTGAACCTGCCGAAGTACAAGAAGATGATTCTGACAGTAAAGGATTCGGATAAATTAGATGCCGTAGAGATCGGACAGCGGTTTACAGCGCTTGGCTATGAGATTTACTCCACAAGAAGTACCTGCCGTGTTTTAAATGAAAACGGTGTTCCGGCAAAACCGATCAACAAGGTGGAGGAACCTTCTCCGAACTTGTTGGATCTGATTTTGTCGCATGAGATTGATCTTGTTATCGATACACCATCACAGGGTGTAGAACATAGCAAGGACGGCTTTGTGATTCGCCGAAATGCAATCGAGACAGGCGTGACGGTACTTACAAGTTTAGATACCGCGCATGCGCTTCTGACAAGCTTGGAGTCATCTGACAGACATAATCTTTCTCTTGTAGATATAAGTGAAATATAGTAAAATAAAGGTAACCATGCAGATAACCTGCTTGGTTACCTTATTTTTTGAGGTGATGGAATGAATATTGGATCTATGAGCAACAATTATATAATTCCGTACAGCAATGTCGGCAGAGTCACTCCGGTCAATGCAGACAATACGGTTGATACATCTTCGAAGGTGAAACCTGTTGAGTGTCAGACGTGTAAGAACCGGGAGTATGTGGATGGTTCGAATGAACCGGATGTGTCATTCAAGACACCGGG
>ERZ1035006.2494-NODE-2494-length-10398-cov-3.226047_pt1 | contig 10398 bp, 9 predicted proteins | sample MGYA00520694_ERZ1035006 | MGnify/ENA primary metagenome ERZ1035006 (study PRJEB33766, sample SAMN09781746) | gut metagenome | biome: gut microbiome | host: Homo sapiens | place: Madagascar | study: EMG produced TPA metagenomics assembly of the PRJNA485056 data...
TCACGCCCAACTTTGCGCGAACCGTCTTGGTCTTGCCGGACTTGTTTTCCAAGTCGTCGGAAACGAGCTTGGCATCGAAGCGATAGCCCTGACGATAGGTGGCACCCAAAACTTCGCTCTTGTCGTCGCTGACGATGAAGTCGTCGAACTTGCAGCGGGTACGGATCACGACGTTCTTGAGTTTCTTCAATTCGGCATGCATCGGGCGGATGTAACCGGAACCGGTACCGGCCTTGATTTCATAAGAACGGGGAACGGAGTGGCCGCCTTCGAACAACATCTTGTTGGGAACGAATTCGCAACCGCAATCGACCACCATCTGGATCGTGTCGTTGCAACGATCGGCGATGCGAGCCAAGAGGTTGGTGTGGTTGATGCCAAGGCCGTCCTTCAAGCAGTCTTTGATGAAGAGTTCCTTGCTGTCCTTAATACCCTGAGCCTTCTGGACGGGGTTGACGGGGCAAGCCACGTTACCGCCGCAGATGGCGGAGTTGCCGCCCACGACGCTCATCTTTTCGAGCATCAAAACGCGCAAGCCTGCACGGCCGGCCTTCAATGCGCAAGCCATACCGGCGAAACCGGAGCCGATGATGACGACGTCGAATTCTTCGTCGTAGCTCTTAACGGCGGAAGCGGGGATGCCGGCGTTAGCGGCGGAAGCAGCCAAAATGGCACCGGAAGCTGCAACGGCAGACTTCAGAAAATCGCGACGGGTAGTAGTCATTTTTGTTCATCCTAAAAGAGATGGGGAAAAAGGTAAGCGATCGACTTCTCGTTTTTGCGTTCGATTCGCATCGCTTGGTTGAGACGAATTATCAAACTGTCCACGGCTCGTGAATACATCCCGGGGGATGGGGTATCCGTCGGGATGTATGAGGCGCTTTCATCTTCATTTAATCTTCGCACCATCGAAAAAGAACAACCCCGTCTAAATAGGAGACGATTGAAAATGAATTTACGCTTTGCTCTCATGCTCGGTGCCGCCTTTACATGTATGGCCACGAGCGCCATGGCTGCCGACGGCATGCTCGCCGACCGCCACGTTGCCAAGGGCATCAACTGCCAGATGTGTCACGGGCCCGATAAGGCCAACATGCAGGAACCGACGACCGAAACCTGCACGCAGTGCCACAACGTCAAGATGCTTGTGGAAAAGACCTCCAAAGTCAAGCCCACCAATCCGCACGTCTCTCCGCACTATGCGACGGACTTGGATTGCTCGAGCTGCCACGCCGGCCATCGCGAAGGCGAAAACTTCTGCAATCAGTGCCATCAGTTCGACTTCAAGGTGAAGTAATCAATAGATTTCCACTAAACATCAGGGTGTCGATGCTCCAAAAAACGTCACACCCTATGATTCTTTATAAAGAAGTTTAAAAATGAAAAAACTGACTCTCGTGAGCGCCGCCGTTGCCGGTGCATTTGCTCTTTCCGCTTCTGCTGCCGAAGTGACGATCTACGGCTTGATTGACTCGGGCTTTAGCTACACGCACAACGGTGCTGAAATGGGCAACGCCAAAAACAGCTTTACGCTCGATTCCGGCAGCAACCTCGGCTCTCGCTTCGGCTTTAAGGGTGAAGAAGACCTCGGCAACGGTTTCAAGGTGGGCTTTGTGCTTGAAAACGGTTTCTCGCACGACACCGGCACCTTGACCGACAACGATCGACTCTTCGGTCGCGAAGCCGTGGTTTATCTTGACAGCGACTACGGTAAATTGCGTTTCGGCCGCATGACCCAGATGACGGGTTCGACCGGCACGACGAGCTTGATGAACTCTCGCTTTTCCGCCATGGGCACGGGCTGGGGCAACGTCTACGGTCACAATGCCGTCTTTGCCGGCAAGTTCAGCCGCATGGATAACATGATCATGTACTCCACGCCCAAGTTTGCCGGTTTCCAGGCACACGTTCAGTACTCTTCCGGCATTGATGCCAAGAAAGAAACCGGTACGGAAAACACCGGTGAAGTGACCCGCTATATCGCCTTGGGTGCCGACTACTCCAACGGCCCGTTCACCGCCATTGCCGTGGTGGAACAGAACCGCTACAAGACCGAAAAGGACAAGTCCGATGACGACGGCATGACATTTAACTTGAGCCTGTCTTACGACTTTGAAGTCGCCAAGGTGTTCGTCACCGGTCAGTACGCCAAGGATATGCGCGAACTCGGCAAAGACGCCGTTGATACGACGGCATCCAACGTTTTTGGTACCAAGTCCGAATTGCCCAAAGACGGTTACGGTATCGACTTGGGTATTTCCGCTCCTTTGGCAGGCGGCAAGCTCTATGTGACGGCAGGCTACGGTTCTTATGAACTTTCCGACAATTCTTCTCAGGAAATGGATCGCTGGGTCGCTTCCGTCGGTTACGAATATTTCCTGTCTAAGCGTACGAGCGTCTACGGCGGCGTGGGTTACTACGTTGACTCCTATGACAACTTCGCCAACGATCGCGACAACGCCGAAATGTTCGGTACGAGCTTTGGTCTGATTCATCGCTTCTAATCGCTTCTTGATTTAGAAACGAAACTAAGGAGAGCAAGCCTTTACGGGCAGCTCTCCTTTTTTGTCGCCTAGTCCAACTTCGGATCGATCACGGCCTTTAAAATCGGATCGGTTTTGGAAACCAGACGTTCAAACGATTCTTGCAGCTTTCCCAAGGGAACAATGTCGGTCACATACGCGACAGGATCGATCGTGCCGTTGGCAATCAAGTCGATCGTGCCCTGGAATTCTTCACGGGTGCAGGAAACCGAGCCCATGAGCTTGACTTCCTTTAAAACCACGCGGTTGATGTTCACGGGAATCGTTTCCGAAATGCTGTTGCCGATCATCAGCACACGGCCACCGGGCTTGACGGCATTGATGCAGGTATCCAAAGTCCCAGGAGCGCCCACTACTTCAAAGGCCACATCAAAGCCGCCCTTGGACGCTGCTTGCATTTTGGCGTCGACTTCCGGATCGTTGCTGTCAAAATAATCGTCAAAGTAGCCGGCAGCCTTAGCGCGTGCCAACTTACGATCGCTTCTTTTAGAGAGCGCCACATAACTTGCGCCGGCCTTTTTGGCCAATTCGCCGATCATTGTCCCGATAATGCCGGTGCCCACAACCAAAACGGTGTCGCCCAAACGAATCCCTGCCTGATGCACGGCGTGATAAGCCACCATCAAAGGATCGATACAGGCAGCGGCTGCGTCCGACACGGAATCGGGCAGGCGATAGGCCAAGCGAGCCGGCCCCACAAAGCGTTCGGCGTAGGCGCCGTTACACACAAAACCGATATAGTTCGTGCCGTCGACGTCCCGACACAACTGTTCCTGACCGCTCATGCACATATCGCACTTGCCGCAATACAGGTTGGCCCAGAAAACGACGCGTTCGCCCACCTTGAAGTCGCTCTCGCCCGGATTGGTCACCACGCCGCAAAATTCGTGACCCATCGTAAAGTCGGGGATGTCTTTTTTGTACCAGCCGCGACCGGTCTTCCACATGTGAATGTCGCTGCCGCACACGCCGCAGGCGCTCACTTGGATTTCGATCTGCCCCGGACCCACGGCAGGAACCGGCACTTCTTTGACCGTAACGGTTTCCGGACCCGTCAACACGGCAGCTTTCATCATTTCAGACATTTTTGTTTCCTTCGTTTAAGAGTTTGCGAAATCGGAGACACACCTTTGAGGGAATGTCTTTGGAGATGCGAGCATTTTGAGAGATGGGGCAAATAATGTCAAATAGTTATTTAACATCTATTTCCATGCAAAATAGTCATTCAAATGATTTCGCACTATTATGCAGTCTTTGCATTTTCCTTGATTTAAATAAAGTATTGGACATGAAAAGACTTCTCGACGGATAATGCGTTCACACAAAGCCGTACCCGAGTTGCTTCGGTTCCGGTTTTATCCATTGATGACTTATTTTTGAGAAACGCTATGAAAAACTCGACCGCTTTGACGTTCGCAGCCCTTGCCGCCAACTTACTTGTCGAGTGTGCAACGGCTGCGAATGTCGCAGACAACATCAACGTCAAAGGCTCCACACCCGTCACCTTTACCGCGCACGGCAGTCGCATTGCCGCCAACCTCTATTTGCCGACAAATTTCAAAGAAGGGCAGAAGTATCCGGCCGTGGTTGTGGCGCATCCCTGGGGCGGCGTCAAAGAGCAAACCGCAGGCCTATATGCGCAGCAGCTTGCCGCCCAAGGTTTTGTAACGCTTGCCTACGATGCTTCTCACTACGGTCAAAGCGAAGGTTTGCCGCGAGACTTTGAAGACCCGGCCGATCGCATTGACGATATTCGCAGTGCCGTGAGCTTTCTGATCAATCGCCCCGAAGTCAATCCCAATGAAATCGGTGCTTTGGGTATCTGTGCGGGCGGCGGCTATACATTGCACGAAGCCCAAGACGATCCGCGCGTTAAAGTCGTGGCAACGGTTTCAGCTTACGACATTGGTTCTGCTTCCCGAGAAGGCATTACGGGCAGTCCCGTCACCGAAGCCGATCGCAAGGCATTGATGCAAAGCGTCTCGGAAGAACTCAACCGTATTGCGGCAGGCCAAGCCCCCGCCGTCTACGACTTGCTGCCCGCTAAAGAAACGTGGACGGAAAAGACCGACGCCTTTACGCGAGAAGCCTACAGCTACTACAAAGAGCCGCGCGGCGCTCATCCCAATGCGCGCAACAAGTTTGTGTTCGCAAGCCTGGGACTGCACCAAGCCTATTACCCGTTCGATCACTTGGAAAAGATTGCGCCGCGCCCCGTGCTTCTCGTTGCCGGCGACAAGGCCGAAACATTTAAATTCAGCCAAGACGCACTGAAGAAAAGCCCGAGCAATGCCGAACTGTACGTGATCCACGGTGCCACGCATTTTGCGCTCTACGATAAACCCCAATACGTCCAACCCATTGTCAACAAAATCACGGTCTTTTTTAACGATGCATTCGATGCGCAAGCCCGCTAACACGTAAAGGACACAAAAAATGAATCGCAAAGAATTTTTAACCGGCGCCTACGCTCTTGCATTGGGCGGTATTTTGCCCGTCGGTGCCCGTGCCGCACAAAGTCTGCCCAAACTAGACCTGACGGCCGATGACCGCAAACGTCTCAATGGCGTTTTGGACATTCATGTGCATGCAGCGCCCGACACCAAAGCACGCCTGTTGACCGAAATCGAAGTCGTCGAGCAGGCCAAAGCAGCCGGTTTTCGCGGCATCATGTTTAAGTCCAACGACTTCAGTTGTCATGATCGCGCCTTTTTGATTGATCAAATGATTGACGGCATCGGCGTTTGGGGCAGCGTCTGCATGAATGACGTGGTGGGCAATCGCGTCAACCCCATCGTAGCACGCAAGGCTGTTGGCACTACCGGCAAACTGTGTCGTTGCATCTGGATGCCCACGCAAAATGCCGAGTACCAGATCAAGACCTACAAGCAAAAAGGGGCCGTATCGATCCCGGTGTTGGATAACGGCAAAGTCTTGCCCGAAGTGGTGGAGGTGATGGAAATCTGTGCCGAACACGACATCATCTTTGCATCCGGCCACAGCGGCCCCGAAGAAACGCTTGTCTTGGCACAAAAGGCACGCGAGGTCGGGGTGAAGAAATTTGTGGTCACGCACGCCAATTCAGGCATTTGGACCATGACGCACGATCAGATTCGCAAAGCCATTGACTTGGGCGCCTTTGTCGAATACAGCTACATCACCAATTTGTGGGGTCCGGGCACGGGGTTACCCGACTTCAAGCGTCAGTCGGACGCCGAATTCTGCGCCTTTGCCGCCATCGATCCGTCTCGCTCGTTTGTGACGACAGACCTCGGTCAGGTCGGTATGCCGAGCCCCGTCACCGGTATGCTCACCTGCATCAAGGCATTGGAAAAGGCAGGCTTAAGTTCCGCTCAAATCGACATGCTCACCAAAACCAACCCGGCACACTTGGTCGGTCTATAAGGGGCTAAAGAATATTCTCTCCTCGATTTTCGCTCTCGTCTCATTAGGCGAGGGCGCTTTTTTGTTCTGAATCGTCGTCCTGCAAGGGCTAGGCCAAATCCAGTTGGCAAAGGTTCCAGAAGTTTTCGGCAGCTGTCGAAAGTTTTCGTGCGCGCTTTCTCACCATGCGCTGATTGGAGACCTTTTCGGGAATGATCGACACAAACTTATAATCGTCGTGTTCTCGAATCGTGATCGAGCCTTCCACGCACAGCAACGCCCCCAGATTTTGCTTGACCAATAACAAGCCGTTGGTCGGGATGTTGTGATAGCCCGCCACGCGAATCTTGTCAGACATGTCCCCAAACCAAGCTTGAAGCGAGTCCAACACGATATGGCGTCTGGGCAAAATCAGCGGGATGCTTGCCAGTGCCTTGCGGGTAATCTCGTCTTGCTGCGCAAATTCCGAATCGCTTCGGACAACCACACCCCAGCGCTCCGTCACCGGCAACACAAACGAGTCGTACTTGGCCGTTTCCACAGGCTCCAACAGCAGTCCCAAATCCAAACGGTCTTCGTCCAACAACGCTCGGATATCGTCGCCGTCGGCGGAATACACCTCAAACTGCATTTGGGGATACTTTTCCGGCAACAAAGCCAATTTACTCGCCAACCACTCGGCAGCCGACGTTTCCACGCAGCCCACACGCACGATGCCGCCCACGAAGCCGCCCGAAGCCAACATTTCATGCTTGGTGCGTTCGGCTAACGAAAGCATTTCCTGAGCTCTGACCTCAAGCAAATAGCCGCTTGCCGTCATGGTGAGCCCCTTTTTGCTGCGTTCAAAAAGTTTGCAGCCGTACATGTCTTCCAAATCCTGGATTTGACGCGTCAATGCCGGCTGAGAAATATGCAAAATGTCAGCGGCCTTGGTAACCGACCCGCATTGGCCGACGACCAGAAACGATTTCAAGAGTCGAAGATTCATGGCAAAAATTCCTGATTCGCATCGGTGAAAATGCGAAAAAAACGACGATGGACGTAACAAAATGTAAATTTTTACTGTCGGTCTTTCGTGCAAAACACGCGTAGAAGCAATGATAGCGGGCTTCTTTTTAATATGCAAAATTCTGATTAAGACGAATCATAAATAAGTATTGGACATACAAAACAGGCATTTCTAAACTTCCATGCATCAAAACAATTCATCCTTGAAAGCGAGGTTGCCATGTTCGAAATGAGAAAAAATCACGTTGCCGTTGCACTGACTGCCGCTTTGGCTTGTGGCGCAACCGCTGCTCACAACCCGGTCATTGAAGAGCCGGTCGCCGTGGTCTATTTCTCTCGCGCCGGCAACGCCATCGAATCCGACACCGTTGACGGTTTGACGTCGGCTTCTCGCATTGCCGGAACTGAAAAAGTCGGTACGACCGAACTCGTGGCGCGTGAAATTGCTTCTCGCACGCATGCCGACGTTTTCAGCCTTCAGGCACTTGAATCGTATCCGGCATCTTTTGACGCCGTGGTCGATCGCAATCAAAAAGAAATAGGCCGCGATGTTGCCGTAAAGTCTCTGCCCGATCTTGCCAAGTATCGCACGATCTTTGTGGGTTATCCGACCTGGAACATGAATCTGCCCGGTGTTGTCGGAACGTTTTTAAAAGACACCGATGCCAAGCCCGCCAACGTTTTCCCGTTTGCCACGCATGACGGCTACGGGGCAGGGCGCGGGTTCGATCGCATTCGCAACGCTTTTGAGGGCGCTCAAGTCGGCACCGGTTTGGCTTTGAGTTCGGACTTTGTGACCTCCAACGCCAAAGACGTGGGCAAAAGTGTCGATCAGTGGCTCAAGCAATTTGCCAAGTCCTCCGATCCCGTGACGGTACAGATCAAAGTCGGCGGTGAAGTCATTGAAGCTCAATTGAATGACACGCCCGAAGCGCGCCAGTTTGAAAAGCTCCTGCCGCTTTCCGTTCACATGGGCGAATACGGCGGCCGCGAATTCTACGGCTCCTTGGACGGCGAAATCACAACGACTTCCGAAGGACAGCTCACATTTGAAGACGGCACGCTCACGTACTGCCCCACGAACAACACGGTGGCCATTTTCTACGCACAGTCCTCGCGTCCGAACCTGACCATGAAGGTCTATCCGATCGGCAAAGTCACAAGCGACTTGCGCGTGTTCACCGAACTTGACTCTTACACACAATTTCGCTTTGCAGTGAAGTAGGGGGCCGGTATGAAAACGAAGACTTTGACTTTTGCCTCCGGTTTCGGGATTTTGGCCGGCGTGTGCATGCCGGTTGAAATCACCGGCGGCTTGGCCCACGAAGTGTTGGGATTGGGACTTGTCGGTGTTGCTCTTGCGCACAGTGCCAAAAATGCCTGGTGGTTTAAGGGTGGGGTGATTGAACTTGTTCGCAGCGGCAAGAAAATGAGTCCCTTGATGACGGCCTTGTTAATTGTTTCGATGCTGACAGTTTTGGTCACCGGCATGTTGACGTCTCGCTTTGCTTTTTCGGCTCTGCGCGTTCAAACCGGTTTGTCGACCGTGATGATGCTGCATTTGGCTTCGGCCTACTGGATGATTCTGCTGGCCGGCGCTCATCTGGGGATGCATCAAGCTTTCGGCATGCGTCGTTTCTCGGTGCGCGGTCTTTGGATTCGTACGATCTGGACGCTTTTGGCCGCACTCGGCATCTATGTTGCCCTTGACATGCGCCTGATTGAAATTCTGGCCGTTCGTTCGCTTTATACGACCGTTGACATTGAAGCCGGGCTCTTTGCGATCGTCATTGATCACATCGCTTTGATCGCTGCCACCGCTTACTTTACCTCACTGGTTCGGTTTGCTTTCGGTCGCATTTTGAAACTTGTTCGCAACGTACGCACACCGGCATTGCGTTCCGCAACCGCCAACTAAAGGAGAATCGCCATGTTCAAACTTTGCAAAACTCTTGTGTTGACCGGCTCTCTGGCTTGCGGCGTTGCCTCGGCCCAAACCGCCGTCGTCTACTACAGCTGGTTTGATAACACGGACGTGTCTTCCATTGACACCAAAGACATCGATGTTGTTACCGGAGCAAGCCTGTTTGCTCCGGGACTTGTGACTCAGGTTGCACAAACGGTTGCCGAAACCCTTTCCGTTCAAGCGCTGCCGATCGTTGTTCAAAACCCGTATCCGGTCGACTACGACACGTGCTTGGATCAGGTGATCGAAGAAAAGAACCGTTCTTTCCGACCAGCGCTTTCGGACAAAACCGAAGCGGCACTTCAGGCGGTTCGCCAAGCCGATACGGTTTATCTCGGTTTTCCGAATTGGAGCTACACGTTGCCGCCGGCAGTGCTCACTTTTGTCGAGTCGCTCAACTGGGAAGGCAAGACTGTTATTCCGTTTTGCGTGCATGGCACAGGGGGCTTATCCGGAACCATTCGTGCGTTGCGCAAGGCTGCCGACAAGGCTCAAGTGAAAGCGCCCCTTTCTTTATATAGAGAGGATGTCCCACAGGCCGGCACTCAAATCCGAAACTGGGTGGAAAGCCAAAACTAAAGATTTTTAACTTGCCCTTGAAATAGGGGATTCAAATTCAACTTAACTGCTTAATTAGGAGCAAATCATGACAATCCAAATCTCTCGTCGCAACCTCGCCGTTGCCGGTCTCGGTGCCATGTTCGGTGCTGCGCTTCCTGCTGCAAACGCCGTTGCTGCCGCCAAAAAGGATACTCAAATGACCAACAAGATCGACCTTCCTTTGATCTCTCAAATGCGCACTTTGGGTAGCGGCAAGGCCGCCATGCAGGTCACCGCCTTGGGCTTCGGCTGCATGGGCTCGACCTACAACCGCGGTGCCACACCCGATCGCAAGACCTTGATTCATCTGTTCCGCGAAGCGGTCGAACACGGCTACAACTTCTTCGATACGGCCGAAATCTACGGCCCGCATACCAATGAAAACTTGACCGGCGAAGCTCTGCAGCCCGTGCGCGATCGCGTGCAAATCGCTTCCAAATTCGGCCACCGCATCGAAAACGGTCACTACTTCCCGGGCGAACTCAACAGCCGTCCGGAACAGATTCGCAAGGTTTGCAACGAGTCTTTGAAGCGCTTGCGCACCGACGTGATCGATCTCTTCTACCAGCACCGCTTCGATCCGCAGGTACCCATCGAAGACGTTGCCGGCACCGTTGCCGACCTGATCAAGGAAGGTAAGGTCAAGCACTTCGGTCTTTGCGAAGTCGGTCCCGAAACCATCCGTAAGGCGCATGCCGTTTGCCCGGTCACGGCCCTTCAGTCCGAATATCACATGATGTGGCGCGGCCCCGAACAAACCGTGTTCCCGGTTCTGCAAGAACTCGGTATCGGCTTTGTTCCGTACAGCCCCTTGAACCGCGGCTTCTTGGGCGGCGACATCAACGAATACACGGTCTTTGACGCCAATCACGACAACCGCCAGACGCTGCCGCGCTT
>ERZ1035006.2496-NODE-2496-length-10396-cov-4.751862_pt1 | contig 10396 bp, 6 predicted proteins | sample MGYA00520694_ERZ1035006 | MGnify/ENA primary metagenome ERZ1035006 (study PRJEB33766, sample SAMN09781746) | gut metagenome | biome: gut microbiome | host: Homo sapiens | place: Madagascar | study: EMG produced TPA metagenomics assembly of the PRJNA485056 data...
TTTGCCTGTTTTATTTTTTTATCGTGCTTAGTCTCATATAACTTGAATAAATTGAGACGAAGCGCGTTGGTAACTACGCAAAAGCTTGATAAGCTCATGGCTGCCGCGCCAAACATTGGATTTAACTTCCAGCCCAGCAGGGAAATATACAGACCTGCTGCAAGCGGTATTCCTATTACATTATAGAAGAATGCCCAAAACAGATTCTCGTGGATATTTTTAAGAGTCTGCCGGCTTAATCTGATTGCTGCCGGTACATCCAAAAGCCTGCTCTTCATCAAAACCACATCTGCTGCATCAATTGCCACGTCTGTTCCTGCGCCGATTGCAATTCCTGTGTCAGCTCTGGTCAGGGCTGGTGCATCATTGATTCCATCGCCGACCATGGCAACCTTGCCCTGCTTCTGCAATTTTCTGACCACACTTTCCTTGCCATCCGGAAGGACTCCTGCTATTACTTCATCTACGCCTGCCTGTGCGCCGATTGCTCTTGCAGTCTTCTCATTATCACCAGTCAGCATGACTACATGTATTCCCATGCCCTTTAACTGGCTTATGGCTTCCCGGCTGTCCTCCTTGATGGTATCTGCCACTGCTATGATTCCCAGAAGCTTTCCTTCCGCCTCAAAAAACATAGGTGTTTTCCCCTCATCCGCCAGCTTCTCTGACCGGGTCTTTGTCTCATCTGACACTGCTGCAAACTGCATGATGTATTTTATATTTCCACCATGCACAGCCTGTCCATCCACTTTTGCACTGAGTCCATTTCCCGGCATTGCTGCAAAATCCACAGCATCCATGATATTTATTTTAAGCTCAGCTGCTCTCTCATTTATAGCTTTTGCCAATGGATGCTCACTCTTTGCCTCAAGACTTGCCGCAAGTCTTAGGAGTTCATCCTCTGTATTTCCTTTTTCCGGGAAAATGTCTGTCACAACCGGTGCTCCGTTGGTTATGGTTCCAGTCTTATCCAGAGCTATAATCTGCGTCCTGCCTGCGATTTCCAGCGAGCTGGCCGTCTTAAACAGGATTCCGTGCCTGGCACCCATTCCGTTTCCCACCATTATGGCAACTGGTGTTGCCAGTCCTAACGCACACGGGCAGCTTATTACCAGTACCGATATTCCTCTTGCGAGGGCAAAGCCTATTGTCTGTCCCACAAGCAGCCATACTATTATAGTCAGTACTGCAATTGTAATTACAGCCGGCACAAATATTCCTGACACCTTATCGGCTATTTTTGCGATAGGCGCCTTGGTGGCTGCTGCATCGCTGACCATCTGGATTATCTGGGCAAGTGTGGTGTCTTCTCCGACTCTTGTGGCTTTGCACTTGATGTAACCGGACTGGTTGGTGGTTGCCGCACTGACCTTGTCACCCTCTGCCTTGTCAGCCGGAATGCTCTCACCGGTAAGTGCTGCCTCGTTCACCGCACTGTTCCCTTCTATTATGATACCATCCACAGGAATGTTTTCTCCGGGCCTCACAACAAATATATCGCCTATTCCAACCTCCTCGATTGTCACCTCCACCTCTTCGTTTTTGTCATTGAGCACCACCGCAGTCTTTGGTGCCAGCTTCATAAGACTTTTTAAGGCATCTGTGGTTTTTCCCTTGGAGTGGGCTTCAAGCATTTTTCCAACTGTAATCAGGGTAAGTATCATGGCTGCCGACTCAAAGTAAAACTCATGCATGTATGACATCACGAGCTCTGCATCACCCTTTACCTGGGCATCTGTCATGGCAAAAAGCGCATAGACACTGTATAAAAATGATGCTCCTGCGCCAAGGGCTACCAGTGTGTCCATGTTTGGTGCTCCGTGAAACAGGCTCTTAAATCCGCTGATGAAAAATTTCTGGTTTATAACCATTATGACAACTGTGAGCAGTAACTGCACCAGTCCCATTGCCACATGATTTCCCTCAAAAAACTTCGGCAGCGGCCAGCCCCACATCATATGTCCCATTGAAAAATACATGAGCACCACCAGAAAAATCACCGACACTATAAGTCTCTTTTTGAGCTTTGGTGTCTCCTTATCCTTTAGGGCTTCCTCTGCCTCTCTGTACATGTCAGAGCCACCATGGGCACTGCTGCCTTGTCCTGCATCTGCACCCGATTTTGCACCAGACTTTTTCTGGGCGCCGTAGCCTGCATTTTCTACTGCACTGATTATGTCTTCAGCACTTGCGCTTCCCTCCACTCCCATGGAGTTGGTCAAGAGGCTCACTGAGCACGACGCAACTCCTGGAACCGCAGAGACAGCCTTCTCGACCCTTGCGCTGCAGGCTGCACAACTCATCCCTGTAACTGTATACTGTTCCATCTATATCACCTTCCTGTTATTAACTCTTGCCTTTTATCTAAAGCAAGTCCTTAAAATACAAACCTGAATCAGCTGCTGCAAAATCTTTGCCGCCTACCTCATCAATTTGCCAAGTGTTGTCACAAGCTCATCAATCACATCATCATTGCCATTTCTGATGTCGTCAGCGACACAGGTTCTGATGTGGTTAGCCAGCAGCACCTTGTTAAAGCTGTTTAGCGCTGCATTCGCCGCAGACACCTGAATCATGATATCAGGGCAGTAGCAGTCCTCGTCCAGCATCCTCTTGATGCCTCTGATTTGTCCCTCTATTCTGCTTAACCTGTTGACCAAATCCTTGTATTCCTTTTCGCTTCTGTCCTTTTTCTTGCCAGAGCAGCAACAACAATTGTTTTCTTCCATATTTATCTCCTGTCAGATGTTCGTCTCTCCTAATTGTACCCTATGGGGGTATCTCTATGAACGAAATTATATACCCTTATGGGGTATATTGCAAGAATTTTTATATTTGAGCCTGAAAATTCTCATACTGCTCATAGAGTAATCCCGCAAGTTCCTCCACCGATTCCTTCTCACCTCTGGCAAGCCAGTTATAGACAACCGCCCGTATTCCTGCCATGAAAAAGACCATATTAAACTGCACCCTGTAGCTTTCCCTTATTCCGTTTGCTTTCAGATACTTATTCATTAGCTCTTGTGACAGCTGGGAATTACTTTCCGTCTCAAAATACGCCTTATAAAACAGTCTGTTGTCATGAATATAATTCAGATACATTTTAAAACTCTCCCCCGATATTTTGTCCTCAGATGCAAAAATTAATGCTATGTATGCAGATTTTTCATGTTCTATCTGCAAAATTAAATCGTTTATATCATCATAATGGGCATAAAAGGACGGTCTTGAGATTTCTGCCAGCCCGCAGATGTCACTCACCGATATTTTGTCAAAGGTCTTTTTTCCCAGCAAGTCCATGAAAGCCTGCTGTATTTTATGCTTTGTATAAGCCGAACGGGAATTGCCTGATACATTCATTATCTTTACACTCCTTTGTTTTTTGTAGTGTTTATCCTGCCTGCATTGTACTATAATCTGATTAAATTAACAAATGTAAAGATAATGGAGGTTTAACATGAAAGCAGCATTATATCAAGGTCAGGGAAAAATAAAAATAAGCACCCTGCCAGACCCGGTCTGCACAGATGACGGCGTGATTCTGGAAAACATATATGCCAGCATATGCGGAACCGACGTGGCAGTATACAAGCACGGTACCGGGCTGGGACACCGCATTACTGTAGGCGGTGAATTCGGTCATGAGGTAGTTTGCAGGATAAAGGAAAAGGGCAAAAATGTAACTGATCTGTCCGTGGGTGACAGGGTATATCCATATCCCCGTCTTGTAACTGGTGACAAGAGCAGGGCTGGCACTATTGGCGGTTTTTCAGAGTATATCAAGTCGCCTGTCACCAGAAATGGTGTGGAGGTCTATAAATTGAGCGATAAAATATCAGACAGGACTGCTGTGCTGATTGAGCCTTTCACTGTGGGATGCCGTGCAGCAAGAAGGGCTTTTCCAAGGCAGGGAGAAAATGCTATTGTTTTTGGGGCTGGCACCATTGGAATAGGAGCAGCCATTGCACTAAAGCATTTTGGCTGTGACAAGGTCATGATATGTGATTACTCTGATTTCAGATTAGAGATTGCAAGGAAACTGGGCTTTGAAGTGTGCAATAACAGTAAAGAGGACTTAAACCAGAAAGCACAGACCTATTTCGGTCAGGGCTATGGCTATAAGGGGCAGACTTCAGCTGCCGACATCTATATAGACGCTGCTGGCTCGGATTCCATCCTCGATTTTTATCAGGACAATGGCAAGGTGGATTCCCGTCTTGTCATGGTCGCCGTAGGAACAAATGAAAGAAATGTAAATATACTCGGCATGACCTTTGGACAGCTTTCAATCATCGGCAGTGGCGGATATATGCCAGAGGATGTGCAGGATGTCCTCTCAATCATGGAAAGTGGAAAATGGGATATTGAGAGCATTATCACTCACGAATATCCCTTTGAAAAACTGGAAGAAGCCATCCAGATGGCTGGAAATACTGATGAGGCACTTAATGTTATCATTAAATATTAACTGTAATTGTCAAGCCCCTCCCTGTTCGTTCTCTCAATCAAATCCCTAAGCTCTCTGGCAGACATCCGGAGTGCCCCAAGGCTCATGACTGTCTGCTGCTCCAGCGCGTCATTTGTGGCAACAGTCACCTTGTACTTATCCCTGATGTCATGCACCCGCCTCTCGATAAAGGCATCCGCAGTCTCATCCTGCTTAGTGTAAAATACATCAATCCCATTAAAGCTCTCCTGCTTTCCTGCATTGCCCTTGACCTTGTAGGCATCAAATACAAGAATCAGCTTACAGCCCTTATAGCCCTGATAATTTGCCAGAATGTCCTTTAGCGCATCTCTAGCCGAATCTATATTTACCTTAGATAAAGAATTCAAGTCTTCCCATGCGAAAATAATATTGTAGCCGTCCACTATCAGATACTCCTCCTGCGGACCTCTGGCCGGATAGATTGGGCTGCCATGCTTATCGTGCTTGACAGTGCGCGGTTTTCCAGACAAGCCCTCGTATTGCTTTGAGGTGCTCTTCCATTTCTTCCGCTCCTGGTCTTCCATATCATTTTTATTCATGCCAAACTCTCTTGCATACACGTCCGCAAGCTCTGCATCCAGCTCCACCGAAGTCATACCTGCCACATCCTGCGACCAGCTTGTCCTGCGGTTTATTCCAGCCAGCTGGTCTGCGTCCTGAGAACTGAAGGCTCTGGAATTTTCCCTAAGGGTGGTTTCTGAGGAATCGCCAGTGTATACATAGGGCAGATGCATATAGTTTTCCACCTGATCCCATGGCACGATAAAGCCGGAGCCATGGGCACAGAATACTGAACCTGTAGGATTTTTGAAATCCATCTCGCTATCGTAGCCCCTCTCAGCTATGACCTCCTCCGGATTGTGGCACTCATCATAGCCTGACAAATCAAGTGTCAGATTACCCAGCCCCTGAGAATATGCCATTACCTCACTGACATAATCCTGCATGGTGGATACAGGTGCCAGTCCTGTGATTCTGGCCATATCACGGCTTCCGCTGGTGTAAAATTCAGGAGATTCCACCCTTGCAGCCCTCTGCTCCAAATCTGTAAGTGCCCTGCCCACATGCTCCATTGGTATCTCTAATATAAAGTCATAATAAGGCTCCAGCAGTATGCATTCACCCCTTTTTAAGGCATTGCGGATTGCCCTGTAGGTAGCCTGCCTGAAATCACCGCCTTCAGTATGCTTGATATGTGCCCTGCCTGATAAAATCGTAATCTTTACATCTGTCAATGCACTTCCCGTAAGCACGCCCCTGTGCTCTCTTTCCTCTATGTGAGTGGCGATAAGTCTCTGCCAGTTTTTGTCAAGTATGTCTTCACTGCACACGGAGCTCACTGTGACGCCGCTGCCCTTTTCCTGTGGTTCTATCAGCAGATGCACCTCCGCATAGTGGCGCAGTGGTTCAAAATGTCCCACACCCTCCACAGGCTTTGCCAATGTCTCCTTATATACAATGCTTCCCGGTCCAAAGGTTACTACCACGCCAAACCTGTCCTTTATAAGTCTTGTCAGCACTTCCATCTGCACCTGACCCATGAGCTGGATGTGTATTTCCCTGTGCTCCTCGTTCCAGACCACATAGAGAGAAGGGTCCTCCTCCTCGATAAGCTTCATGTTCTTTAAAAACTCAGCCGGATTGACCTCCTTTGGCAGTATGAGCTGGTAGTTTAGCACCGGCTCAAGGATTGCCATATTGTCCTCTCCCAGATTGCCAAAAGCCTGTCCCGGATAGGTGCTGCTAAGTCCTGTAACTGTCACAATCTCTCCTGCCTTTGCAAAGTCACAGGTCACATATTTTTCTCCTGAATACTTCCTAATCTGGTCTATCTTTTCAACCAAATCGCTGTACTCAAGCTTGTCCCTGACAGCTATACCCCCTCCGAGTATCTTCATGTAGGTGAGTCTCACACCTCTGTCGTCTCTTCCGATTTTATAGACTCTTGCTGCAAATTCAGATGGGTATATTTTTTCTACAGCATATTCCCTGATGCCTGATAGGAGCTCATCCACACCTGTGAGCTTAAGGGCTGAGCCGAAAAAGCATGGAAATACCTTGCGGTCACAGATGGCTTTTCTGACAGACTCCTTGCTTAAGCCCCCATTTTCCATGTACTCATTTAACAAAGCTTCGTCACACATGGCAAGCTCTTCGCAGATGTTTTCGTCTTTTATGTCATCGCTGCATCCATTCTCAGCTGCATTTTTCCTATATGAGTCTGCACTTTTCACATTTGCATGGTCAATTTCACCCGAATACAATTTGACACAGCCATCACTCAGCTCCGTTTTGAGTTCAGCAAGCACAGTCTCCTCGTCCGTACCATCCATATCCATCTTGTTCACAAAGATAAATGTAGGTATATTGTAGTGCCGCAGAAGTCTCCACAGCGTCCTGGTATGCCCCTGTACCCCATCTGTTCCGCTTATGACAAGCAGGGCATAGTCCAGCACCTGCAGGGTACGCTCCATCTCCGCAGAAAAATCCACGTGTCCCGGTGTGTCCAGCAGGGTTATACTTATATCCTCAGTTTCAATCCTCGCCTGCTTGGAAAATATTGTGATTCCTCTCTCCCTCTCCTGGTCGTCATTGTCCAGATATGCATCCTGATGATCCACCCTGCCCAGATTTCTGATTTGTCCTGTCTTATATAATAAAGCCTCTGAAAGTGTAGTTTTCCCTGCATCTACATGGGCCAAAATTCCAATTACCACTGTATAATCCTCCGTGTATGTGTTGAATTAATTGTAGCATATTTTCTTTCCATGCAATATAATAAAATGGCAGTGTGATAACTGCATTTCCATATTCAGGAGGACAAGATGAATAAAAAAGAAGTACTTGAATTAAAGAAAAGATTTAAAAAGGATCAGGCTACTTTCACCCGCCTGGTGGGCTGCTATGTAGACTGCAATCGTGAAAAAATATGTAAATTCGGAGGCAAATTCCTGACTCTTGAGGAGGAGGAATATTACAAATACTTGGAGATTGCCAACAAGGTCTTATCAGGAACTCTGGGCAATAACCTCTTAAACCTCTCTTTCCCGATTGAGGAGGAGCAGGTGGGCGGACGCCAGCAGATTCTCATGGCATTGCGCGACACCGATCTGGAGGACGAAACTCTCCTTGATACATATTATGATCTGGTGATTGACACATATGATGAGCCGGGAAACTACCTGATTCTCCTATATCTGGACAGCTATGATGTGATGACCAGAACCAACGACAATATCAACGTAGATGAATCTGAGGAGGTCTACAAATACCTCATGTGCGCAATCTGTCCTGTATCACTTTCAAAACCGGGACTAGGTTATCTGGAATCAGAGAAGCGTATCGGGCCTCGTATTCGTGACTGGGTTGTGGGCGTACCGGCAACCGGTTTTCTCTTCCCAGCCTTTAACGACAGAAGCACAGATATTCATTCTACACTTTTCTACACCAGAAATACCAAGGAGCCTCATTCTGAGTTTATGACCAATGGTTTAGGCTGCGGTGTGGAGCGTACAGCTACAGAACAGAAGATGGCTTTTCACTCTATCGTGAGAAATGTACTGGGTGCAGAGGATGACAGCACAGATGATGTGATGCTCGACATCCAGCAGAACTTAAGCGATATGGCAGATGAATATGCAGAGTGCCATGACACAGAGGAGGACCCATTCATCCTCGACAAGGATGTCATGTCCAAGGTCTTAAACGAGAGCAATGTATCTGAGGAAAAAATAAACCGTATTGAGAAATCCATAGATGAAGCCTTCGGCGAGAAGCTTCCTGTTGCAGAAAATGTAATCGACAGCAAGGCTCTTGTTGCCAATGAGCTTCGGGTAGAAAAGCTTGCACTTGAAGATCAGGTGGGAGAGCTCACCTTACAGCTCAATGAGAAAAATACTGAGCTTGAGGAAAAGACCACCAAGCTTCTGGAGAAGCAGGAAGAGATTGACAATTATGTGGCCGAGACCAGGACTTATGATGTGGTGCTCCGTGTGAAGCCTGAGAAGGCTGCGCAGATTAAATCCCAGATTATCAACGGAGAGAAATGCCTTGTCATCCCTATGAAGGAGAACGAGAATGCCACCATCAATGGAGTGAACACATCCGTGTAATATACATAGCTTACAGGGGCAGGCTTAACATATAGTTTAAACAAATAAATGACGTCAGGGATTGGATGGTCTCTGACGTCTTTTTCTGTCATATAAGCTTCTACATGCCCCTTTTTAGGTGTATGGCTTGCGGAAAGCTGGATACTGCATGGGGCTGAAAGCTTAGAGTAAAGGCTTAGATTTGCCAGATGTCGGTTGGCGCATTCAATAAGGTGTACTTCAACGCATTTGACAGGGGGCAGGGAGTGTCCGTCCTATGGGAACAACCAGCTGACCATTCTAGCAGGTCTAGGAGCCTTACTCAGGAAATGCCGATTAGTGGCGCCTGCGCACAACTCGAGCAGTTTCTTATATGCGCTCTGCGCAGAGAAGAAACTGCTCTCAAACATGTGACTACGGCGCCCCAGCCTTCCTTCGTTAAGGCTCCAAGACCTGCACGAATAGTCCCTGAACTGTTGTCCCCATAGGACGGACACTCCCTGCCCCCTGTCAAATCGTTTGAAGAACAGCTTTCATCGAAGAATGCGCCAACCGCCATCTGTCAAATCTTGACTTTACGGCGTGATTTCAGCCCCATGCAGTATCCAGCTTTCCGCATTTCATAATTTATAAGGGGCATGCCCATAATGAAAAAAAGAAAAAGGCGCCAGAGACCATCCAATCCCTGACGCCATTTATTCTCGAAATTACATAAGAAGCCCGCCCCTGCAAGATATGCAGGATACCAAAAGTATGCAATAAAATCTGCTGGTAGCAGGTTTTACGTATGCGTGGCAGCACAGATGCTTCTACCAGCTCAGCACCTCGTAGCCATCCTCAGTGACAAGCACCATGATTTCCCACTGTGCAGATGGAAGTCCATCCTCAGTGTAGACCTCCCAGTCATTGTCAGAATCCACATAGATGTCCACCTTGCCCATATTGACCATAGGCTCGATTGTGAAAATCATTCCCGGAGCCATAACCATATCTGTGCCCCTCTTTGTATTGTAGCTTACCCATGGCTCCTCATGGAACTCAAGCCCAACACCATGTCCACCGATTTCACGGACAACTGTATATCCGTTCTCGTATGCATGGTCGTGAACAGCCTGGCCCATATCGCCGAGGAAGCCCCATGGCTTGACCTCTTTAAGTCCCAGCTCCACACATTCCTTTGTGACATCAACCAGCTTCTTCTTCTCAGGACTTACATTTCCGATACAGAACATTCTGGATGAGTCTGAAAAAAATCCATTTAAGATTGTAGAACAGTCTACGTTTATGATATCACCATCCTTTAAGATTACATCCTTTGATGGAAAACCATGGCAGACCTGCTCATTTACGGATGTACACACGCTGTAAGGGTATCCCTCATAGTTAAGCGGTGCAGGGATTCCTCCCATGTCTGTGGTCATTTCATATACGATTTTGTCAATCTCTGCTGTACTCATACCCTCATGAATATTTTTCTCAATGTAGTCAAGCACCGCCACATTTATCTTTGCACTTTCCTTGATTGCAAGTATCTGTTCTGGTGTCTTTATAATGCTGTGTGGTGGAATCTTGTGATGCTCTGCTGCAAGCTTTGCCAATCTGTCATCAAAGCCCGCATGACATGTTTTATATTTTCTTCCGCTTCCACACCAGCATGGATCATTTCTACCTATTTTAACTGACATTTTTCTACCTTCTATTTCTCTTATTTTCTAATATTATTAATGGTCTAAAACCACGTCTCCAAAGTCCACGCGGTCCCATATCTCATCATTTATTTTATATTTATAATTATTCTCAAGAAGCTTCTCATATG
>ERZ1035006.2497-NODE-2497-length-10395-cov-9.056770_pt1 | contig 10395 bp, 6 predicted proteins | sample MGYA00520694_ERZ1035006 | MGnify/ENA primary metagenome ERZ1035006 (study PRJEB33766, sample SAMN09781746) | gut metagenome | biome: gut microbiome | host: Homo sapiens | place: Madagascar | study: EMG produced TPA metagenomics assembly of the PRJNA485056 data...
GGGGGGGGGGTGGAACAGAACCTGAAATATGTTGGTGTAAAAGAAAAAAACGTGGTAAAATATAGTATATTTCGACAAAAATCAGCTACATTCGTCATGCTTGATTGATTTTGCATATGAATTGCGTTAGAATGCTGAAAGATAGTAGTCGATGAGGATGATGTATTATCCGTTCGGCTGTTGCATGATTGAAACAATACTCCTTTCAAAGGGAAGTGAGAAGTCATCCAGGAACCAGAGGGGGACTTTTGCGAAAGCAGGAAACCAGAAGGGGTGTAATCAAAGTGATAAGAAGATTTGCAATAGCGAACGAAAAGTCAAATCTGAACTATCGACAAATCATCTTGAGCAAAATGGGGAGGGAAAAAGATATTTATGTACAGGAAAGACTCTGAAGGATGGATAAAACACATAGATTTTATCATTCTGGATATGCTTTGCCTGCAGCTGGCATACGTATTAGCCTATTGGATCAGCGGATATGGAATAAATCCGTATGGCACACTCATTTACCGCAATATGGCAGTATTACTCGAAATTGCTGATCTGGTCGTTATCTTTTGCTACAGCACCATGAAAAATGTCTTGAAAAAGGGTGCTTATCGAAACTTCACTGTAACTCTTAATCATTCCATAATTGTGGGGGCACTGGCAATCTTATATTTGTTTATGATTCAACTGGGATCACAGTTTTCAAGAAAAACCTTGATTTTGACAGTGGTCTTTTACTGCGTCCTTACCTATCTCGTTCGTGAACTGTGGAAATATGTCTTAAGAAAGAAAATGAAGGATGGGGGAGATCGCAAGCTCCTTATCATTACATCCAAAGACATTGCAGAAAAAACCATAGAAAATATGCAGAAAAACAACTATGCCAGATATTCCCTCGCAGGAGTTGTGGTAGTGGATGATGAAAAAGCATCAGGAACTATCTGTGGCATACCGGTAGTTGCTGATGAGACTTCTGCGTCAATGTATGTGTGCCAGGAATGGATTGACGAAGTTCTGGTTGTGATTTCTGAGAAGCTGAATTATCCGTCAGAGCTGATAAATCAGCTGATGGAGACAGGAGTAACCGTTCATTTAAACCTGGCCAAGGTTACAAATGCACCGGGAAAAAGACAGTTTGTAGAAAACGTGGGAAATTATACGGTCCTTACAACCAGCATTAATTATGCATCTTTGGGACAGCTGTTCCTGAAGCGTCTGATGGATATTACAGGCGGCCTGCTTGGATGCATTTTTACCGGAATTATTTTTATTTTTGTAGCACCTGCAATTTATATAGCATCACCTGGACCGATTTTCTTCTCACAGGAACGAGTGGGAAAGAATGGAAAGCACTTTAAGATGTACAAATTCCGAAGTATGTACATGGATGCCGAGGAGCGAAAGGCAGAGCTTATGAAGGACAACAAGCTTGGGGATGGCAAAATGTTCAAGCTGGATTTTGATCCCCGTGTGATCGGCAATAAGATCCTGCCTGATGGCACACATAAAACCGGCGTGGGTGACTTCATCAGAAGAACCAGCCTGGATGAATTCCCTCAGTTCTTCAATGTTCTGAAAGGGGATATGTCCATAGTCGGAACCCGTCCGCCGCTGCTTTCAGAGACTTCCCTCTACGAATTACACCACAGAGCCAGACTCGCTATCAAACCTGGGATTACCGGAATGTGGCAGGTAAGCGGACGAAGCGACATTACAGATTTCGAGGAAGTTGTACGCCTGGACAAGGAGTATATCAGCAATTGGAATATTGGGCTGGATATCAAAATCCTTCTTAAAACCGTGCTTGTGGTGTTTAAAAAGGAAGGGTCCGTATAACGGGATTTAAAATTGTAATAGGGGTAGAAAGTAAATATGTTAAACGATCGGTATAAAAAAATAAAAAATCTGTTTCTCAGACAGAGCTACATAGATGCATGGGAGGACTATCAGCGCTCTATCCGCAAGAAAAGCTTTGCCCAGTGGGATTACATTGTCCTGACTGCTTCCAATGAGGAGCAGGCAGAGGCTTTTCGCAGTCAGATCGCATACAGACAGGAGAAAAATGTGCTCCCCTGCAGAACCAAATATATGGTACTGCCAGACCCTGATGGAAAACGTATCGGGTCCGGCGGTGCGACCTTACAGGTGCTGCGGAAACTTTTTGAGGCAGAGGATATCCAGGGTGATTTCCGTAATAAAAGAATCCTTGTGATCCATTCCGGCGGAGACAGCAAACGTGTTCCCCAGTATTCCGTATGTGGAAAGCTTTTTTCACCTGTTCCAAGAGAGCTTCCAGATGGAAGAGCTTCTACACTTTTTGATGAATTTCTTATTGGCATGGCAGGAGTACCATCCCGTTTCCGTGAGGGAATGCTGGTGCTTTCCGGTGATGTCCTTCTTTTGTTTAATCCGCTGCAGATTGATGCCCAGTTTAAAGGGGCAGCAGCCATTTCCATGAAGGTACCTGCAGATATTGGGAAAGATCACGGCGTATTTTTGAACAATGGAAAAGATTATGTGAAAAAATTCCTCCACAAACAGACCGTGGAAACATTGGAGCGGCTTGGCGCAGTAAATGATTCCGGAAACGTGGATCTGGACACCGGGGCCGTGCTTTTTGATGTGGATCTGATGAATGCACTGTTATCTCTGGTGCAGACAGAGGGGAAAATAGATGGGCAGAAGTATGAGCAGTTTGTAAACGAGAAATCCCGCATCAGCCTGTATGGAGATTTCCTTTATCCTCTGGCAGAGGATTCCACTCTGGAACAGTACTACAGGGAACAGCCAGAGGGAACATTCTGCGAGGAACTGAAGGAATGTCGTACGCAGATCTGGGAAGTGCTCCATAAATTTGGAATGAAGCTGATCTGTCTGTCTCCTGCGGAATTTATCCATTTCGGAACCACCTGGGAGCTTCTTACTCTGCTCACAGAGGAAATTACAGATTATGAATACCTGGACTGGAAAGCACAGGTGTTTACCAATTATGAAAATGGAAAATCCCATGCGGCACTTCACAATGCATTGATCGAGAAAGATACAGAGCTTGCACAGCACTGTTATGTAGAGAACAGCTGGCTCAGGGGAAAAACTGTTTTAGAAGAAGGTTCGGTTGTCTCCCAGCTGGAATTAAAGGATGTAACCGTTCCACCGATGGTGCTTCACGGGGTTGCTTTGTGTGAAAAGCCAGAGGAAGCAGGAAGAAAATTTATCGTTCGGGGATATGGAGTAAAAGACAATCCCAAAAAGACACTGGAAGAGGATGGAAGCTTCCTGGCAGGTACCCTTGGAAAACTGATGGAAGCCAATGGCCTGACGGCAGAGGAGGTCTGGGAGGATGCAGATCATTCTTTATGGAAGGCCAGACTTTACCCGGAAGAGGAAAGCCTGGACAAGGCAGTTTCCTGGGCACTGTTTCTTTATGAGATGAGCCAGGGAAAGGCTGACAGGCAGCAGGTAGAGAACTGGAGGAAAAAGAGACGTTACTCTCTGGAAGAGTCCTTCCGGCTGGCGGATGCCTCTGTACTCGTTCCGTGGAGAGAGGAACTGGAGAACCGCATTCTTGCAGAACGTTTTCTTGGAAGAATGCAGGCAGGGGAACATTACGTGGACGCACTGAAAACCTTTGGTGCAGCTGAAATCGATGAAAAACAGTTTGACCTGCTGATGAAGCTGGCAGATGAGGAGCTGGAATTCTCCGGAAAAATCCGTGTCTTGTATGACGTTTCCCGCTCCATGAAATTCATGAAGAAAACATTCCATGGAATCGGCTATGACCAGATCGAGCAGAAGTGCTTCTCTGTTCTCCAGCAGGAGATTTTTAAGGCAAGTGATGTAAATCAGGTGCACCAGTATCAGATCGCAGAGAACGAGGTAGTGGTGAAGCTTCCTGTCCGTGTAAACTGGGGAGGCGGCTGGACCGATACTCCGCCATACTGCAACGAAAAGGGTGGTGTGGTTCTGAATGCGGCAATCCTGCTTAATGGAAAAGAACCTATTGAAGTATGCGTGAGACGGATCCCGGAGAGGCACATTCAGTTTGCCAGCCTGGATCTGGACGCTTACGGAACGGTAACAACGGTAGAGGAGATACAGGATTGCCACAATCCTTACGATTCCTTTGCATTACATAAAGCAGCGCTGATCGCCTGCGGCATTATTCCTATGGAAGGAAAGGCGGATCTGGGAGAAATCCTGAAAAAAATGGGCGGCGGTTTCTATATGTCTACCAGAGTCAGCGGTGTGCCAAAGGGTTCCGGCCTTGGAACCAGCAGCATTCTCTCCGGAGCCTGTGTCCGTGCCCTTGGAAAATTCCTGGGAACAAGCTGGAGTGATTCTGAAGTGTATGAGCTTGTGCTGAACCTGGAGCAGATCATGAGTACAGGCGGCGGCTGGCAGGATCAGGTGGGCGGTCTGACTGGCGGCGTGAAATACATCACATCCCGCCCGGGAATGAAACAGAAGCTTCGTGTGGAATATCTGAATCTGGATGAAGAGACGAAGGCAGAGCTTCAGGAGCGCTTCGCCCTGATCTACACCGGTCAGCGCCGTCTTGCCAGAAATCTACTCCGCTATGTGGTCGGAAACTACATTGGTGGAAGAAGAGAATCTGTGGAAGCTCTGGAAGAAATGAAACAGCTGGCAGTAATGATGCGATATGAACTGGAACAGGGTGACGTGGACAAATTCGCCCAGCTCCTGAACCAGCACTGGGAAGTTTCCAAAAAACTGGACGACGGCTCCTCTAACACCTGTATCGACCAGATCTTCGCAAGCTGTGAGGATCTCATCGACGGTAAATTCATCTCCGGCGCCGGCGGCGGTGGCTTCCTGCAGGTCATCCTGAAAAAAGGCGTGACAAGGGAAATGCTGAGAGAGAGACTGCTGGAAGTATACCAGAATTCCGGAGTGGATGTTTGGGAAGCGACGTTTGTGTGGTGAAAACGGTAATTTGTAAAGATAATGATGAAATGAGCTTCAGCACCAGAAGGGAAAGCGTATATCTGGTGCTGAAGCCAAGTTGGTATACAGTTGCAACAACTGCTAATGTCTACCTCAAACTTTCAGTGGTGGCATGATGGTCTACGGTGGCGTATAAAACTCATGCAAAATACCCCTACTGCGAGCCTGTTTTATTGCAGAGCAAGGTAGTGACATGATACCTTCATTTTTCCGAAGAATTAGAGGTGGAGGTTGAAAGTGTTGAAAAGTCCAAAAGCTATTTTGCCGAATAAATTTATTGCAGACAGTAAGTAGACATGATAACTGCATTTTTCTGGAGAATTAGAGGTAGTGAGGGGTAGATGATTGTTCATGTTGCAACAAGGAAATAGCATGAACTTGTGCAGTTTTAACAAAGTGAGCTGGATTACGGGTTATGACAATAAAGGTCAGCACTTTGAAAAATGGAGAAGTGCGACAGCGAGTTACGACAATAAGACCTAACACTTTGGCGGAGAGCTGGTATGAAGGTGTCTACCATAAAGTTTCAGTGGTGGTCTTTTAGAACCATAAGTTGACGGAAAAACATGAACAAATACACGCTGGATGTTCCAGCAGATGAAAACGATAAATACAGTTGTGTGAGAAACATGATGAACACACTGTTTGATATAGATTGCTCGGCTCAATATGAGCCTTCCATATAAGTAAGATAAATTTCAGGAGGATATAGGATTATGAAAAAGGACTATAAAATTGCGGTTGCTGGTACCGGTTATGTTGGCTTGTCGATTGCGACATTACTTTCTCAGCACCATCAGGTGACTGCTGTGGATATTATCCCGGAGAAGGTGGACATGATCAACGATCGTAAGTCCCCAATTCAGGATGACTATATCGAGAAGTATCTCGCAGAAAAAGAATTGAACCTGACCGCAACTCTGGATGCAAAGGCTGCATACTCTGATGCGGACTTTGTTGTTATTGCGGCTCCGACCAACTACGATAGCCACACCCAGCACTTCGACACATCTGCTGTCGAGGCTGTAATCAAGCTGGTCATGGAGTACAATCCGAACGCCATCATGGTCATCAAGTCTACAATTCCTGTGGGCTACACTGCTTCTGTGCGTGAGAAATTCAACAGCAAGAATATCATTTTCAGCCCAGAATTCCTGCGGGAATCCAAGGCTCTTTACGATAACCTGTATCCTTCTCGTATTATCGTTGGCACTGATTTGGCTGACGAAAGATTAGTAGAGGCAGCACATGAGTTTGCTGGTCTGTTGCAGGAAGGTGCTATCAAGGAGAATATCGATACCCTGTTCATGGGCTTTACCGAGGCCGAAGCGGTAAAGCTGTTCGCCAACACCTATTTGGCTCTGCGCGTTGCTTACTTCAATGAACTGGATACCTACGCAGAGAGCAAGGGGCTGAACACCCAGCAGATCATTGATGGTGTCTGCCTTGATCCTCGTATCGGCAGCCACTACAACAATCCCTCCTTCGGCTACGGCGGCTACTGCTTGCCGAAAGACACCAAGCAGTTGCTGGCGAACTATGCAGATGTGCCGGAAAACTTGATCGAAGCAATTGTGGAAAGCAACCGGACAAGAAAAGACTTCATCGCTGACCGTGTCCTGAAACTGGCTGGTTACTACGGCTATGACGAGGACAACGAGTACAACGCACAGCAGGAAAAGTCTGTGACTATTGGCGTGTACCGTCTGACCATGAAGAGCAACAGCGATAATTTCCGCCAGAGCTCTATTCAGGGCGTTATGAAGCGCATCAAAGCTAAGGGCGCAACGGTCATTATTTACGAGCCGACCCTGAAAGATGGCGATACCTTCTTTGGCAGCACCGTGGTCAATGATCTGGCAAAGTTCAAGGAAATGAGCCAGGCCATCATCGCAAACCGCTATGATAAGTGCCTTGATGACGTAAAAGAGAAAGTTTATACGAGAGATATTTTCCAGCGTGACTAAGGACGTGGAAATACACAGAGAGGAGATGCAGGATGGCAAAAAAGAAACTGCTGATCTATGCGCATTATTACATACCTGATACTGCATCCACGGGTCAGATCCTCCGTGAGCTGGCGGAGGGAATGCTGGATAAGTTTGATATTACGGTAATTTGCGTGGTTCCGAGTTACCTTGGGACTATTGAAGATAAATATAAGACGCAGAAGTATTACGAAGAAGAAATCAACGGTGTGAAAGTCCTGCGAATCCGAGTGCCGGAGTTCAGCAAGACCAACAAGAAAAGTCGTGTGAAAAACATTGTTTCTTACTTCTTTGGGGCAATGGGAGCGACCTTCAAGGTTGGAAAGATGGATTATGTCTTCTCTATCTCTCAGCCTCCGATCCTCGGCGGTCTGTTGGGTGTTTGGGGTAAATGGGTAAAACATGCCAAGTACATCTACAATATTCAGGATTTTAACCCAGAGCAGGTATTGGCTGTTGGCTATACCAAGAGCAAATTTGTCACAGATGCCATGATGTGGTTCGACAAGTTCAGCTGCAAGCGCAGTGACCTTGTAATCACAGTCGGTCGTGATCTGGTGGAGACGGTAGAAGGAAGATTTAAGGGTAAGAAAGTTCCAAAGACCGTTATGATCAACAACTGGATTGATGAGAACGAGATTTATCCGTTGGATGAAAGCAATGAGAGAGTTGTTGCTTTCAAGAAAAAGTACGGTCTGGATGGCAAGTTTGTCATTATGTACTCTGGTAACATCGGTCTGTACTACGACCTTGAGAATCTGATCAAGGTTGTGGAGAGAATCAAACCGGGCACTAAGACTGCCGATGGTCGAGAGGTCGTATTCGCATTTGTCGGTGCCGGATCTGTGCTGGACAAGCTGGTGCTCTACGTAAAGGAGCATCACATGGAAAATGTGGTCTTTATCCCATATCAGGATAAGGCTGACCTGATTTATAGTTTGAACGCCGGCGATATCCACTGGTGCGTGAATGCTAAAGGTATTAAAGGTGTGAGTTGCCCATCGAAGGCATACGGCATAATGGCCGCTTCGAAGCCCATTTTAGGGGTGCTGGAGTCAGGTTCAGAGGTTCGTTGCTTGATTGAGGATACACATGGCGGTCTCTGCTGTGAACCGGGTGAGTATGACAAGGTTGAGGAAAACATCCGCTGGTTCATTGATAACGCTGAAAATAGTGAGTTAAAGGCCATGGGAGCCAGAAGCCGCAAAAATCTGGAAAAGAATCTTACCAGAAATGTATCGGTGAGAAAGTACGCAAAAGAGATTCTGAAGCTGTAAAGGAGGCCTTGTATGAAAATAGTCCAAATTAACACATTTCCTTATAAGGCAACTGGATCAATTATGATGGGAATTCATCGACTGTTAATACAGGAGGGGCATGAATCTTATGTTGTATGGGGAAGAGGTCGAGAACCACAAAATGAACACGAAATCAGTATAAGAGATGATGTTGGTGTGAAATTTCATGGAGTATATACTCGTCTAACAGATAGAACTGGCTTTGCTTCTTGGAACGCAACACGAAAACTAATTCTTGAACTTGAGAAGATTAATCCTGATATTATTCATCTGCACAATGTTCATGGATATTATCTCAACATTGAGATGTTATTTGACTACATAAAGAAAAATCACATTAAACTGGTTTGGACACTTCACGACTGTTGGCCTATGACCGGTCATTGTGCTTATTTTGATATGGTCTGTTGTGACAAATGGATGTCTGGTTGTCATCATTGTGAACAAAAAAGTACATATCCTGCGTCAAAAATTTTGGATTCTTCGGAATGGAATTGGAAAAAGAAGAAAGAACTTTTTTCTGGATTGAATGCCCATATAGTAACTCCGTGTAATTGGCTGAAAAAAATAGTTGAGAAGTCTTTTTTGAATGAGTATCCAGTAAATGTAATTTATAATGGAATAAATACGGATGTTTTCTATCCAAAATATAATAAAGAGTTGAGAAACAAATATTCTCCGGATGGGAATCCAATTGTATTAGGCGTCGCATCCGAATGGACTGAACGTAAGGGACTTGCTGATTTTATTAGTCTAGCTGAAAAATATAAAGATGTTAATTTTGTTGTGGTTGGAGTCACTGCGGAGCAGGCACGTCAATTGCCGAAGGAAATAACAGGAATTTGTCGTACAAATAATGTTGACGAATTAGTAGAACTTTATTCTACGGCAGATGTGTTTTTTAATCCAACATATGAAGATAATTTTCCAACGACAAATCTAGAAGCATTGGCCTGTGGAACGCCGATTGTTACATATGATACAGGTGGAAGCCCTGAGGTTATAGAAAGTGCATTCGAAGTTCAAGAAAAAGTGATAGGAATAGTTGTGAGGAAGTCATCCTCAAAAACAGTTGATTTAAAAAAGGTTATAGAGGAAATTCGTAGGATGATTGGATATGTAAAACGTTCGGCGGTAGATGAAATCGATTATCACGACTTAATAAGTGAAGAAACTGAATGTTCAAAGAAATCATTTGATAATCGAAAAAGTCAACTTAGGAAAGAATGTCGGAGGGTGGCTTTAATGTATAGGCAAGAACAACGATTTTCCGAATATTTGGATATTTATAGAAGCATTCTGTCATAATGGTTATTTGTTAAATTGATAGAAAATGATTTTGATATATTTCAAAAAAATAAGTAAGGAGGAACCGTATGAGGTACGAATTATATGGATGGCTGCACAAAACAGCGAAATATGTGCTGAAACGGGATAATCGATTGCCAAATACGGTTAAATTGGTTAGTTTCCCTAAAGAATATGAAAAAGATGGATGCTACGAGATAAATAAAGGCGATCAAGTTAATGAGATTTACTGCATGGATAATGTGATAAAAAAAGATAGGCTTTATCCTGTTGAAAATCTAGTTAATGCTGAGTTGGATCCGAAATATCCTCTCTCGTTTGTTAATAACTGCCAGAAGATTAGATGCACTAACAATCTATCAGAGGCCTCTAATTTATGGAAACAATTCATAGAGTTATCTGCTATACCAGATGGATACCGAAATGCAGGACTACATTATGCTGGCTATATTAAGGAATGTAGTCAGTGGTGTTTACCAAGTTGGATATGGACGAATGCAGCTTTAGTAAGAATGTACTGTTTATACGGAGAAATTTCTAAGGCTGAAAAACTTGGGAATTTTATTATAAACCTGCAAACGGAAAGCGGAGGTTGGATAGTCAGAAATGATTATACTCGTGAAGGTGTGGCTCCGCAATTGGCACCAAATGATTCATGCTATATCGGATTGAACTGTTGCATTGAGTTATATAAGGCCACAAATAAAAAAGCGTATCTAGAATCTGCGATAAAAGTTGCTGAGTGGGTGATGAACACAGCAAGAACAGATGGTATGGTATGGTTTTCATTTGATACTAAACAGAATATTTGGATTAAAGATAGAAATATTGTGGATACCGGCTTT
>ERZ1035006.2500-NODE-2500-length-10389-cov-8.333269_pt1 | contig 10389 bp, 8 predicted proteins | sample MGYA00520694_ERZ1035006 | MGnify/ENA primary metagenome ERZ1035006 (study PRJEB33766, sample SAMN09781746) | gut metagenome | biome: gut microbiome | host: Homo sapiens | place: Madagascar | study: EMG produced TPA metagenomics assembly of the PRJNA485056 data...
ATTCTCTCACATCCACCGAATTCCTCATCTGCGATTTTTCTGACCTGCGGATTCAGATGTACAGGATAAATCACCTTCACATCTGTAAATTCCTCCACAATTCTCCGTATAGCCCGGAACATATCTCGCATGGGTTCTCCCAGATTCTCCCTTCTGTGCGCTGTCACAGCAATCAGTCTGCTGTCTTTTGCCCATTCTGTCTCCGGATGATAAAAGTCTTTTCGCACCGTATAGCGCAAGGCATCAATTCCTGTATTTCCTGTGACAAAAATCTGCTCTGAATTCTTACCCTCTTTCAGCAGTGCATCCGCTGCTTTCTGAGTCGGTGCAAAATGCAGGCTGGCAGTAAGTCCAATGGCCTGCCTGTTAAATTCTTCCGGATAGGGAGATTTCATGTTGTAAGTGCGAAGTCCCGCTTCCACATGTCCCACCGGAATCTGCTGGTAAAATGCTGCCAGAGATGCGGCAAATGCAGTAGACGTATCTCCATGGACCAGCACAATATCCGGTTTTTCTTTTCTAAGGATTTCCCTCATTCCTGTAAGGATAGCCGTTGTCACATCCGTAAGATCCTGCCCTTTTTTCATGATCGCCATATCATAATCCGGAACCACTTTAAAAATATCGAGAACCTGCTTCAGCATTTCCCTGTGCTGTCCTGTGACACACACCAGAGTTTCCAGTTTTTCACTTTTTTTCAGTTCAAGAACAAGAGGGCACATTTTAATTGCTTCCGGTCTTGTTCCAAAAATCACCAGTACTTTTTTCATCCTCAATTTCCTCCCAGTTCTTTATCCAAATACGCCAGTCTTTCACGGATAGTATCTGTCAGCTGTTTCATAGCTTCCTCATAACTTCCGATATCCCTCGATGTGCCGGCTTTGTTCTTTCCCACCAGCAAATTCTCCTCAAAAGAATATCCCCACACTTTAAAGTTTCTGTCTACAGCATCTCCCAGTTCTTCCTGATAAGATGCTATTTTGCCATAGATATGTTCATCAGACAGAGTCGTTTTTCGTAATTGTCTATATCTTTCACAGACATATTCTCTGAAGGTTTTATCCTGCCACAGCCTTTCAAACCATGAATTCTCCACAGTATAAAGGACATCTGTTTCTGTACGAAACCACTGATAATTATCAAATCCATTGTTAAAATCCCATACAGCAAGCTGCAGCTTTCCTCCCAGTTCTTTATACACATAAGTAGAAAGATTACCAGCATCATAATTCATGGCAAATTCATTGATAATAAAATAATCCACCCAATTATCCATATCTATATATGCCTGATAGCCAATTCTTTTATCACTGAAATTCGTTCCATATAAAACCTGTTCAAATTCAGAAATATCTTTTCTTATATATTCTTTTTGTTTTTCCGTGATTTTATTTTTTGACGGATATCTTATATACAGAGCGTTATATGTGTAACCTTTCGTCTTTCCCCAGGTTTCTATCTCTTCAGCTCCTGTATCAATTCTGTCTCTGTTTACAACATATGCAGTTTCTCCGGACAACAAACCAAATTCTGAGAGACGCAGTCTGCTTTCTCCGTTTGTTACCGGTTCCACTGCCAGATAAACTCCCTGATACTTTCCATCGACAAACAATTCCACGAATCGGGTGTCCGGAGCCCATCCAGTTAATTCCCTTGCCAGATCATATACCAGTTTATTCCTGATTAGTGTCTTATCAAGATAAGGACCATTTAACACCCATTCACTGTTTGCGCCCATTCCTGCAAGAGACACTTTTTTTGCACTGTCTTTTTTATTTTTATAAAATTTAATGCGATACTGCTTTTTATCAAATTTGCTGTAAGAAGATGCTCCTCTGTATTTGATCGTAGCGCGGTATATAGAATTGGGAACAGAGAAAACAGACTGCTCCTCTCCGTTTCCATCCAGCAGAGCAATATTTCCCCAGATCACATTCTCCTTCAGGATCTGCTGCCCACTCGTGTTCATATAGACAACCGGAAGTTTCGTGGAGAATTTTCCCAGATCATAGGATTTCAGATTCTCCTCGTCCGGTGCAGCCCACTCCTTCATTTCTTCCTTCGTGATAACGGTTCTCTTTTTTTCCTTTGACTTATTTTCTGACTTTACAACAAAGTTCCCCACAATGGATATTCCACAGAGAACTGTTATCATCAGAATACATAAAAGGATGCGTCTTATCCTTTTCATAGCAACACCTCTCAGTCAGGCAGCCTTTTTACTGCGAAAGTTCATCCTTCTGGTCAACGATATTTACCCTTTTCACGCCATCGATTTTGATCAGTTTCTCTGAAATATCCATCTGATTTTCTTTTGCAGCCTTATACAGGATTCCCTCTCCGATCGAATAAACCAGCTCAAAGCTGTTTTCTGTAACATTTCTCATAGAAACATGTACCTTTCCGGCAAAAAAGGTATCCACTGCTGCCTCTGTTTTATGTAAGCATTCAGGTTTTCCCTGAACAACCAGCAGCTTGTTACAGGATGTGAAGCCCTTTCTTGTAATAATCAGAAAAAGAAGTAAAAAAGCGGAACCTATAACAATAAGCGCATACTGAGATACCCCGCAGCCAATGCCTGCTGCGATGGCCCAGAAAATATAAGTAGCATCTCTCACGTCCTTTACAGCAGTACGAAATCTTATGATAGAAAGAGCACCGACCATACCAAGGGACAATGCAATGTTATTACTGATAATACTCATGATCATAGCTGTGATGATCGTGATCGATCCGATTGAAATATTAAATTTCCTGCTGTATGCAGGTCCTGCATAAGAAATTTTATAAGTAAACATGATAAAAAAGGCAACGATCAGTGCGATCACATTATTCATTAAAATTACAGTCACACTCAGTGCTTCTGTATTTGTCAGATTTTCTACGATAAATTCTCTCATATCTCTCTCCAATCCCGGCATCCGGTTTACTATCAGTCTCCGGTCTGCCGTATGTAAAACTTACAGTCACATCATTCTGACCCTGGAATATTTGCTGTGGCTGGTGGACAGCTCATCCGCTATTTTCAATGTCTCAGCAATCATATCCGGCAGGAATCCTGAATATTTCACTTCCATCAGTATCTGTTCTGTACTGCCCAAAGCATCCGTTCCAACCTCCTCGAACAGACCATATGGATATAAAGCCCCTCGGATGTCCGTATCAAAAGTGACCCTTACATCACCTGCAGGATAAGCAAATGCCAGCCTCTGATAATCTATGATCGTCTTTGGGCGATAACAGCCCTGTGTGATCCGCAAATACAATCTCATAGCCAGCTCTGTTTCATATTCCAGAAGAAATGACGCATCTCCCTGTTCCATCTGAAGCGCCTGTTCACGGCTGACGGGTATGGAATATTTCACTCCGTCAGATCCGTTTTTGCATTTAAACTCCAGCTTTGCAGATAAATCACTCAGTGAATAGATTCTTAAACGGATCTTCCTTTTTTCATACATTCCATCCAGATTATCCCATAAATCCTGATCGTCTATGGAATCATAGTACTGAGATCTGATAAAATATCTGCCATTTTCTCCATGGATGTCTCTTTCCATAATGCCATCCAGCTTCTGTTGCAGAATCATGGCCTCTTTGCGGCTGATCAGATATTTGATTTCTTTACGAAAAACCGTTTCCAAATCTTACGCCCCCTCTCTGATTTTCGTTCAAACAGAACTATCTGGAGCAGGAGTCCGCATACTGTCAGCAAACCCACATATCTGACTCCCGTTTCATGAAGAAGAAACATTCCTGCTGCAACAGAAGAAAGGATTGCTCCTTCCAGAGGAAAAAAGGCCGCTGCCGCTGCCGCTCCTGCAGCGAAAATAGCTGCAGCCCACCAGAACGGATAACACATCCATACAACTGCCGCAGCAGTCATTGCAGACAGGATCATGGAATCTGCTGTTTTCCACTTAAATGCCATATATCCCATCAGGCATCCAAGTATCGTAAATGCAGTTACGATCGTCCCCCATCCTGTTTTTCCATTCATAACTGTACATAATACAATCGTCACTCCCCAGAACACTAGGAAGGAAACGATCAGACGGTACACCTTAGCGCCTGCAAAAATAAGCAGAATCCCAAGAATCAGAAACAGCATTCTTTCTGTATTTCCGCTTATATAAAGCTTGTCTGCACTTCCTGTTTTTTTCATAAACAGGTCAGTTCCCTTAAGGATCAGCTCCGACATCAGACACTCCCTCCTTCCTCTAAAAGTGGATTCAATGCTCTCATATAGGATCTGTTTCCTGTTTCCGCAACATCCTGTGCCCATACAATATATTCTATATTATATTTTTCCAGTATTTCATCCAGATTCTGTATAAGATCTGCATCCTCATATATATTAGATACATAAACCTTTTCAAAGATTTCTGAAAAATAAGAGATCATCAGCTTTCCTCTGGTATCTGCAATAAGAAGAAGATTTCCTTTTCTCTGTCCTTTTCCTCTTCCTTCCACAATACTGTGCTCATAATCCGAACCAATAACTGCATGACTTCCGCTGGTATCCAGCTGTATCATGTGTCTTTTTAGTGTCTGCGGCTGCCCTTCTTTGTTTTCAAGTGTTACTTCTTCAAGATTTGGATTTGAACCATTGATATAAATATAGAATGGTTCCTGTTCTATGTTTTTTATATCCTTCTTCGTTTCGTCTGCCGCATACTTTTCTGACGCTTCCAAAAGAAGGTTTCCCTCAAAAGTTCCAAAGACATACTCCCGGTAGTCGTCCAGATTTTCTTCTTCATATCCAAGTTCTCCCAAAATCACCTGCGCCCCGTAAAATGCCCCACGCATTGTCCAGCTATTTTCAGTTCTGAAATAAATATATTCATACTGGTGTTTCTCCAGTTCAGACAGCGGATTTAAAACTACAGAAGAACCTGAAAAAGAGTCTTCCAGCTCCTCTATAAAGTCACTGTATTTTTCCTTTTCCTTTTCATATCCGCTTTCAAATACTGCTCTTTCCGGTATCGGCATAATATAAGTATCTTTTCCACTCTTTTTCTGTAATGCTTTCATAATATCTGCCGCATATGAAACATGATCCTCCGAAATCTGATTTATAGGAAAGATACGGTCTGTATAAATCACCTGATCCTGCGTTTCCAGGATTCTGGTTTTTGAAAGAGACTGATTATTTTTCAGCCCATAATTATTATACAAATCTCTTTTTTCCGGAACATATACGCTTTGCTGCTTAACATTCTGCAATTTTTCCATTCCATTCTGAAGGATCAGCATTCCTGCAGACATTACGATCAAAACGAGCAAAACAAGAAACAGTTCTGCGGTTTTATTCTTTTTCAACTGAATCCACCTCCCTGAACCTGATCCTGGCATTTGGACAGTTTTTCTCCAATTCTGCAATACCCGGCTGATTTTTTATTTTCTCTGATACGGAAATCTGTTCAAGAGAAACACAATCTCTGAATGCACTGATTCCCACATATTCCACACTGTCCGGCAGGTATACCTCTTTCAGATTCCTGCACCCACGAAAAGCATGATCACCTATTTTCTTTAACAGAGAGGTATCTGAAAATATCAGTTTATTAACAGACACACAGTCAGCAAATGCAGCTCCTTCAATTACAGTCAGAGAATCCGGAAGACTTATAAATTCCAGTGCATAACAGTTTTCAAAAGCTGATATCCCTACTGATTTCAGTGAAAGCTTTTCCATGCTCTCCCATACTTTCAATACATGACAGTCGGCAAATGCATAGTCCTCAATAACAGAAACGCTCTCCGGCAGACACACCTTCTCAAGACTTCTGCATCCAAAAAACTGACTCTTCGGAATGACTGATGCCCCTTCAGGAATAACTGCTTCTTTTACATGGATGTTTCCTCGAAATCCCTGAAAATCAACATTTTCATATTCCGACAGATCATGGAAAGTAATCTTTTCTTCATGAACAGGCTCTCTTGGAAAACAATACTCTCCAAATCTTTCCCTGTCTGATTTCAGGATTTTTCCACTGCCCTCTGAAACTACATATCCATAAACATAATTACTGCCATAAAATGTTATTGTTTCGCGGGCAATAACTGAAGTAATCTTACCCGGCTGACCTGCACTGGCGCCTTCTTCAAATATAATGTTACCCTGTGTAAAAATGTTGCCAAGCACGGTTGCATTTTTTTCCAGAAGGATATCCTTCTCTGCGAAAATATTTCCAAGCACGGATGCATTTTCCATGATCCTCACAGCCCCATCACTGTGGATATCTCCCTGCAGGATAATATCCTCTATCACCTTTATATTCCCACGGGAAATAATCGTATAAGGAACTGTTCCATTTTCCGTAACCATGTCATCATCTATGTAATGCCTGTTGTACTCATGACTGTTTATTACCGGCATACGAAATATCCTGGGATCACGTCCCTCCATAAACCGGTCAGGTTCCTCCGGACGCTGTCCCAGACGGATCACAGGTGCATACAGACTATGAAAACGATTATCAAAGCCTATCACAAGCTGTTCTCCACTTGATACCCTTTCACCCAGATCACATTCATCATAAACTGCAACCGCACATTCCGCATCCGCCCATCTGAGAAGCCGGATCTTATTTCCAAAAAGCAGTCTTTTTTTGCTGTATACAGCCCGGATCTGTATGTTCTCTTTCACAAACAATGCATCCTTTTCACTGTAGATTTCTTTTTGGAAATGTAAATCCCCTTGCTGCGGACAGAAGCTCGCATTTCTGGCAATGACCAGATCTTCAATCTCAGGCTGCACAAACTCCTGATTTCCATCTATTTCCAACACTTTTTCCTGTCTTGAAAGCATGATCCTACCATTCTTCATTTCCGGAAGGGCTTTTTCCACCAGGGCGGAGAAGCTTCGGCCAAAATATCTGGCATTTTTTACATAATCCTGCTTTATTTTCAGAATCTGCCCTTTTCTCATCCTGAAATACGATACTGCGACCAACAGAGGCATAGAGAACATACAGATAAAAATCAAAATCCATACTTTCATTTTTCAGCCTCCTTTTCCGTTTTCTGCACAGTAAACCGCACTGTTTTATCCCATTTCACACCTCTCCCGGTAACAGTATCTACCACTGCATCCCAGAATCCCAGAGAGATATTCCACATATAGAAGAAAAAGTTAAACATCATAAGAGGCAGAAGCAAGGCCTCTCCGGGAAGTCCGTCTATGATCAGCGAGGTACCTATCTCAAAAAATGGTGCAAAATTTCCAAGGGAATTATAAACTCCCAAAAACAATATCACCCACCAGCCATTGAATATCTGCATTTCACCCAGAAAAAATAATCCAAGGGAAACTACCCAGCCCAGCAGCAGAAATACCGGTACTGAATAGATAAAAAGCAGAAACAAGCCATCTATTTTCTGAAACAGTCCCATATAGGGAGTTGTGATCGTAGGAATCAGATAGCGGAACAATACTTCATTATGACCTCTTGACCAGCGTCTGATCTGTCTGCCTCTCACATTCCAGCTTTCTGGAGATTCTTCATAACATTCTGCCGAATTAGCGTATACAACCTTCCAGCCATTGGTAAAAAGCCGATATGTAAGTTCCGTATCTTCTGCCAGAACCTTTGGATTAAAGCCACCTGTTTCTAACAGAAAATCTTTGCGAAATCCCCCTACTGTCCCGCCATACTGTGGAATTGTTTTCAGGTTATATCGTGCCTGCTGATCTACCTGGTATCCTCCGGATCGTTCCAGATTAATAAGTCTGGTCAGCATATTTTTGTTCGTATTGTACGGTATCACCCGCCCCATAACTGCACCTACCTGCGGATCCTCAAATCCCAGTGCAATCTGTTTCAGCATATTTCTGGCAGGTCTGTAATCCGCATCAAATACAATGATGATCTCCCCTTTTGCCAGCTTCATTGCATCATTCAGACCTACCGGTTTTCCTCTGTCCGGACAATCTCTGTGAATGGGACGTATAAACTCATACTTTCTGTGATATTCATCCAGCATTTCCCTTGTACGGTCTGTAGAATTATCATTAATCGGAATAATTTCAAGTCTGTCCCTGTCATACTCACATTTCAGCAGAGAATCCAGAACATTGGAAAGCACCTGTTCCTCATTATGCATAGGGATCAGTACGGAAATACTTTTCATCCTGTCTGTAAGAATATCATTGTAATAGAGACGCTGCCTGCCCAGAAGTCTTACAATTGTAAAATAAAAATGTCTGGCTGTGTACAGAAGCATCAGGATAATAACAAAAATCGTATAACCTTTCATAATAGCTACGACCATTTCCATACCTCCTTTCCCTTCCTTGAATCATAAACACCGATCATGCGGTTTACAAACAATGCATAGATCATAACCAGATATAAAAAGTCAAACATAGGACCTATCATAAAGTAGAAGAACGCCATATAGATCACAGAGAATCTGTACAGCAGCCAGATAAAGATCACATAGCGAACCGTTCCAAATACAATGGAATACAACATTACTGCAAGAAGCGTCAAAAGCTTATAGATCACTCCCCTGTCTCCTATAATTCCGGTGACCATAACTGTCATGACAAAAAACATCACCCATATGCCAATTTCCTGAAGCATATATAATTTTGAATAAACGGTTAAAGTATACGGAAAATATTTTTCCCCAAACACAAACCACAGACTGTTTATCAGATGAATCGCACTGCACAGGATCAGATAAATGGCAAGAGGACGGCCCTTCCATGGCAGCCCCGCCAGCAGAATGATCACTCCAAGAGAAATTCCTGTATTTATAAGGCTTATCTGTGTTCCCGGATATACGGTTCCTGCACTGAGATAGCTGATTTTTCCAAACAGGGGATAAGTTTCTGAACAGATTCCTACATACATATGCGGTTCATATTTCTTTAAAACACCGGCACATATCTTGCAGATTATCCTGGTCAGATCATCAATCTGCGTCCACGTAAGCAGAAAACCAAGCAGGAGCAGTATGGCAATATACAAAATACATTTCTTTTTATCTGCCTCAATTCTTCGATAGGTTCTGGTGTAATCAATTACTTTCTTTTCTTTCATAGACCCCTCCTTTTGTTCCGCTTCGCTGCATAACTCTACACCGGAGTCTCTCAGAATTTTTTACATTTCCTCCCCGTAGATTACAGCACTGCAGCCCTTCTGCTTTTTGCTCTGATACATTGCCCTGTCAGCCTTTCTATATAGCTGATCAAAAGAAACCTCTTCATATCCATCATAAAAACATGCACCCAGACTTATTTCTATGTTCTTCCCCTGCATCTCTAAGATATCTATTTGTCGGATATTTTCAAAAAATCTCTCAAAAAATTTCTCTGCTGCCCCCTGTTCCAGCATTCCCGGCACAAACATGGCGAACTCATCACCTCCGAGCCGCAAAGCCACATCACTGTCACGACATGTTTTCCGTAACTTCTCCGCAACGGCTATAATCACCTTATCTCCTACAAAATGCCCATAATTGTCATTGATGGATTTAAATCTGTCACAGTCGATCAGGCAAAGCAATCCTCCTGTTTTTTTCTTTAAAAGTTCAGTAATCCTTTTTTCTCCGCTTCTACGATTACATAATCCTGTCATAAGATCCGTCTGCGCCAGATAAATCAGCCTGTTCTCACGCTTTTTTTCTTCTTCTATACACTCAATACAAAAAAGCACATGCAGAAGTCTTCCATTTTCATCATAGTCTACAGGAATAAATCTGCTTCGGCACCAACCTGATATTTTATCTACAAATTCATGTGTTATGCTGTTTTCTCCAAGAAGCCTTTCTTCCAACGTACTGATATCTACAAACTTCAGCGATTCCTGAAATTGTGATTCTATACACATTTTCTCAACAATGCCATTGATATGTCTGCCAAAATCATCCCTGATTTCATATTTTCCCATTTTTTTGAAATCTTTTCCCAAGCATTCCGCAATCTGATCTGTCATTTTTACAATATGATATCTTTTTGTCTGCACATCAACCAAATGCATAGATGTATAGATCTTCGAGAGGGAGGAATAACTGCTGAGCTTTGCCTCTTTATTTGACTTAACAAATGAATTGCGCAATTTCAGAAATGAGATAAGAAGTGTTCCTATCATATCCAGAAAAGTAGTGAGACCCCTGTAATCACTTTTGGGAGGATTATCCACACCAAAAAAACCGCTTATCTCATCTTTATAACGCAAAGGGCATACCACCACATTTCTCACATTTTGTGCTTTTAACATATCATACGATATGCGATGTTCTTCTTTGATATCTTCTACATCAGTGATAATGATACTTTCGCCCTTGGAAAACGTATCGTACCACCACTTTATTATGTCCATATTGACATTCTGCAATCTGTCTATCTCCGGAATTACTCCCTGTGCACACCATTCATAC
>ERZ1035006.2505-NODE-2505-length-10353-cov-6.247718_pt1 | contig 10353 bp, 11 predicted proteins | sample MGYA00520694_ERZ1035006 | MGnify/ENA primary metagenome ERZ1035006 (study PRJEB33766, sample SAMN09781746) | gut metagenome | biome: gut microbiome | host: Homo sapiens | place: Madagascar | study: EMG produced TPA metagenomics assembly of the PRJNA485056 data...
AACAAATGACCTGCACAACTGAAAAGTGACGTGATCGCTGGCAGACCATAGAATTAGAAAAAGCTGTTGATAAGTTTGAACATCTGTTTAGGTCAGTTTACAAGGAACTACACGCAGACCACGAAACGGGGGCTGCTGACAACAAATAAAGGCTGAGTATCAAGCACCGGGAAAGTGCGAGATATTCAGCCTGTTTTGTTGTCCGGAGTTTCCAAAGGGTATCCCTTTGGCACACGACTTTGCTTGCAAAGTGTAGTGTGTTATACGCTCTGTCGGCGTTGCTGCGAAAATAAGGTTGCCGCCGGGGAGGGCAAAGGCGTTTGAAGCAGCAGGAAAACAGGGTTGTGATTGCGTGACGTGGAGCCGCAAGCGCAGGACTGGTTTCATCAGCAGACAGGGCGTATATGAAAGTCCCCGTTCCTCGTTCTACACCGAACTTGTGGACACACTCCCGTAAAAACTGAAATTTTAGACTATTTGTAAATAAACCTTTATATTATCCCAAGTGAAATTTTTAATTCTAATATGCGTAAAACAGATTCATCGATTCGTTCCTCTGTAATTTCTCCCTGTTTGACTGCTTCAAGTATGGCTGGAATTTGCACCTCAAAATCTGTGCAGCATAACATATCATTTCCTGCCTTCACAGCTTGAACTGCAATTTTTGTGTCTTCTGCAAAATTGCGCACACCATCCATAGCTAAGTCATCTGTAATAATAACTCCAGTAAATTTTAATTCTTCCCGCAGGATTTTGTGTACCTGTGAAGACAGCGAAGCAGGGGTTTGACTATCCATGCAGGATACCACATTATGAGAAACTAATACCATATTGGCTCCAGAATCAATTCCTGCTTGAAACGGCAAGAAATCTGAGTTCAAAAATGTTTCATAGGTGCGATTATCATAAGCAATACCTGTATGTGTATCCACATTATTTCCGTACCCGGGGAAATGCTTTAGGACGCTCCCCATACCTTCTTGAAACATGGTTTGCACAACTAAGTGGACATAAGCGGCAGTTTGCTCTGCGTTCTGTCCAAAACTCCGGTCATAAATAAAATCCTCTGGATTTTGCGAAACATCGCAGATTGGGGCAAAGTTCAAATTAATCCCCAAACTATTCAATAATTCACATTTTTCTTGTGTGTCACTTTGAATCAAATCAAAGCCACCTTCAGCATAGAGTTCTTGAGGGGACCAGAAAGGCACAGCTCGCAAATTAGGGTTTGTGCTAACACGGTTGACAGTGCCTCCTTCTTCATCTACTCCGATAAACATGGGGATTTTTGCTGCACTTTGGTAACTTTGAATATTCTGGATAATTTCATCTCTTGTTTTTCCAGAAAAGTCTCGGCTAAAAAGAATATAACCTCCAAGATTATACTCCTTTACCTTCTGTACGCTATTTATTTCGGGACAGCGTGCAATAAACATCTGTCCAACTTTTTCTTCCAGCGTCATTGCATTTAGAATTTCTTGTGCTTTCTGTGTCACGGAAGCAGAAGGGAGACTTGGCTCTGTTTCACCAGTTGTTGGTTCAGGATTTTCGGTATTCAAACTGGAATCCGTAACCGTAATGGAAAGTAATTCAACCTCTTGTACAGATGCATTCAAATCCAATTTGCCATGATATGAAACTGTCACTGGATTCCCAATCACTATTCCTGTCTCACCAGTTGAAATATTTACACCTTCTGTTCCAAAATAATATTCACGATTATCCTCACCTTGAACAGTTAGAGTATTCATTGTTGCATCTTTTACAGTTCCTCGAAGCTCTTGTGCAGGTTCAGTTGTACTTGAATTTCCAATAATTTCTATTGTTGCCTCAGACGAGTTTTCCAACAAAATATTATTTACTTTATGCAAACTGGCTATCGCAATGCCTGCACATACAAGAAGCAAGATAATCACACTAAAAATAAGCACTTTATTCCTTTTTTCTTTTTTTACCCGTCTCATGTAATCCTCCTGATTGTTTTATAAAACTACATATATTTTTCTGCAATTATTTTCCTACCTGCTCCATCATCCTCTTTGTCAACTGCCGGAACTGTTCCGCCGTTTCCTCGTCCATCGGAAGAAACTTCCCAATCTGTCCGGCAATCATAGCAGTTACATCGTCCATAGAAAGCAGCTCCTGCTGGTGGTCTTTCATGGTTTCCTGCATGGTTTGGAACATAGCGGCGGTCACAGCTTCTCCTGGCTGTTCTCTGTTGTCCATATCTTTCTTAATATCTCGCAGGATAGCAAGAAATACATTCTTGATTTTTTCAATTTCCGCTTCATGTTCTCCCATCTTCTGTGCGTTCAGAAGTTGCAAATCCTGTTTTGCTTCTGCCCGATGTTCCGGGTGTTCTTTCATCAGATCGGACAAGGAAGCCGTTGCCAGTTCAATCAGCTGATTTCGTGCCATGATACCCTTTGCCGCTGTGTCTTGAAAATAAATCCGTATCAAATCCATCAGTTTCGGGAAGTTCCTGTGTTCCAACAGACGGTTAAGGATTTGCACATCGACTGTACCTGCCACAAGCCCTCTCACAGCTCCCTCGGACAATCCTAATTCAGAAATATCATAACTTTTACGGACACTCAAGGTGGACAAGCCTAATATGTAGTCCGTTGATACCTTAAATTCCTTTGCCACGCCTATGAGAATATCGCTGCTGACCGTCTTTGTTTCCCCACTGACAATGCGGCTCAACTGGGAAGCAGATACGCCTATCTTCTCCGCAAGTTGCTTTTGAGAAATATGATTGCCGTTGCACAAATCAGAAATCCTTTGTCCGGGTGTTCCGGGTAAGGCCATACACAGCACCTCCTTTTCCTATTTCCCATTATACAAGAAAATTGCAGAAATGCAATTTTGAAATTGAATATTGCCCTAAAATGCAATTCTCGCAAGATTCCGGGAATTGCATTTTTTTCGTGTAGACTTAGGGTAGTTCATCGATGAACTGCACCTTGAAAAATGAATGACCATCCGAAAAGGAATACCCCGGCAGGGGAAGCACCTCAACGAGCCACTTCGGGACAAAATGTCCCGAAGTCCGGGGAGCGTGCCAACGCTGGAACACGCCGCAGGAATGGGGCAGGAAGCCTTTTCGGGGAGAACGGCAAAGGAAAAATGGAGGGAACACATGAGAGAGAACCCATATAAACAACTGCCGCCCATAGAGCGCAGGCAGGACGGTTCCCTTTACCGCATGACACCGACACAGAGGAAACAGGCAAACGCCCTGATCCGCCGGGAGTGCTGCTGTTATGAGGACGGAAACTGTATGTTCCTTGACGATGGAGACATCCACGCCTGCCCCCAGAAACAGGCTTCTAACCGTCCACAAAACACGATATGACAAACACCATTTATATCCATCAGCCGGAAAAGGTGGTCAGCTTTATCCGGCTTCCCAATTTCCTCTTTGAAGCCCCCACATTCACACCCCTGTCCAACGAAGCAAAGGTACTGTACGCCTTTATCCTGCGCCGGACAGACCTGTCCCGGAAAAACGGCTGGGCGGACGAATATGGGCGCATTTACCTCTACTATCCCATCAATGAGGTAGTGGAGCTGCTCCACTGCGGGCGGCAGAAGGCGGTCAACACCCTGCGGGAGCTGCAATATGCCGGACTGGTGGAGATCCAGAAGCAGGGCTGTGGAAAACCCAACCGCATTTACCCCAAATCCTATGAAGCGGTTCCAAACACCGACTTCAAGAAATCCGGTTATGGTACGCCGGAGGACTGAAAACCGCACTCCACAAGTACGATAATCAATCCTCTTGAAGTACGAAAACCGGACGGTATATAGAAATACAGAGATTAAAACGATTTTATTTATATCTTATCCATTCCTATCCTATCTGAGATATTTTCTGCGGGATTTTCCTGTGGAAAAGTCCCGGAAAGGAACGGAATGGGGAAAGGAGTTTCATGGCACAACACGCAATCTTGCGATTTGAAAAACACAAAGGCAATCCGGCAAGACCGCTGGAAGCCCATCACGAACGGCAAAAGGAACAGTACGCCAGCAATCCCGACATTGACACAAGCCGGAGTAAATACAACTTCCATATCGTCAAGCCGGAGAGCCGCTATTACCATTTCATTCAGAGCCGCATTGAACAAGCCGGATGCCGCACCCGCAAGGATAGCACACGCTTTGTCGATACGCTGATAACCGCCAGCCCGGAGTTTTTCAAGAAAAAATCCCCAAAGGAGATACAGGCGTTTCTCCAGAGGGCGGCTGATTTCTTAATCGGGCGGGTAGGGAAAGAAAATATCGTGTCGGCGGTGGTACACATGGACGAGAAAACGCCCCACCTGCATTTGGTCTTTGTCCCGCTGACAGAGGACAACCGCCTGTGTGCAAAGGAGATTATTGGGAATAGAGCCAACCTCACAAAATGGCAGGACGATTTTCACGCCTATATGGTGGAGAAATATCCCGACTTGGAGCGTGGGGAAAGTGCCAGCAAGACAGGCAGGAAGCATATCCCCACCCGTTTGTTTAAGCAGGCGGTCAATCTCTCCAAACAGGCAAGAGCCATTGAAGCCACGCTGGACGGTATTACCCCGTTCAATGCCGGAAAGAAGAAAGAGGAAGCCCTCTCCCTGCTGAAAAAGTGGTTTCCGCAGATGGAGAACTTCTCCGGTCAGCTCAAAAAATATAAGGTCACAATAAACGACCTTTTAGCAGAAAATGAACAGTTGGAAGCCAGAGCCAAAGCCAGCGAAAAAGGCAAGATGAAAGATACGATGGAACGGGCAAAGCTGGAAAGCGAGCTGAAAGACATTCAGCGGCTGGTAGACCGTATCCCGTCGGAGGTGCTGGCAGAATTGAAGCAGCAGCAGCGGCACACAAGGGAACGGTGATCGATGACAGAAAACATTTCACGCCGCGGTATGACGGCACTGCACTTTGAAAATTAAATACGGAGGTACTATGGAGCATATCAGATACAAGAAAGAAACCGAAGTCGTGACTTTTCAGGGAAAGGAAATCACGCTGGAAAATCTCTCCCCGGTGTTCACGCTGGAGCAGGAAGCGGTAAAACGCCGGGAGCTGGAACAGCAGCTTCCTTTATGCTATACTGTTATTGTGTAATTGAAAAGAAATAGCATCCCTACCCTGAGAAAGTAAGATGCTATTTCTATACATTTTATACTACTGAGGGCAATCGGATAACACATCCGATAACCTTTCTAAGTAGATTATACAATGGGGGGCTTGTGAAATCAAGTACCCTTTTTTAATTGTCCTGTTTTTCCATTAACGATACGCTTTATACGTAAATACCCATTTTTGTGTACTGCTGCCACTCTTTGGAGCCCATATCAATGATCCGCCACTCTTTGCAGCACCGTCTTTGATGTCCAGATACCGTCCCTCTCCATTGATGATGCTGACGGTTCCATCAGAATTGTATCGAAAGCTCAGCTTCTGGCAGTCATATCCGATGGCCTCCTGATAGACCTCATTGTCCGTTCCGGTCAGCGCTTTCCCTGAATTTATATTGTAAATCAGCGTGAAGCCGTGGATTTCCTTTATGCGGAACTGCTGATTTTTGTCATCATTCTTTTCCCACAGTCCGATCGGAGCCCCCCGGTCCGTACTTTTGTCATAGACATCCAGACAGAGCTTCGGATTGTCTGCCGGAGAAATGGTATATGCGATCGAATAATCAGGGTCATAGAAATCATTCACCAGGTAATCCGTCTTTTGAAGCATCCGGTAGGCATTGTAAAATCCAACCAGCGCACACTCTCTTGTAATGCCGCCGCGGGAATATGAGTCTAACGTATGTGCACTCATGACATCAAAGACCGCCGACGGTGCCCCCGCAACGCGCAGCAGCCGTTTGACCAGCGCATCATACTGATCACCCAACAGCTCTTTGTTCGGTTGGAACTTGTTATTTTTGGTGCTCTTCACGATCCCCAGCTGATATGCCATGATGACATACGGATCCTTTGTATCGGTAAACGGCGATTTCTTACTCTGTTTCGGCAGCTTATGGCCGGTTGCCTTGTACCAGTTCACGGCAAGTCTGCAGAAATCTTTTTTCTTTATCCAGCTTTCATAGTCACCGGGTTTTATAACGCCTTGTGCCAGCCCCAGTTTCTTTGCCTGTTTGATGGATGCCTGCATGCTTCTTGTTGCACCGCTCAGATAGGCATCGGCATGATTGAGGTAATCTCTCTGGACATATCCGACACATTGACCGAACAAAATCTCCGCCCACTTCGCGTTGTAGTTTTCCTTTATGATATCTACCGCTCCGCCTGCAGCATATACACCGATCACGTTCCCGTCTGTTACCTTTGGATTAGCATAGACATAATAGTATTTCAGCGGCTCTGTGATCTTGCCTAATAAAACAGTCTTTTTCACTTTCACCGTTTGACCCTTGATTTCCTCTCTGGCCCACTTTTCTGTATATGCCGAATTAAATTTCGTAGCTTTCAGATCTACGATATCCTTGGCATTGACCTGCCACATTCTTCCTTTCCAGAACACGCTGTAAATATACATACCGTTACAGGCGTTTCTTTCATACATCAGATAGACAATCTCTCCCTCCGGGATGGTCAGCACGGTATTCAAAATCCCCGCTCCACCCGGTCCTGTCTTTCCATAGGTCTGAAACGCTGCTATTGGCTCCAGCTGCGCAAAGTCCGTCGTGAGTCCCGGCGTATATACTGCCGCCTGCACCGGTTCTGCAAGGACGCCTGCCAGCATCACGAGCGACAGCATCAGACAGATCACCATCCGCCAATGAGACTGTTTTTTTGTAACTTTTTTTATAACTCCTCCCATAAACATTGCACCTCCTGCTGTTTTTGAAAATCCGCAGTGCATCCCGAAAAATCTTCGTCTGGCACTGCTCATCGCTTACATTTATCATACCACAACTTTCCTCTGGTTCCCAAAAATGGCGCGAATGGTAACGATAGGGTGCGAATGGTAACCAAGTGCTTCTGTTAATTGTTCTGCACCCTGTCACTGATCTTTTTACGGATACGCTGCAGCGCATTGTCAATCGATTTCGGTGACTTTCCCATATATTCTGCAATCTGTCTGTAATCCATGCCTTGCAGATACAAGTCGCACACCTGTTTTTCCATCGGGCTGAGCAGCTGCGCCAACGAAGCAAACAAGCTCTGGTAGTCCTCCCACTCAATCAACAACCGCTCCGGATTGTGCTCGGATGTATCTCCGATCAGGTCTCCGTAGGTCAGCCCATTTTCCTCCTCCCCACTGCCTGCCGAAAGGGATATATAGGAATTGAGCGGCGCATGCTTGAGTCTCTGTGATGCCTCGATCGCATGATACATCTGCCTTGTGATACAGAGCTCTGCAAAATGATAAAAAGAGGTCTCCTTTTCCGGTAAATAATCACGGATTGCTTTAAACAATCCGATCATCCCCTCCTGAATCAGATCCTCTTTCTCTGCTCCGATCAGATAGAGCGCATTCGCCTTTTTCATGACCAGATGTTTGTATTTTTTACACAGATACTCCGTGATGCTGTCGTTTCCCGCTGACAACTGTGCGAGCAGCTCCTCATCACGGATATCTTCATACGGACTTTTATTCATAATCCTACCGCCTTGTCTGTGTAATATGGTCTGCAGCCGTCTTATGCATTCAGCCGCTGTCTCACGATCTCATAGGCCAGCACACCGCATGCCACGGATGCATTCAGGGAATCGATGTCGCCTTTCATTGGAATCGATGCGATCATGTCACAGTGCTCACGCACCAGCTTGCTCACGCCCTCGCCTTCGTTTCCGATCACGAGCCCGATCGCGCCTTTCAGATCCAGGTCATACATCTGCGTGCCGCCCATATCCGCACACACAAACCACATGCCCTGCTTTTTTAATTCTTCGATCGTATTCGTCAGATTCGTCACCTTAGCGACCGGTGTATAGTTGATCGCTCCGGCAGATGCCTTGGCGACTGTCGCTGTGAGTCCGACTGCCCGGCGCTTCGGTGTAATCACACCGTGCGCGCCCGCCAGATTCGCAGTACGGATGATCGCACCCAGGTTATGTGGATCTTCGATATTATCGAGCAGGATCACAAACGGTGCCTCTCCGCGGTCTTTTGCAATCTGCAGGATATCTGCCACTTCCGCATATGAATATGCCGCTGACTGCGCGATCACTCCCTGATGCTTTCCGGTCTCAGAGATCTGATCGAGGCGCTCCTTCGATACAAAATTTAAGATGGTATCGTGTTTTCTCGCCTCGCGCACGATCGAGCGCACCGGTCCATCCTGACAGCCATCGAGCACATAGAGCTTGTCGATCGTCTTGCCGGAACGAAATGCCTCCAGCACAGCGTTTCTGCCCTCGATCTTTGTCTCAGTGACACCCACTGTCTCCTGTCCATGTAACTGTGTATCTTCCATACTCATTTTTACTCCTGTCTGTGTTTATTGCGTGCTTCCGCATACCGCGCCTCTCTCGGATGATATCCATCCAGCGCGGTCTTTGTCAGTTCCACGATGCGCTCCATCTGATCAGTCAGATACAGGTATCCCATCAGCGCCTCAAAACCGGTCGCCCGGCGGTAGTCACCGACCGATGCATTCTTCGCCATCGTCGGAGACTTGGCATTGCGCCCGCGCCGGTAAAAGCTCTCCTCCTCCCCGGTGAGCACCGGGAGCAGTATATCCATCATCTTTGACTGTGCCTCTGCCTTCACATACTGGCTCGTCTGCCGGTGCAAAAGCCCCGCGCGCGTGTTCGTCCGCGCCACCATCACGGACCGGACAACCAGTTCATAGACTCCATCACCGATATATGCCAGAGTGAGCGGATTTACCGTGCGGATATCCACATTCCGGTCAATTCCAAATTGCTGTTTAATATATGCGTTTAAGCCCGTTTCCATTTTACGCCTTCTCTGGTGTCTTCCAGCAAAATCCCCATATTCTTCAACTGGTCACGAATCTCATCTGCCCTGGCAAAGTTCTTTGCCTTCTTGGCATCGGTACGCTCTTTAATCAACGCTTCGATATCTGCATCTAGCAGTTCTTCCTTCTGCTCTAAGATAATGCCGAGCACATCGCACAGCGTGTTCAGGCGCTCATAGAGCTTCTGTAAATATTCTCTGCTATTGTCCGAGCTGGCATTGGTATTGATATACTTTACCAGTTCAAATACTGCCGATACCGCATCTGCCGTATTGGCATCATCATCCATCGCAGCCTCAAATTTTTCTACATAAGCAGCAGTCTCTTCATAAGAAGCACGCTCTGCATCACTCATCTGTGTATCCGCAGCAGCCTCCATCTGTCTCTTTAACGTGCTGCCCGCTGTCAGGATACGCTCCAGTCCGTTCTTCGCTGCCTCCATCAGGTCTGCCGAGAAGTTCAGCGGACTTCTGTAATGCGCACTCAGCATGAAAAAGCGCAGTACCTGAAGGTCATATTTTTCCTCAATGTCACGCACAGTAAAAAAATTGCCGAGTGATTTGGACATTTTCTGGTTATTGATATTCAAAAATCCGTTGTGCATCCAGTATTTTGCAAACGGTACGCCGTTGGCTGCCTCAGACTGTGCGATCTCATTCTCATGATGGGGGAAGATCAGATCCTCGCCACCTGCATGAATGTCAATTTCATCTCCGAGATATTTTTTAGACATGACGGAACACTCGATATGCCAGCCCGGTCTGCCCTGACACCACGGTGACTCCCAGTAAGGCTCCCCCTCTTTTTTCGGCTTCCAGAGTACAAAATCCAGTGAATCCTCTTTCAGGTCACCAGTCACCTTGATATCGCGGTGTCCTGCCTGCAAATCATCCAGATTCTTGTGCGACAGCTTGCCATAGTCTGCAAATTTACGTGTCCGGTAGTATACGGTGCCGTCTGCCGCTGCATACGCATAACCCTTTTCGATCAGGGTGGAGATCATGTCGATCATGCCCTGAATCTCATTGGTTGCGAGCGGATGTGTCGTCGCAGGCTTCACATTCATATCTGCCATATCTTTTTTGCACTCTGCGATATAGCGCTCAGAGATCACAGACGGATCGACACCCTCCTCATTGGCCTTTTTGATGATCTTGTCATCCACATCCGTGAAGTTGGACACATAATTGACATCATAGCCCTTGTACTCTAAATAGCGGCGGAATGTATCGAACACGATCATCGGTCTCGCATTGCCGATATGGATGAGGTTATATACGGTCGGTCCGCACACATACATGCTGACCTTTCCCTCCTCAAGCGGTACAAATTCTTCTTTTTGTCTGGTCATTGTGTTAAAAATTTTCATGCTGTTATCCCTTCTTTATTTCACTTCTATATTCCCTTTTTATTTTCTTCTTATT
>ERZ1035006.2508-NODE-2508-length-10345-cov-31.328280_pt1 | contig 10345 bp, 6 predicted proteins | sample MGYA00520694_ERZ1035006 | MGnify/ENA primary metagenome ERZ1035006 (study PRJEB33766, sample SAMN09781746) | gut metagenome | biome: gut microbiome | host: Homo sapiens | place: Madagascar | study: EMG produced TPA metagenomics assembly of the PRJNA485056 data...
AATTTATATTTATATTATACTATGGCTGAAAATGACATTTCATTTTCAAAATGACCCGATTTGACCCTGACCCGATTTGACCCGACATTGATTCTCGATTATATATTTTTAAAAACTTCTATAGATGCTTAAAGTGTTAATAATTAAGGAAATAGACATTGTATATGCATCTTGAAATATATCTCTTTGTATTTTTTGAAAACTCCCTTTAGTTGTGTGTTTTCTTCTCTTTTTATCTTTTTTATGTGCTGCTTTTCAAGTCAATATGTCAATATAATTGCACGAAATAATCATTTAAATGGCTTCTGAGGCACATTTTTACCCTCAAAAACACTTTTCCGTTAAATAAAGTGATAAAATTTGGCAGTTAGCCATTTTTTTAATATCTTTGCTTTTGCAAATGCTTAGAGGTAAGCCCCCTTCGCAGAAACATAAAACAAATTATAAACTGTTTAAAGTTGATAGGTATGCATAACAAATTGATGCTCAATGTTTTAGGGGGGGGGTAATTTTGGCTCGTCAAAATTAACCTCAAATCATCGTGCACTTATAAAAGGACGAATAGCAGCGTGGATTCAGGCGCTGGTATTCGTCCTTTTTGTGTTTTCACTTTCCGCCTGTTCTAGCGACGAAAATACGGAAAATGAGCAAAAGATTGACTATAAAAGCCAATTTTCCGCCCATGAATGGGAGATTTCCAGTGCCGAACAGTACCTGGGATCTTTCCTTGTTGACGTAAAAGAGACTCCTACCTACTGCAGATTTACCAACGATAGCATCTATTTTTCGGAAAAGGAGCTGGTTTACCACTTTGATGCGGATGGTAAAATCACCAAGAGCGGTTATGAAATCAGCCCTTGCGGAAGCTATCCTTACACCATCCTGGAAGACAAAATCAAGATAGAAAATCAGATATTTACAATAACTCACACAGGCGATTCCTATGTCTTTGACAACGGCGGATGGCGACTTGTGCTTATTAATAATTAATGTATAAAATCCTATAGACAAAGATAAAATGGCTAAGAAACAAGATACCATCAGCATTGGTTTTGAAGAGAAAATATGGAAGGCTGCCGACATTCTGAGAGGCAACCTCAGCGCTTCGCAATACGAGGGCGTGGTGCTCGGACTCATTTTTCTGAAATACATCAGCGACCGCTTCGAACAGAAGTTTCAGGAGCTGCAGGGCGACGAATACGCCGACCCGGAAGATAAGGACGAATACACTGCCGAGAACATCTTCTTCGTGCCTGCTGAAGCCCGATGGAGCAAGATTAGTGCTGCTGCCCACACCCCGGAAATAGGCGTGATAATAGATGAAGCACTTACTGCCATTGAGCGTGAAAACGAAAGTTTGAAGGGCATTCTGCCTAAAAATTTCGCCCGTCCGGAGCTGGACAAGCGCCGTCTGGGTGATGTGGTAGATCTCTTTACGAACATAGAAATGCACGATGCTGGCGAGGAAAAAGACCTGCTGGGCAGAACCTACGAATACTGTCTGCAGCAGTTTGCTTCCTTGGAGGGTAAGAATGGTGGCGAGTTCTATACGCCTTCCTGCATTGTCCGCACGCTTGTAGAGATTCTGGAACCTTACGAGGGCAGAGTGTATGACCCTTGCTGCGGTTCGGGCGGTATGTTTGTGCAGAGCGCCAAGTTTATCGAGCGCCACAAGGGAAACCTGCGCAAGATTAGTATCTATGGTCAGGAGGCAAACCCTGATACGTGGAAGATGGCGCACATGAACCTTGCCATCCGTGGCTTGGATGCGAACCTGGGCAATATCTTTGCCGACACATTCTATGATGACCAGCACCCTACGCTGAAGGCAGATTACATTCTTGCCAATCCTCCTTTCAACCTCAGCGACTGGGGGCAGAGTGCGCTTCAGGAAGATGTACGCTGGCAGTATGGTTTGCCACCAGCTGGCAACGCCAACTTTGCGTGGATGCAGCACATGATTCACCATCTGGCTCCAAACGGAAAAATTGGTTTGGTGCTGGCGAATGGTGCGCTTTCGAGTCAGAGTGGCGGCGAGGGACAGATTCGCCAAGCTATCATCGAAGCCGACCTGGTAGAGGGAATCGTGGCTTTGCCTTCGCAGTTGTTCTACAGTACGGGTATTCCTGTAAGTCTTTGGTTTATCAGCCGCAACAAGGCGCAGAAGGGCAAGACCGTGTTTATCGACGCCCGCAATCTGGGCACGATGGTTACCCGCAAGCTTCGTGAGCTGATGCCTGATACGGATATTAAGAAAATTACGGACACCTTCCATGCTTTCCAGCAGGGAACCCTGGAGGATGAAAAGGGCTTCTGTGCCGTATGCACCACCGAGCAGATTGCTGCTCAGGACTTCATCCTGACTCCGGGAAGATACGTAGGAATCGCCGAAGACGAAGGCGACGGAGTGCCTTTCGAGGAGAAAATGACGAATCTCACCGGTGAGCTGAAGCAGCTGTTTGAGGAAAGCAAGAAGCAGGAAGAGGAGATTAGAGTGCAGTTGAAGAAAATTGGATGGGAGGTGTAAAGTATGGAGTGGAAAGAAGTTAAAATTGGTGATTTGGGGCAAATAATAACAGGCAAAACTCCCAAAACAGCAATAAGGGAAAACTGGGGTGGTAAAATCCCATTCCTTTCTCCTTCTGATGATATGTCAAACAAAACATCACCAGTAACAGCAAGAACTCTTACTGAATTAGGCGTTGCTGAAGTTGCTAAATGCCTTATTCCTGCCAATTCCATCTGTGTAAGTTGTATTGGTTCGGATTTAGGTAAAGTAGTAAAGACTGATAGAGAATTAGTGACTAATCAGCAAATAAATACTATTGTTCCTCATTCAAATGTTGATTCAGACTTTGTATATTATTTGATGTGTATTGTAGGCAAAGAGTTGAATTATATTAGTAAAACATCAACTGCAGTACCTATTATAAATAAATCTACATTTTCTGATTGGAATATAGTTATTCCCGAAAAGGTAGACGACCAGCGCCGCATTGCCTCCATCCTTTCTTCTCTCGACCGGAAGATAGAGTTGAACAACAAGATCAATGCTGATTTGGAGGAGATGGCGCAGGCTATTTTCAAGAATTGGTTCGTTGACTTTGAGCCTTTCAAGGATGGTAAGTTCGTGGATAGTGAATTGGGAATGATTCCAGAAGGATGGGAAGTAGGAAGCTATTCTGAAATGATAGACAGTCTGATTTCCGGAGATTGGGGAAAAGAAAACCCTCAAGGAAACTATACGCATGAAGTAGCTTGTGTCAGAGGATGTGATTTCCAAGATATTAATAATGGTGTAAGAGGTAAAACTCCCCAGCGTTATATTTTGGAAAAGAATTATCAAGCCAAGCATCTTAAAGATAAAGATATTCTCGTGGAAATCTCGGGAGGTACTGCTACTGTATCTACAGGAAGAACAAGTCTCGTTACAGAGGAGCTGCTTAAGAAATACAAACATGATATTGTGTGTACGAATTTTTGCAAGGTATTACGTCCTTTGAGTCAATTCAGTTCTTATGTTTATTATTCATGGAAATACAAATATGATAATGACATTATGTTTGGCTACGAGAATGGAACTTCGGGTATAAAGAACTTTGCAATAAAAGATTTCATAGAAAAGGAATCTGTATTGATTCCTAAAGAGCAAGATATTGTGGAGTTTCAGAAGATAATTGATAATTTGCAGAAACAGAAGCAAATAAAGGGTACTGAGAATACAACCCTCTCAACTCTCCGTGACACTCTTCTCCCTCGCTTAATGTCAGGCGAGCTGGAAGTCCCGGAATAAGAAGAGCTACGAAAAAATATAACGAGAAAGAAAATATAAAATATTAACATTATGGCAGACGACAAGAAATTCACCGAAGACGCATACGAGCAAACGCTCATTGCCCTGTTCCGGGACGAACTCGACTATGCGTACGAATGTGGCTACGACGTGGAGCGCGACTATAAGGAGCCCTTCTATCGTGCCGATTTGGTCGCCTCGATGCGACGGCTTAATCCTCAACTGCCAGCCGATGCAATGGATGAAGGAATCAAGCAAATCACCAACATCAGCATCGGTACTTTAGAACAGAACAACGAGCAGTTTACACTCTGGATGCAAAACGGTCTGGAGGTGGGATTCCTGCAAGATGGCGAAGAACGAACAGCCCTGATGAGGCTCATCGACTTCGACCACCCCGAAAGAAACCTCTTCAAGGTGGTGAACCAGTGGCGAGTAGAAGAGTATAAGAACAAGCGCTGCGATATGGTGGTGATGGTCAACGGAATGCCCCTCGTGGTGGTGGAGCTGAAAAGCGCCGTTTCCGAAGACGCAACCATCGACGACGCCTACAAGCAGATCAAGAACTATCAGCAGAGCATTCCAAGCCTCTTCAGCTACAACGCCTTCAACGTAATCAGCGACATGAGCGAGACCCGTGCCGGAACCATCACCGCCAAGCTAGAACGCTACATGGAATGGAAGACCATAGACGGCTCATACGAGTCAACCCTCTTCGCCGACTATCGCACTTTCTTCCTCGGCATGTTCCAGCAGCAGCGACTGCTCGACATCCTGCAGAACTTCATCTGCTTCGACAAGAACCAGGGCAAATACGCCAAGATTCTTACTGCCTATCATCAGTACTACGCCGTGGGCAAAGCCCTGCAGCGCACCCGTACGGCAGTGGAAGGCAACGGAAAAATCGGCGTGTTCTGGCACACGCAGGGTTCGGGCAAGAGCCTCTCCATGGTGTTCTATGCCCACCAGCTGGTGCAGCGGCTGCCCGAAGTAACCATCGTGGTGGTAACCGACCGCAAGGACCTCGACAACCAGCTCTTCGGTCAGTTCTGCCGCTGTCAGGATTTCCTTCGTCAGGAGCCACAGAACGCCCAGAGCCGTGAAGACCTGGGCAATCTGCTCCGTAACCGAAAGAGTGGGGGAATCATCTTCACCACCATTCAGAAGTTTGAAGAAGGCGACTCGGCACTCTCCACCCGCCGCAACATCATCGTGATGACCGATGAGGCGCACCGCTCGCAATACGGCGAGGAGCACTGGGACAACAAGAGTCTGACGATGAAGAAGGGATTCAGCCAGAAGATGAGAGAAGCCCTGCCAGGTGCCTCATTTATCGGCTTCACCGGAACGCCTATCAGCGACCGCGACAGAGACACGGAGGAAGTGTTCGGCAACTACATCGACGTTTACGACATGAGTCAGGCGGTGGACGATGGAGCCACCCGTCCGGTCTATTACGAGAGTCGTGTGGTGAACCTGAACCTGGACGAAGACACGATGAAGCTGCTGAACGATGAGTTCGACAACCTAGCCGATGAGGGAGCCACCGAGGAGCAGATCAGGCAGGCGAAGCAGGAGCACAGCCGACTGGAAGTACTCCTGGGCGAAGACGCCACCATCGACACGCTGGTAAGGGACATCATCCAGCACTACGAGCAGAACCGTGCGCAGGAACTCACCGGCAAGGCAATGATCGTGGCGCTGACCCGAAGCATCGCCATCAAAATCTACCGCAAGATGCTGGAACTTCGCCCCCAGTGGACGGAGAAAGTAAAAGTGGTGATGAGCGGTTCGAACCAGGACCCCGAAGACTGGCAGCCGATTATCGGCAACGAAGCCTACAAGAAGGAACTGGCAAGAAAATTCAAGGACAACGACGATGAGATGAAAATCGCCATCGTAAGAGACATGTGGCTCACGGGCTTCGATGTTCCGTCGCTCGCCACCATGTACGTATATAAGCCGATGAGCGGTCATAACCTGATGCAGGCAATAGCCCGTGTGAACCGTGTGTTCCCGGGCAAGGAAGGCGGACTGATCGTGGATTACGTAGGCATTGCGCAGGCGCTGAAGAGTGCCATGCAGCAGTACACCAACCGTGACCGCCGCCGCTTCGGAGACCCCGACATCGCCAAGACCGCCCAGGTGAAATGGAAGGAAGAGATGGAAATCTGCCGAGACCAGCTTCATGGTTTCGACTATTCCGGCTTCTTCGAGCAGAACAACTCGAAGCGTGCCCTCGCCATTACGAGCGGAGCCAACTTCCTGAGCTCTCCAGCCATGGTTCAGCGCAAGAAGAATTTCATGGAGCACAGCAATCTGCTTCACAACGCCACCACGCTCTGCCGTTCGCTCCTGGATGAGCAGCAGAAGGCTGAGGTGTGCTACATGGATGCGCTGCGCGTGATGATGCTCAAACTCTCGCAGAAGGGCAAAATCAGCCGCCATGAAATCAACGAGCGCATCGGCGACCTGCTTCGTCAGAGCGTGAAGACCGACGGAGTGATCAATCTCTTCGGCGATCGCCAGATAGAGTTCTCGCTCTTCGACGACGCCTTCATCCAGGAGGTGAAGAACATGAAGGAGCGAAACCTGGCGGTGGAACTGCTCACCAAACTGATGAAAGAGAAAATCAAGCAGCAGCAGAAGACCAACGTGGTTCAGAGCGACCTCTTCTCCGACATGCTCAGCCAGAGTCTCTCCAACTATCTGAAGGGCTTGCTCACCAACGAGGAAGTGATAGAGGAACTGTTGAAGATGGCTCAGCAGATGAAGCAGGCAGAGGAAGAGGGCAACGACCTGGGACTTTCGCCCGAGGAGAAGGCATTCTATGATGCGCTCTCCACGCCGGAAGGTGTGCGGCAGGCTTACTCCGACGAGGAGTTTGTGGCGCTGACCCGGGAACTGACGGAAGTGTTGCACCGCAACCGCACCATCGACTGGAACCGGAAGGAATCGGCGAGGGCGAAGATGCGAGTGATGGTGAAGCGACTGCTCAAGAAGTATAAGTATCCGCCTGAGGGTGCAAAGAAGGCGCTGGAAACCGTGATGCGCCAATGCGACCACTGGGCAGATGAAGAAGAAAACGTAGTATCAACCCTTTAAAATTTTTAGTAAGAAACAGAAAGTAAATAGAAAGTAACCATAATACGATAGACGCTGATTATCTGGCACTTCTACAGTATTAAGAACCTGCAAATTCAAAATTCGACAAGAAGACGGTGACAGCAAGGCGTCCACTCCTCTACGGCGTGGGCAGTACTTGTTTGTGCCTTGTCGAAGGTTCTTGCAGGTACCCTAATACTGGTACTTACAGGGACTCCCACGCCGCTTATTTTTATCAACAACAACATTTTAAACCTATAAAATCATGGACGACGAACAAGAAGTACACTTGGAAAAGCTAGAGAATCTAGTTAATCGCTTCAATGTTTGCTTCCGCCTTTTAGGAAAAGAAGAAGACGAAAACAACAACGAGGAATTAATAGCTGCTTGGAAACTGATCTTGCGTGATAAAGTAAGAAAGATTTTCGATTTACTAAACTCGCTGAAGAGAGAAATAGCATGGTCTTTGCTGGATGATAAGAAGGAGAGATTCTATAAGATTAAGACAGAATTGGAACCTACGCTTACCTCCTATAAGGATTATGAAGGTGAAGAAATGCGCAAAATGGTTAATGATATCATCCTTTTGGCTGATGAGGGCTTTCATGGTTTCAGACAATCTTTTGTCAATGAAACCTATTATGAAGACCTTTTCCAGAAGGAAATTGATAGATACCGCAAGGAGAATGAAAATCGACTGGAGCGTATTTACAAGCAGGACAGCCAGGATGAGGCTTTCTTCTTTCCGGATGAAACCCAACTTAAAAACCAAATGTTATATAATCGAAAAGAGAAACTTTTCAGTTCTCAGTTTGGTGTCGTTTTTCACAATAACGGCAGAGACATTAAGCTGACTGTGGTTTATATTCTTGGAAAGAAGGAACAGACTTACGATAATATCAACGATTTTCTGGATAAGTATGTTTCTTACCAGATAGCCCAGGAGCATTGCGAAATCAAGAAGGAAAACATCTTCCAGAACATGGTTTTTAAGGAGAATGTGGATGTAGATAAGCTGATGCTCAAACTTAAAGACTTAATCGAAGACAATACCCTCAGCGCACAGAAACATTGGTTTATCGTCTATAAGGTTTTCTTCAACAAGAATTGGTTGAAGAAGAAGACTCAGCGCCTTTTCATTGACCAAATCAATTCTGCTTTCAGCACCAAATTGAAATGTTCAAAGGAAGATTTTCATGCGATTGATGAATATTTCAAGAATAATGACTATACGGAATGGACGCTTGACGACTCTAAAGCACCACAATGCTGTGACGTGTATAGAGTGATTGCAGATAAGTTGGACCTGGAGTTTCAAGATTCCAAATACGCCAAGCCTGGAACTTTCATCAATGCCAGAAAGATAGAAAAGTTCAGATAGTATCCCCCAATGGTATCCCCCAAAATTACAAAGCATATCCCCCACATCCCCCAAACGGATTCGTGGGGGATTTTTTTTACCCTTTTGTTTGGAAATCTCAGTACTTTTGCATCGTCGAAGAAACAAGACAACGCCGAAATGGTTTGGTGATCTTGAAGCATCTTCTTCATTATATAATTATGAATGCTCAGATTTTGAGAGTGGTGCAGCAGGGCGAGGCTTTCGCCGTGCAGAGCCAGAAGAGTGAGAACGGACAGATGATGAAATGTAACATCATCCTGCAGGAGTTGGGCGGCAAGTACGAGAACCAGTATGCTGCGGCAATGCTGGGCAATATCGCCCAGTGCAAGTTTGCTCCGGGCACGATAGTGGCGGTAACGCTCCGATTCATGGCTCATGAGTATAATGGTCAGGTTTATCAGGATATCCTGGTTACGGATATTGAAAAACTGAGCAAGTAAAGCTGAGGCTTGATAAGCAAGGCAAGTGTTTAATCTTGAATTGAAATAGGTGGAATAAGAATTGTCCCGGGATAATTTGCGCAAACTAAAACTTACGACACTTCTTTCGTTCATCCTTATTTTAATTGAAGATTTTATGAAAAAGGGTCAGAATAAGCAGGTAAATAACCAGCAGGTGAATAATAGTGGCTGCCAGCACGTGCAGCTGGGTGGTATGGCTTTCTATGATGAAAGCAAGTGTTTCCTCTTTGCGCCTAGTGAGCATGGAGGGGGAGAGAAGGTGCAGGGATTCCGTTCGCAGGGCGTTGCCCAGCAGCTTTCGGATGGTACTTTTGATTTCGTGGTTAAACCACGAATCCGCTCTCAGTCGGTGCTGATCAGAAAGTTGGCGCACGGTCGTGTGAGCAAGACTAAGGATGGAGCCATCCAGCTTACCTTGAAGGTGTTCTGCGACGAAGGGATCAATATCGGCAGAACGCTGGTAAAGGAGGCGGAAGAGGCTGCTGAGGCATTGGTAGAATATCAGTTGAAGCGATAGGAGAGAGATGAGTTGCTATTTAATTAAGGTGGAGAACGGGCACAAGGTGGCCCGCTCCATCACCTCGGAAGAGGAATACAGAAAGATTCGTGGAAGCTACGAACAGAAGGCTAACTTGCGACTGGCTCGCGAGGGGAATGATGGGGCGAAGCGAAGACTGGTGCAGTTTAACTACTCTGGGCATTATCCCCAGGGTGTGGTGAAGGGCACGAAGTTGCCTAGCCGGGCTTTCGGCTTCGACCTGGATGATAAGCATGATTTCGAGAAGGCGGCTAAGCTGATGCTGCAGGAACCTGAGAAATATGGTCTGCTGATGCTGGAACGCAGCGCAAGACAGGGCGGTCATGCGGTTTGCAAGCGAGAGATGGGCAAGACAATCCTGGAGAACCAGGTAAGAATTGCCAAGATGATGGAGTGCGAGATGGATACTTCGGCTCACGATATTAACCGAGTGTATTTCACTACTTCGGCTGATGCAGGCGATTTGCTCTATCTATCGCCCGAACTCTTCAAGGATGATTATGAGGAAGCTGTCGTGGCAGCTGAGGGCAAGGTGCTGGAAGAGCGTGAGAAATACGGACAGGAGGAGCTTCCTCCGGGGGCGCATAAGGCGAACAAGCATTACAAGCCTTGGTTGGAAAATGTGGAGGAAAAGACTCTGGAATCTCAGAAAAACATTGAGAATCAAGAGAATCAGAAATCTCTTGAAAAACAGAATAATTCTCAAAAGGTTCAAGCTTCTCTGAATTCTTCTAAGAATCAGGCTCAGCCTGCTTCTGCTTCATTATCATCTTCATCATCATCTTCTTCACCATCCAGCAATGATTACCTCGGAATCCCATATTCCGAAATCATTCAAAAGTGGTGGCAGATGTATAATGATGGTCACGAGCCAGTTCGCTCCAACCGCAATACTTTGACCTTCGAGCTTGCCGTGAACCTTCGCCACATCTGTGGCTTCGACCGCAATCTGATGGCGCAGGTAATTCCCTGCTACGATGGTTTCCCAGAGCAGGAGAAGATGGCTTGCATCAACTCGGCGCTGAACGAGAAAATCACCCAAATGC
>ERZ1035006.2509-NODE-2509-length-10343-cov-8.591660_pt1 | contig 10343 bp, 9 predicted proteins | sample MGYA00520694_ERZ1035006 | MGnify/ENA primary metagenome ERZ1035006 (study PRJEB33766, sample SAMN09781746) | gut metagenome | biome: gut microbiome | host: Homo sapiens | place: Madagascar | study: EMG produced TPA metagenomics assembly of the PRJNA485056 data...
TACAGCGAAAATTAAGTATCTGCTATATTGACGCAGGATGATTTCTTCATATGCAGGGCGGAGGATAGAGGCGCAGCGGTGGCTACGCTTCTCTCTTCCGCCTTGAAATAAGAAAATTTATCCTGCAAGATTGTTTCAAGAATCAACTTGTCGGCACACTAGAGTGTGTCTGAAACGGCCATACCCTTTCATATATCTTTTTCCATTTCCAGATAAAAGGCAATCATATCCACAAATTCGCTGTTGGTAGGCCTGTACTCCAAAGGATAGCCGGCAATCTGCTCAAGACGTTCCCTATGGTTTTCCCAACATACATTTACAATGGTTCGAATGTCATGTTCCACGTTAGATGGTTTTGATCTGTACTTCTTTGCAAGTAATGGGTAAATGTCCTTCGTTATCTTCATCGGTCTGTCCTGAAATTCCATCGTCATTTTGATTGCTTCTGCCACAAAATAATATCCTTTATATTTTGTGGATGCTCCAAGCTTTCGTATTGTTCCATAAACCTCTTTCATTTCAATTAGTCCCCCCAAATGTTTTTTTTGCGTGTGCAGTCAACTATTTTTCCTTACACTATATATACGTATGATTTTTCCTTTTATTTAGCTTTTCAGACAAAAAAGTAAAAATAAATTGTCAAAACTGTTTTCTGTGAAAAAAATCCCCCAAAACCATGAATATTTCACACTTCTGGTTTCAGGGGAAAGGGAAAACTATATTTTTTCAAATATGCTCTAATTTTTATTTTGCCAGCATCAGCAGAATCTCGTTGCTTCTCTGAACAAATCTGGTCATCTCTTCAGGTGAAAGCTGCTTGTGGCTGATCATTGCAAGGTCATAAAGCTCCTCACAGATCACAGGTGTATTTTGGGAATCTTTATTCTTAGCCACATACTGAACCAACGGATGTTTCGCATTCAGAACCAGAGTTTCCTGACCACCAAACATAGATGGATCCATTCCGTACATATTGTACATCTTCATCATATCCTGCATACGACGGCTTTCCTCCGAAAGGGTCAGCATTGCAGCAACTTTCTCATTTTTCAGATTTTCAACCTTTATTTCCAACTTATCATTCTTCAGGCTTGTGCGGAATACCTCTGTAAGAGCCTTTGCTGTCTCTTCATCTGTCTCACCTTCGTCACGAAGTTCTTCAGACAGATCTGCATCGATTCTCTTAAACTGGATCGTCTGGTCTTTCTGCTCAAGATGGGAAATAAATGCACTGTCGATGTTATGTTTTAAAATAACCGCATCTTTTCCTGCTTCTTTGAACATATTGATATACTGGCTCTGCTGAACTTCATCCGTAACGTAGAAGATTGTTATCTTCTCAGGCTCTTTCTTTTCAGCCTGTGAATCGTCTTTCTTCTCTTCTGTTGTCTCTGTTTTTTCTTCAGAAGCTTCTGTTTTTTTGTTTTCCTCGATGCAATCCTTTAAAGTAAGGTATTTTCCATCAACATTCTTGAAAAGAATATAATCATTCATCTTATCAGAGAACTTGCTGTCCTTGATACATCCATATTTGATAAATGGACTGATATCATCCCAGTATTTCTCATAGGATTCACGGTCTGTCTTGCACATTCCGGTAAGCTTGTCTGCTACTTTTTTGGTAATGTACTCAGAAATCTTCTTTACAAATCCATCATTCTGCAATGCAGATCTGGATACGTTCAATGGAAGATCCGGGCAGTCGATCACACCTTTCAGAAGTAGCAGGAACTCCGGAATTACCTCTTTGATATTATCTGCAATGAATACCTGGTTGTTGTACAGCTTGATTGTTCCTTCAATAGAATCATACTCTGTGTTGATTTTTGGAAAATACAGGATACCTTTCAGGTTAAATGGATAGTCCATATTCAGATGGATCCAGAACAACGGCTCCTTGTAATCCATAAATACCTTTCGATAGAATTCCTTATATTCTTCATCTGTACAATTATTCGGATGCTTCATCCATAAGGGCTCCGGGTCACTTAAGGATACCGGACGCTTGTTGATCTTTACTTTATCCTTTGCAGGAGAAACCTCTACAACTTCTTTTTCTCCCTTGTCATTTTCCTTTTCTTCTGTCTTAGCCTCTTCATGAATATGCTCTACCACTACATCATCATCACGAAGATCGGTCTCATCAATTGTCTCATATTCCTGAGGTGCATTTTCTTTTTCCAGATAAATGTTTACCGGCATGAAAGAACAGTACTTCTCAATTACTTCTCTCATACGATACTCATTTGCAAATTCAGTACTCTCGTCATTCAGAAAAAGTGTGATCTCAGTTCCAACGGTATTCTTGTTTCCATCCTGCATCTCATACTCTGTTCCGCCATCGCAAGTCCAGTGTACAGGAGTAGCACCTTTCTTGTAAGAAAGAGTATCAATCTGTACTTCATCTGCTACCATAAATGCGGAGTAGAAACCAAGTCCGAAATGACCGATAATCTGATCATCAGTTGTCTTGTCTTTATACTTAGATAAAAACTCAGTTGCACCTGAAAAGGCAATCTGAGTAATGTACTCTTCCACCTCATCAGCCGTCATACCAAGACCTGTATCAACAAATTTCAGGGTCTTCTCTTCTGGATTCACAATTATATGTACTTCTGCTTTGTATTTATCCGGAAGAGTATACTCACCCATAACGTCAAGCTTCTTTAATTTCGTAATTGCATCGCAGCCATTGGAAATCAGCTCTCGCGCAAAAATATCATGATCGGAATATAACCATTTCTTTATAATTGGAAAAATATTTTCACTGTTAATTGATAAACTACCATGCTTCTCAGCCATGCAGCTCACTCTCCTTTATCTTCTTAATTATACAAACTATAGTAATACCAAATCGAGCAAAAGTCAAGGAAAATTTAGCACTCATTTAAAATGAGTGCTAGTAACTATTTTTTAAGATTACACAAAAAAAAGAGAGGAGTAAAATCTCCTCTCTTTTAAAAACAATCCTTACTTGTTCTTCTTATTACGGTAAACAAGAATTCCGGCAATCAATATAACTGCAACTACAAGAACAATCACAAATGGAAGGATTGGAGTGTCATCTCCAGTTTTTACTGCATTCTTCTGATCTGCTCTGTTTGCTGCTGGTGTTAAAGTCTGATTTGGTGATGCAGAAATATTGAAGTTTACCTGCTTGGTGTCCTGTGTTCCAGTATTTACCCAGTTGCTTCCATCAAATCTCTGCTGATTGTAGGTTACTGTCAATGTATAGTTTCCGCTCTTTCCCATACGGAAAGTTGCACTATAAGGTGCATTGTCCCAGCTTCTGGATTCCAGAACTCCCCAGTTTAATGGCTGATAACGAACGTCCCCCTTAATCGGGTTTGTAATATCCATTCCAGCACCTACTGCTGTAAATGTAATCTTTGTCTCTGTAGTATATGCACCGTCAGAACTGATTCCTGTAATTGTATTGTTTGCTGCATCAGATACGATTGAGCCACGGCTTACTGTAACATTCGCAGAAACCACAAGGCTCAGATTGCTTGGATTGGTCACTCCATCCGGCAGTACAACAGACCCCTTCACAGAGAAGCTCTGGCTGTCACTGCTGCTCTGATTGTATGCGCACCCTTTTACATCCCATTTAACAGAGGCCTTCCTTTCACCTTTGTTTGTAGTAATCTTCACTGTTGAAGGAAGTTTCAGACCATCAACGGATTTCTCTACACCATTGGCTACTGTGATATCTGCTACCTTGCCCACACCAGTAAGCTTCGTAGATACTTCCGTGACTGTGAAGGTTACAGATATAGAAAAGGACGCTGTCTTATCACTTGTAACAGTAATGGTCTGTGTATAGTTACCTGCTTTCAACCCTGCTGCCGGCACAACAGTAAAGGTAGCAGTCTGTCCTGGGTCTAATGCAGTTGCAGTAAGATTTGCTACTGTAAAAGCACCTCCATCTGTAGCTGCACTGATGTTGGCAAGTGTCACATTACCCTGATTGCTTAAAGTAACAGTCACAGCACCTGGTGTATCTGTATATCCCTCTTCTCTGCTTCCGAAATCAACATTAGTGTTATCCGCAGTAAGAGATGGATTATCAGCTTCTTTTACTATAAGAGCCGCAGCTATGGTAATTGCAGATGTCTGATCACTTGTAACAGTAAAATTCTGTGTATAGCTGCCCGTCTTTAATCCTGCTACAGGTGTGATGGTAAACGTCGTACTCTGTCCCGCTTCCAGAGAAGCTGCCGCAGGATCTCCTGCTGCGAAATTACTTCCATCTGTAGTTACAGAAATATTGGAAAGCGTTACATTTCCCTGGTTGGTCAATGTGATAACGGCTGCATCCGGAATCTGTGTATAACCTTCTTTTGTGCTTCCGAAATCTACACTTGTCTTGTCTGCAGCGAGAACTGGGTTATCTGCTTCTTTGACTGTATAGTTTACGGAAATTTCATACAAAACGTCGTTTGTATCCGCATTTAAAACCTGGACTAATTCGCTGTAAACACCTGTCTGATCTACAACCTTCGGCTGTGCGGAAAGTGTTACAGTCGTTCCATCTGCCGGAAGTTCAGTTCCACTTAAAGAAGCACTGATATACGTGTAGGAATCCCGGTCCGTTTTCAGGTTCACAGTCCCTGTTCCGCTGTTTCTCAATGTGATACTCTTAGCCTCTGGCTGCTGTCCTACTGTAAAAGTTCCAAAATCAATCTGGTTTGTTCCTTCTACAGTCTCAATCACAGGACTATTCGTAGCTGGCTCTATTGCATCATCTGGTTTGTTGAGCACATCAGACGACTCACTTGCCTCAGGCTCCTTTGGCGCATCTGCAAATCCATCATCTGCCTGTGCTGTAACTACAAGATCTGCCTCAAAGGAAGCGGTTGCCCCTTCTTCTGTGGTATATGTGATAGTATCTTTATATTCTCCCGATGCAGTTCCCACTCTTGGCATTACCCACACAGTCTGGGATTCTCCTGGCTCCAGTGTGGCAAGGTCCTGTACCATAAAATGTTCCGGACTTATCTCCTGGAAAGTCAAAGTTCCTGTACCTGTATTTTTAATGGTTACTTCCTTGGCCTCAGGATTTTCAAATCCTTCCTCCAGGCTACCAAAATCCAGTGCTGTACTTCCATCTTCGATTACAGCTTCAGCAGTATAGGTCAGTTCTTCAGCTGAGCCAGCTGTCTCTTCAGATGTCGTAGACTCTTCCTCCGGATTGATGATTCCTTCGGTCTGACCAGCCTCCGGAATCTCGAGATAATCCTCCGTGCCGATGTCAATTACGCTGTCATTTGTAGTGCCCTCCTCATCAGATGCTACAGACTCACCCTCTGCATTCTCTATGTCGGAGTCACCTGTTGCTTCTGGAATATCAGCTGCATCTGTATCTGCACTGCCAGAGTCATCTGTTGCCTCAGGAATATCAGCTGCAGGTGCATCAGAACTGTCCTCACCGCCGATGTCGATCACATTTTCCTCTCCATCAGCAGACGGCATTTTTTCCATTTCCTGCATTTCCCCTTCTGCAGTTTTATCTGGATCCTCAGTGGGATCTTCCGGTGCTTCCTCTGGTGTCGCAACAATTTCAACTGTGTTAGCCTTCAGCTCGCCGGTAACACCCATTTCGGAAAGTCCAGTGATCTTTAACTGAATCTTATTTCCAAGATCTTCTTCTGTAAGCTTATATATTTTCTCAGTTCCTACCTCAGTGATCTGATCTCCGACTTTTCTTGACCAGGAAAAACTGACGTATTCATCAGAAAGTCCCTCTGGTGTTGCCTTTGAATAATCTGCGCTAAGCTCAGATCCTACAGCAGCAGTTCCTTTGATCTTCAGTTTGCCTCCAAGTTCTCCCTCTGGTGCAGCTGATGCAAATACCAGAGTCGGAAGCAATGAAAGCATCATAAGAAAGGTCATAACCATTGCTATAATTTTCTTTAGTCTCATATGCCATCCTCCTTTACATTCCCCGTTTGGCTGAGTTGTAACATTATTGTAACATATTTTAAATATTTTCACAAGTTCTTTTTACCTGTGCCCCATTTTCATCGTTATTATAGCAATTCAATTTTAGATTTATGTAATATGGATTTATCACCCTTCTACGATCAGGTATTTCCCATTCGGGAGTGTAAAAACCTCGCATGCTTCCTCCAGCTCATCATCACTCATTCCATCTACATCTGCCCCCATACCCGACAGATACTGGCGTACTTCTTTAAGGGAATCTGCCACAACAGCCATGCAGTCCTCCAAAAAGGCTTCCGCCTCCTCATAGTTTTCTGCCACCGGCTCGTCAAAAAGCTGTTCCTGTTTTTTAAGAAATGTGTTAATGCACTCCTCCGTGTACATAAAGTTTCCTCCTTTTATTTTTCATTATATTTTTCATAAAGTGTTAAAATTTCTTCCGGCGTATGTGCAAAGGCGTCTGCACCATTTTCCTGAAGCTCTGTTTTTTCCCGATATCCCCACAGTACTCCTACTGTATACATTCCGGCTGCTTTTCCGGTCTGCATATCAGTTCCGGAATCTCCCAGATACATACACTCTTCCGGAAGTACGCCCAGACTTTCTGCAATTTTCAAAGGACCATCCGGGGCAGGTTTTTTCCGGATTGCCTCGCTCTGCCCTAATACCATATCGAACTCACTGTTTCCAAACATTTTCTGAATTACTTTTACAGCTGCTTCATGAGGCTTGTTGGAGCATACCCCCAGTCGAACCCCTTTTTTCTTAAGTTTCTCTAAAGTATCCGGCATACCTGGATAATGCTCTATTTTATAGAAGGGATCCTCATCGAATTTCTTCCTGTAAAGTAATCTTGCCTCTTCATAATGAACCAGATCTTTGTCACCTGCGTCAATAAGCAGTCTCTGGACCAGCATATCTGCACCATTTCCACAATAGTATCTGTAATTATCAGCTGGCATTGGTTTCAGTCCGAATTTCTCCATTACCGCATTGCCTACAGCAGCCATGGAATCTAATGTATATGCCAGCGTCCCGTCCAGATCAAAAATACATACCTTAATCATTTGTAAGTTCCTTCCTATCTATCCCCATTTTTTTCAGTTCATATACCAGCCTTCCTACAGGCAGACCTACCACATTATTGTAGTCTCCACAGATATTTTTCACATAAATTCCAAATCTGCCCTGAATGCCATAGCTTCCTGCTTTGTCCATAGGCTCACCAGATTCTACATATTCCCAGATTTCTTCCTCGGAAACCGGATAAAACTGTACATCTGTCTTTTCGCAGAAAGTAACTGCTTCCCACTTTTTCTCTTTTTTATGCAAAATAGTAACTCCGGTAAATACCTGGTGGATATTTCCCTGAAGGCTCATTAAAGTTTTTCTGGCATCTTTCTTATCTTTTGGTTTTCCTAGAATTTTCCCATTAAAAGCAACCACTGTATCTGCTCCCAGAATTAGGCACGGCTCTTTTTCATTTTTAAGCATTTTGGCTACATTGCCAGCCTTATCCCTTGACAGCTTTTCCACAATCTGTGCAGGATCATCTGCGTCTGCCCTTTCTTCTCCATCGCTGACCACAATAGAAAAAGGAATTCCCATATATGCCAGCAATTCTTTTCTTCTGGGAGAACCCGAGGCTAAAATTAATTTTTCCATAATATTTTCCTTTCATTCACAGATATCGTCTGCTAGAGTATGTTTGAAAAAGGCTTTTATAGCAGACTCATCTGTCTAAGATAGTATACCTCTCCTGCTATAGTGGTGCAATCATTTTTTATAATGCGTATTCTGCATATTTTACTTTTCTTTTTGTCTTAAAAGTATTACAATAATAGAAACCCATTTGCTTTTTTAAAAGCCCATGGAGTATACTGAAAGGAGCAGACATTATGGCTAAAATCAACAAATATTGGGGACTGATTGCACTTGGTGCAGTGACAGCCGCTGCTGCCGGTGCTATTGCAGCTTCCTTAAGCAGACGTAAAGAACTTGAAAATGCGGCTGATTTTGATGATGATTTTGAAGACGATCTTAAAGATGACGAGGATGTAAGCGAAGCCAAAGAAAAGAAAGAGTCCCATGAGGATTTCATTTCCTGGGAAGCATCTTCCGAGGATGAAGAGGAAATGGCTGATGATGCAGAAGAAGCTGCTGAAAATGCAGAAGCAGTTCCGGAAGAAGAGGAAAGCTCTGATGTACCAGATTCTGTAGATAAAAAAGTGGAAGAAGCAAAAGAGGCTGCCGAAGCTTTGGAGAAGACCCTTGCAGAGGCAGAAAAAGCGCAGGAAGCAGAAGAAGCTTCCATTCATATCGACTAATATCTTTTTTGACGGTGGTATTACCCATAGCATCATATATGAAAGCCAGTTACTCCGCCCCTGTGGTGCTCTCGTAACTGCTGATTTCATTCATAGCCCTGGAACTTTCATAAAAAAGAATCCTGCTTGCAGGATTCTCCGCCTGCGGCGGGTCGCTTCAGCGACATCTACCTTTCCGCCGCAGTGCAATCCTGCCCGGTAGGGCTTTTTTTTATGCAATAGGAGATTCCAGCGGAATTTCCTGTTGCATAAAAAAGCCATCACAGCACTGAAGCTGCGATGGCTTTTTTCCGGACTGTCAGTTTGCTTCGTTATAAAGCAAAACTATCGGTCATATTTTATTTTCTTTTCTTATCAGGCCTTTGGAAGCTTAAAGGAACTCTTAAGTGATACAACACGGTTAAATACAGGTGCTCCAGCTTTGGAATCGTGGATGTCTGCACAGTAAAATCCGTTTCTTACAAACTGATAGCTGTCGGCCCCTTTTGCCTTCATCAGCTCAGGCTCTACATAAGCAGTTACCTCAACAAGAGAATTTGGATTCAGATTCAATTCTCCTGTTTCTTTGTCGTAAACGCCCTTTTCCTCGTCTACAATGTTTTCATACAGGCGAACTGGTACCTTTCCGGCATTGGAAGCTTCTACCCAGTGAATGGTTCCTTTTACTTTTCTGCCATCAGGAGCATTTCCGCCCTTTGTTTCCGGATCATAGGTACAGTGAACTGCAGTGATAGTTCCGTCATCCAGTGCCTCATAACCTGTGCAGGTTACAAAGTAAGCGTTCATCAAACGTACCTCTGTTCCCAGGGTCAGACGTTTATATTTCTTCGGAGGCTCAACCATGAAGTCCTCTCTCTCAATATACAGCTCTTTTCCAAATGGAACCTTTCTGGTTCCCAGTGCCTCATTTTCCATATTATTTGGTGCATCCAGATACTCTACCTGTCCTTCCGGATAATTGTCTATGATCATTTTGATCGGATCAAGAACCGCCATACAACGTGGAGCCTTCAGCTTCAGGTCTTCACGGATGCAGTACTCCAGCATTGCATAGTCAACGGAGCTGTCAGCTTTTGATACACCACACAGTTCTACAAATTTCTGGATAGCTTCCGGTGTATATCCACGGCGGCGAAGTCCGGAAATGGATACCAGCCTCGGATCATCCCATCCATCTACAATACCAGTCTCAACCAGCTTCTTAATATAACGCTTACCGGTTACCACATTTGTAAGATACAGTTTGGCAAACTCAATCTGCTTGGGAGGATGAGGGTACTCCAATTCTCTTACCACCCAGTCATACAAAGGTCTGTGATCCTCAAACTCCAGTGTACAGATAGAATGGGTGATTCCCTCAATAGCATCCTCAATAGGATGTGCAAAATCATACATTGGATAAATGCACCAGGTATCTCCTGTTCTGTGATGGCTTACGTGAGCTACACGATAAATAACCGGGTCACGCATATTCATATTTGGAGAAGCCATATCGATTTTGGCACGGAGAACCTTCTCTCCATCCTCATATTTGCCCTCTTTCATCTCTTCAAAAAGCTGAAGATTCTCCTCTACGCTTCTGTTACGGTATGGGCTTTCCTTTCCAGGCTCTTTTAAAGTTCCTCGGTATTCCCTAATCTGGTCTGCACTGAGATCGCAGACATAAGCCTTTCCCTTTTTGATAAGCTTTACTGCTGCTTCATACATCTGACCAAAATAGTCGGAAGCAAAAAACAGTCTGTCCTCCCAGTCTGCGCCAAGCCATTTGATATCTTCTTTAATAGATTCTACAAACTCGGATTTCTCTTTTGTAGGGTTTGTATCATCAAAACGCATATTAAACTTACCGTTATATTCTTTAGCCAGTCCATAATTTAAAAGGATGGATTTAGCGTGTCCAATGTGAAGATAACCATTTGGCTCCGGCGGGAAACGTGTATGAACGGTATCATAGACTCCTTCTGCTAGATCTTTATCAATGATGTTCTCAATAAAATTTTTGGAAACCGTTTCGTTCTCCATGTTTCTCCCTCCTGAATTTATCTTAGTTGATTTATCTTATCATAAACC
>ERZ1035006.2516-NODE-2516-length-10331-cov-4.798560_pt1 | contig 10331 bp, 11 predicted proteins | sample MGYA00520694_ERZ1035006 | MGnify/ENA primary metagenome ERZ1035006 (study PRJEB33766, sample SAMN09781746) | gut metagenome | biome: gut microbiome | host: Homo sapiens | place: Madagascar | study: EMG produced TPA metagenomics assembly of the PRJNA485056 data...
AAAAAACGTAAAAAAACCGGGAAGAAGCCGGGAATTTTATAGCTTTTCCTTGACAAATATTGAGGATAATTGTATAAATGTATTTAGGCGTTGCCTTATAAAGGCTGGCAAGACTGACACTTGATATAGAAGTGTAGTAGATTATTATTTTTTGTAGAGGAGGATTTTTTCGATGAACAAGACAGAATTAGTCGCAGCTATCGTTGAAAAGACAGAATTATCTAAGAAGGATGCAGAGAAGGCAGTTAAGGCTTTCACAGAGGTTGTAGCAGATGAATTAAAGAAGGGTGAGAAGATCCAGTTAGTTGGCTTCGGTACCTTCGAAGTAGCTGAGAGACCTGCACGTGAAGGCAGAAATCCACAGACAGGTGAGACCCTGACTATTGCAGCTAGCAAGACTCCTAAGTTCAAGGCTGGTAAGGCATTAAAGGATATGGTAAACGCATAATTTCAAGGAATTGAAATCAGTTTATGAGAAGACCACCTATGGGTGGTCTTTTCTCATTTACGCGAGCAACGAGCCAAGGTCCATGCTTGCATGAGAGTTTGGCGACTGCCGCGATAACCGGCGAAGCAGGCTTCGTCCGGTCTGCGAGCAACGAATCAAAGTAAAGAAAGGACAGATATGAGATTAGATAAATATTTAAAGGTATCCAGATTAATTAAAAGAAGAACCGTTGCCAACGATGCCTGCGATGCAGGAAGGGTTGTTGTCAATGATAAGGTTGTGAAAGCTTCTTATGATGTAAAGGTCGGAGATATTATCGAGATTCAGTTCGGTAATAAGGCTGTGAAGGTAGAAGTAACTCAGGTAGCTGAGACTGTGAAGAAGGAAGAAGCGAAGGAAATGTTCCGGTATCTGTAAGCATAAACAAAGCCCTCTTCTCATATATTGCAATGGGAAGGAGGGAGTTTTATGGAGGAACGTATCAGTGGAAGACCGCAGAAGGTAAGCCTGTTAAACCGGAGTGTCGGAACAATTACCGGGGTTCAGGAGGTTCAGGGATTTAATGAAACAGAGATCAGTCTGGACACGGATCTGGGACTGCTTGTGATCCGGGGCACAGGATTGCATGTGACCAGCCTGAATCTGGAGAAGGGTGAAGTGGAGATCGATGGAATGATCGATGCCCTGAACTATGCAAATAAGAAAGAACCAGCATCGGCCGGAGGTTTATTTGGCAGGCTGTTCCGGTAATCCATGCCGGTCGAGATACAACAGGAGCTGCAGGTATTCCTGATCAGTGCCTTTTGGGGAATGCTTCTGGTGGTGTATTATGATTTTTTCCGACTTTTGCGGATCATGAGAAAGCACGCAGTCTGGATGATCGCAATGGAGGATCTGTTATATGGATTGGCATGCGGTTGTATCGTTCTGGCGTTTTCTTATCGGTACATGCAGGGGCAGGTCCGAATCTATGTGTTACTGGGAATGGCATGCGGAGCCGGTCTGTATAACTGGGGAATCAGTCCCTATCTGTGTGGAGGGGCCCGGTTCCTCTGTGAAAAAGTGAAAATAGCATTGAAAAAGGTGTCGAAACGAAGTACAATAAAGGGTAAGAATCCAGATGCAAAGGAAGGTAAGAATGAGTAGAAAAAACACGGTAAAACACAACTATCGTAAAGGCGTATTTGTGATTTCGATTGTCCTACTGATTTTATGTGCCGCTCTTTTTGTTAAGTATCACTCCTTAAGCCAGCAGGCACAGGCGAATGAAGAAGAGATTGCATTATTGGAAGATAAGAAGCAGGAAGAGGAGAATCGGACACAGCAGCTTCAGAAACAGGAGGCCTATCAGCAGACAGATGATTTTATTGAAGAGACTGCCCGCAGGCTGTTAAATCTGGTGAAGCCCGGTGATACCACAATTAAACCGAATGAGAAATGAGCCATTGCAGAAGTAGTGTGCAGTGGCTTTTTTACTAGGCAAAAAGAAAGGATATACGGAGATCGCTATGATTGAAATCCAGGATGTTACCAAAGTATATAAGCTGAATCGCAGACAGATGGAAGAACAGAAGACAAAGACAAATAAAAAAATAGCAGTCAGTCATGTAACGTTGCAGGCACAGGACGGAGAGATTTTCGGAATCTTAGGCCCAAACGGAGCAGGCAAGACAACACTTCTGCGATGCATTTCCACCTTACTGAATCCGACTGAGGGAACTATTTCCGTGGACGGCTGGGACACGGTAAAGGATGGAGAAGAGGTACGGAAAAGAATCGCATTTCTGACGAATGAGGTGAAGCTGGATCCTCATTTCAGTCCGAAATATCTGTTCCGGTTTTTCGGCAGACTGCGTGGAATGACGGAGGAACAGATTGAGACAAGACGCAAGGAACTGTTTGAATACTTTGGCATTACGGAGTTTGAGAATAAACGGATTGAGGAGCTGTCGACCGGTATGAAGCAGAAGGCATCGATAGCAGTCAGTCTGGCACACGATCCGCAGATCGTCATATTTGATGAGCCGACCAATGGTCTGGACATTATTACCGCACGGGCAGTGACCGATTATCTGAAATTACTGCGGGAACAGGGAAAGCTGGTAATCATATCGACCCATATTATGTCGGAGGCACAGAAGTTGTGTGACCGCATGGCAATGATCATTCACGGTTCCTGTGTATTTCAGGGAACCCTGCAGGAGGCACTGGAAGAGAATCAGGCGGAGGATTTGGAGGACGCATTCTTTGAAATCTATCGCCGGGTAATGGAGGTAGAGGCATGAAAGCAATAGGAATCGTATTCCGTAAGGAATTATACCGCGTATTCTCGGATAAAAAAATGGTGTTCGGACTATTTATACTGCCTGCTCTGCTGGTGGTTGGTATGTATGGACTGATCGGGATTCTGGCAGTCTCTATGATGAATGATCAGCAGGCACATGAAGCAACGGTGATCGTGAGACAGGCACCGGAGAGCTTTCGGACATATCTGGAGGATTATATCCGGTCTGATGAGGGACATACTTATTATGAAATCAATGATACGAGATATCAGATCACCTGGCAGGACGGAGCAGATGCCGGTCTGGATGAAAAGGCAGCGCAGGCAAAGGATGCCGAGGAGATGAACACGGCAAAGAATCAGGTATATACAGGGGATCTGGATCTTCTGGTGGTATTCCCGAAGGCATTTGAGCAGACGGTAGCCGATTATAAGGTCGGGGATGAAGTGCCGGATGTGCAGACCTTTTATAATCCGTCTGAGGATTATTCGGATAACGCCAGAGCAGATTTTCTGAATGGGATTCTGGAGCCGTACCGGAATCAATTGCTGGAGGAACGGCTGGGATCTCTGGATCAGATCAAGATATTTACGGTGGACGAGACGAATGACCATTCGGTCATTCAGAATGATAACCGGGCACAGGGTAAGGCGCTTGGATATGCCATCCCATATATGATTACCGTGCTGTTATTTGCCGGAGCCATGAATCTGGGAGCGGACAGCTTTGCCGGTGAGAAGGAACGGGGAACCATTGCAGCGATGCTGGTGACCCCTGTGAAGCGGAGCTATATCGTATACGGAAAGTTATTTGCCTTAATGGTGTTATCCGGACTTTCGGCACTGGTGTATGGTGGCGCAATGATCTTTGCCATGCCGATGGTTTATCGTACGCTGGGCGCAATGACGGGACAGGAGCTTCAATTTACGGCCGGACAGATGGTGATGCTTCTAGTTCTGATCGTAACGCTGGTATTCTTATATGTGGCATTGATCGCAGTCTGTGCGACACTGGCAAAGAATATGAAAGAGGGCAGTACCTATATCATGCCTGCCTATATGGTCGTTATGGTGATCGGTATCCTATCCATGTTCCAGGGAGACAAGGTAACGACTCTGCAGTATCTGATCCCGTTGTACGGACCAACCATGGCACTGAAAAATATATTTACCTGTGACATTACCGGTAGCGGATTTGCACTTGCGGTAGTATCGAATCTGGTCATGGGTATTTCCTGTGCGTTACTGACAGCGAAGATGTTTCAGAGTGAAAAGATTATGTTTGATGCATAATTTTTGCATTCTGTGGGGAATATTATAGAATCCTTCTTCCATAAAATGACAGAATCAGGAAGATCTACCCCGTATAATGGGTGTTATGTGATAGAAGATCATCAGAATATATCATGAGACACTGAGATACAGGCGGGGGTAGAAGGATGGAGTTAAAAAAGAAACGGGAAAACAGAATCGGCATACGGGAGGAGGTCTGGCTGTATTTGCTGGGATTTCTGGCGGCACGATCGGAAATAGCGGGACTTCATCCGTTTGCAATTGCTGTGTTTGCCGGAAGCTATCTCGCAGGACAGGGATCCTGGGGACTTCTGGTGGCGCTGCTTCTTGGAATTGCTTCGACCGGAGAGATTGGAAGCTGTGTAAAGTATACCGGTATCATCGTTGGAATGATAGTAGTGATCAGTCTGATATCCGGTAAGGACCGGACCAGGAATCCGCTTCTGGTGGCCGGAATCGCCGGTAGCATGACGATCGGAATCGGAATGCTTTATATACTGACGCCGTGGGGAAATGACCAGTTGTTTTATCTTCCACTCATGGAAGGGATTGCAGTTGCCGGATTTTCCGTGATTCTGGAGCAGGCATTTCAGGTACTGCATAACCATGAGGATATTATGCAGAGCGAGAATCTGCTTAGTACACTGACTCTGCTGGCAGTGGTTCTCTGGGGGATTCCGCTGCAGGTCTTGTATTATTTCACCCTGCTTCAGGGAGTTATTTACTATCTGATCTTATATATGGCATATCGGTTCGGCGTGGCATATGGAGCCAGCGTCGGAACGGTCTGCGGCGTGATTCTGGCAATTCGTACCCATCAGGTAGAATGGGTGGCGATCTGCGTGATTTTAAGTATGGCCGCCGGATTTTTAGGAGAGTTCGGAAAAACATTGGAAACGCTTGGCTTTCTGACGGTACTTGGATTTCTGGGATTCTTTTACTATCCGGAGTTGCTGGAGGTGGCGGCGCTGCGGGGACTGCTGACAGCGGGCCTTCTGTTTATCTGCACACCGAAATCCTATATGATGAAACGGGCAGGCACCGGCAATCATATGGAGCAGGATACCGTGCAGTGGGAGAGACAGATTGTGATAAAAAAACACATTCAGGAGACGGCAGCGGTCTTTCATAAATTGAGCCGGACTTTTTGCCAGCCGGCATATACCGTACAGGGCAATGGACAGGCCGCCGGATATGCGGCACCGGTCTTTGCGAGACAGATGGGGGAGATTGGAGAAAACCTGGCCCATCTATCGGCAACAATGGAGGAACCGGCGGTTAGTAACGGGGAACGTCAGGCGTTGCTGGTTCATCAGCTGGAACGGCAGAATATCCGGGTGCGTCAGCTGACACAGGTGCAGGGAATCTATGGAAGAAAAGAGATCTATCTTTCTGCACGGACTCTGCATGGAAGGGTTATGACCACGAAGGAGATTGCGGAAATAATCAGCCGATGTATGGACACACCCTATCGCCCGACGGCCTCCAGCCGCATGATCCTGAACCGGGAATATCATGTAGTGCAGTTTGAGGAGGATGTCCGTTATCGGTATCTGATGGGCGTAAAGCGGATAGCCAAGGATGGACAGGTAGTCTCCGGTGATAATTTTTCTCAAATGGAATTAAAAAACGGACAGCTGCTGATGTTGTTAGCGGACGGCATGGGAAGCGGTGTAGAAGCATCCAGACAGAGTGAACAGCTGGTAGACCTGCTGGAGGAAATGCTGGAGGCCGGATTCCGGAAAGAGTCTGCCATTGAGCTGCTGAATGAACTGATTGCGGTTCAGGGGCAGGGCGAGCAGTTCGCAACGATGGATATGTGTATGCTGGATCTGTATTCGGGTGTCGGTGAATTTCTGAAAATGGGAGCATCAGCAACCTTTATCAAACGCGGCGACTGGATGGAAACGATCCAGTCCACTACATTGCCGGTCGGTGTCCGGGAGCAAACAGAGATTGACGCAATCCGCAAGAAGTTTTACCATGGTGATATGGTTATCATGGTCAGTGATGGAGTGCTGGATGCAATTTTATTTGAAAATAAAGAGGAGTGCTTAAAAGAACTGATCCTGGAGATCGATACAACGAATCCACAGGAAATGGCAGAGGAGCTGCTGACCAGAGTTCAGGAGATCAGTAAAAATCAGATGCGGGATGATGCCAGTATCCTGGTGCTTGGTATCTGGAGAAAATAAAGGATAGAAATATGCGGGAAGAGAATATACTTGAAAAGGTACGGGAGACAATTGCACAGTTTCATATGATCACAGCGGGAGATACGGTAGTGGTCGGAGTGTCCGGAGGCCCGGATTCGGTATGCCTGCTGGATATTTTGTGCCGACTGGCGGAAAACAGTGACTTTCGGCTGCAGGTGGTGCACGTAAATCATCTGTTAAGGCCGGAGGCACAGGAGGAAGAGCAATATGTAGAGACGCTCTGCAGGCAGCGGCAGATTCCGTGTCAGGTATTTCGTAAGAATATAAAAGAATATGCGGCAGAAAACGGCTGGTCGACGGAGGAGGCCGGTAGAAATTACCGGTATGAATGCTTTGAACAGGTATTGGAGCAGGCAGGCGGAGCCGGACGAATTGCGGTGGCGCATCATCAGAATGACCGGGCGGAGACATTTCTGTTTCACATTGCACGGGGAACCGGCATGAAGGGAATGGCGGGAATACCGGCGGTCAGAGGAGAAATTATCCGGCCGTTGATCCGGATCGGGCGGCAGGAGATTCTCCGGTATCTGGAGGAGCGGAAGCTACAGTATTATATCGATGCGTCCAATGCGTCCGATGATTATTCCAGAAACCGCATCCGAAATCAGGTGATACCGGCATTGGAAACCGTAAACACACAGGCGGTTATGCATATGACAGCTGCAACAGAGGTGGCAGAGGAGTATTGGAATTATGTGGAAGCAGAAGCAGAGCGGGCAGAGCCGGACTGTGTGAAACGACAGGAGAACGGAGTGCTTATACTGGAAATACCGGTTCGGACAATGGCGGCACTGTTACAGAAGCATCTGATCTACCGGGCCATGTGCAGAGTGAGTGAGACCGCAAAGGATCTGGAGCAGGTGCATGTAGAGCAGGTGCGTCAGCTGTTTGACCGACAGGTGGGAAAACAGATAACACTGCCATATAACATGATAGCAGTCCGGACATATGACGGAGTCCGGATCACAGAGAAAAAACAGGAAATGACAGAGAAGCAGGCGGCTATGACACCGGTTCCGGTACAGGTTCCCGGAGAAACCGAAATACCTGGGATCGGAAGGCTTTTTTGTGAACAATTGTCTATGCAAAGCGACATAGAAATTTCCAAAAAGTGCTATACTAAATTATTAGATTATGATAAAATATGTGGAGCTTTATCAATACGAATGCCGCAGGCAGGAGACTATCTGATCGTTGATGCACAGGGCGGGCATAAGAAGCTGGCCAGGTATTTTATTGATAATAAGGTTCCGCAGGAAGCACGGGCAACGATACCGGTGCTGGCATCCGGACATCAGGTGTTCTGGGTCATCGGAATGCGGATCAGTGAGGATGTAAAGGTGACGGAGAAGACCCGGAGGCTTTTGCAGATAGAATTTCAATTCGAAGGAGAAAGAAATGGATAAGATATCAGTTTTTATTTCTGAAGAAGCACTGGAGACCAGAATTCAGGAGATGGCAGATAAGATCAACCGGGATTATGCAGGTGAGACCGTGCATCTGATCGGAATCCTGAAGGGCAGTGTGTTCTTTGTGTGTGAGCTGGCAAAGCGTCTGACGATTCCGGCAACGATGGATTTCATGTCGGTATCCAGCTATGGATCGGAGACGAAGACCAGTGGCCGGGTAAAGATCAATAAGGATCTGGATGAATCCATTGAAGGCCGGCACGTAATTGTAGTAGAGGATATTATTGATTCGGGGAATACCTTGAGCTATCTTCTCCGGATCCTTTCAGAGCGTCAGCCGGAGAGCATCCGTCTGATTACATTGTTAAACAAGCCGGACCGCCGGGAGAAGGAAGTAGAAGTAGATGACAGCGGCTTCGTGATTCCGGATGTATTTGTTGTCGGATACGGTCTGGATTATGCTCAAAAATACAGAAATCTTCCATACATCGGAGTTGTGGAAGTATAGAAAGGAGAAGCAATGAATAAGAATGGATCATTGCGTGGAATCATATGGTTCCTGTTCATTCTGGGACTGATCGTGCTGGGATACACATATTATATGAATTCCAGACCGCTGAATCTGAGTGATTACAGCCTGACTGATTTCTGGCAGGATGTAGACGACGGAAAGATTACAGCAATCACCGTTGAGCAGAATGAGGAGATCCCAACGGGTGTGATTACGGCGATTAGTGAGAATCAGACACAGAACGAACTATATGCCACAGATGTAAATGCAGTTATTAATGAATTACAGGAGAAGGCACCGGATGTAGATATATCGGTTGCAGATGTTACCAGAGAAAGCTCCTTTATGAAATTTTTGCCATATGCGATTCTGGCGGTTGTCGTTATCGTACTGATCTTCAGTATGATGATGGCCATGCAGAATGCTGCCGGTGGCGGAAGTAAGATGATGGATTTCGGAAAGAGTCCGGCTAAGGCGAAGGTGGAGTTTCGTCACGGAACCAACTTTACCAATGTAGCGGGTCTGGAAGAGGAGAAGCAGGAGCTGGAGGAAATCGTTGATTTCCTGAAGGATCCGGGTAAATATAAAGAGCTTGGCGCAAGAATCCCAAAGGGTGTCCTGCTGGTAGGCCCTCCGGGAACCGGTAAGACATTGCTGGCAAAGGCAATATCCGGAGAGGCAGATGTTCCGTTCCTGAGCATTTCGGGTTCTGATTTCGTAGAAATGTTTGTTGGTGTCGGCGCATCCAGAGTCCGGGATCTGTTCCTGAACGCACGGAAGCTGGCACCATGTATTGTATTTATTGATGAGATCGATGCGGTAGCGAGAAAGCGAGGCTCCGGTCTGGGTGGCGGACATGACGAACGTGAACAGACGTTGAACCAGTTACTGGTAGAGATGGATGGTTTCGGCCTGAACGAGGGAATTATCGTACTGGCAGCGACCAACCGTGTAGATATTCTGGACCCTGCAATTCTGAGACCGGGACGTTTTGACCGTAAGGTATTTGTCGGACGGCCGGATGTAAAGGGAAGAGAAGAGATTCTGAAGGTGCATACAAGAAATAAGCCAATTGGCGATGATGTGGATCTTCATGAGGTTGCCAGAACAACATCCGGATTTGCCGGTGCGGATCTGGAAAATCTGATGAATGAGGCGGCAATTCAGGCTGCAAAGCAGAATCAGAAGTATATTGAGAAGAAGAATATTGATGCAGCCTTTATTAAGGTTGGTGTCGGTACAGAGAAGAAGAGCCGGCTGATTCCGGAGAAAACGAGAGAGATTACGGCTTATCATGAGTCCGGGCATGCGATTCTTTATCATCTGTTGCCGGATGTCGGACCGGTTTATGCTGTGTCTATTATTCCGACCGGTGAGGGAGCCGCAGGTTATACCATGCGTCTGCCGAACAATGATAATGAGTTTACCACAAAGGGCATGATGCTGCAGGATATCATGGTGGACTTTGGCGGAAGAATTGCAGAGGAACTGATCTGTGAGGATATCACGACCGGGGCTTCCCAGGATATTAAGGTGGCAACACAGACTGCCCGTGCCATGGTGACCAAGTATGGTATGTCAGAGCAGATGGGCCTGATCAATTATGAGAACTCAGATGAGGAAGAGGTATTCCTCGGACGGGATCTGGGTCATGCAAAGAGCTTCAGCGAGGAGACTGCAAAGCAGATCGACGTAGAAGTTAAGAAGATCATGGATGACTGCTACCAGAAGGCGAAGCAGATTCTGGTGGATAATATGGATGTGTTACATCGTTGTGCAAAATTACTGTTAGAGAAAGACCGGATCGATCAGAGAGAGTTTGAACAGCTCTTTGCGACTGATGAAACTGCTGAAAAAGAGCCGGAAAATGGGGATGTATAACAAATTGCCAATTTCCGTAAAGCGAATTATCTATTTTGCCATTGCGGTTTGAAGGATTTGGAAGAAATCATCGTTTTTTTGCACAAAAGAAGTGTGAAAATTAAAAATTGTTTGTGAACACTTTTCAGGGGGATTTGTTATAATAAACTTGTAACCCCCCCCAATACATTATATAGTTTTTTGCTACACCCATAAGTAACAAAAATACCTTCTCCAAAAGGGACAGTCGTTCGGTGACTGTCCCTTTTACTTTGTCATGATGGCAGGGAAAACGGTGTGCGTTAACCGG
>ERZ1035006.2520-NODE-2520-length-10318-cov-7.873429_pt1 | contig 10318 bp, 8 predicted proteins | sample MGYA00520694_ERZ1035006 | MGnify/ENA primary metagenome ERZ1035006 (study PRJEB33766, sample SAMN09781746) | gut metagenome | biome: gut microbiome | host: Homo sapiens | place: Madagascar | study: EMG produced TPA metagenomics assembly of the PRJNA485056 data...
GGAGGCGCCTGACGGCGTTTTCCCACTGCTTCGCAGTTAACTTTGCTCATAATCCAGTATCGCCGTCTCATACAGGTTGTTTCCTTCACTGTCAATCACAACAATTGCCGGAAAATTTTCTACTTCAAGTCTGCGGATTGCCTCTGCACCCAGGTCATCATAACAGATTACTTCAGCCTTTTTAATACACTTTGATATGAGAGCACCGGCGCCACCGATCGCAGCAAAATAGACTCCATGATTACGGACAATTGCTTCTACCACCTGTGGAGATCTTTTTCCTTTTCCGATCATTGCTTTTTCGCCGAGATCCATGAGTCTTGGCGCATATTTATCCATACGGCTTGCAGTGGTCGGTCCTGCGGAACCAATCACCTGACCTTCACGCGCAGGGGAAGGTCCCATATAATAGATTGTCGCATCTTTAATATCAATTGGAAGTGCTTCTCCACGATCCAGTGCTTCTATCATACGTTTATGTGCAGCATCTCTGGCTACATAAATGGTTCCACTAATCAAAACTGAATCACCGGCATGCAGATCTTTTGTTATATCCTCCGTGATCGGAGTTGTAATATGTTTATCCATAATGTTTAACCTCATACTATCATTAAAGTATTTCTGTCATATGACGATCCACGTGACAACAGATATTGACAGCTACCGGAAGTCCTGCAATATGTGTCGGATAAGTATTGATATTTACTGCGAGCGCTGTCGTCGTACCGCCGAGACCACCAGGTCCGATACCGAGCTTGTTCACCTTTTCCAACATCTCTTTTTCCAGTTCTTTAACATAAGGAATATCCGAATGCTCATTCACATTTCTTGTCAATGCCTGTTTTGCCATGATTGCACATTTTTCAAAATCACCACCGATGCCTACGCCTACGACCATAGGCGGACACGCATTCGGTCCGGCTTCTCTGACTGTATTTAAAATAGACTCTTTGACTCCATCAATGCCGTCTGCGGGCTTTAACATAAATACCCGGCTCATATTTTCACTGCCAAAGCCTTTCGGAGCGACTGTAATTGTTAATTGATCTCCGGGAACAATCTGATAGTGAATGATTCCCGGTGTATTATCTTTTGTATTTTCCCGCTGCAGCGGGTCACGCACAACAGATTTTCTGAGATATCCATCTACATAGCCCTGACGGATTCCTTCATTGACTGCATCCTCCAGATTCATTCCTTCAATATGCAGATCCTGTCCGATTTTCAGAAAAACAACTGCCATTCCCGTATCCTGACAGATTGGAATATCTTCACGCGCAGCTATATCCATATTTTTTTCCAGTTGTTCTAATATTTTCTTTCCGACCGGTGATTGTTCTGTTTCGAACGCCTGACAGATTGCATCTTTCATATCTTCTGACAGATGAAGATTCGCATCTATACACATCTGGCGGATCGTTTTTATAATCTCATCTGTATGTATTGTTCTCATAGCATCTCCTTTATTTTTACATGAAGTCAGGTCATAATTTCACAAATACCTTTTTCATGAAAAACGAGAATACCATCTGAAAGGTACTCCCGTTTTTGCTTTTTATTTTACTTGAATGATTTATGATTCCGTTTTCTTGTCGTTTTTCTCCGTTTCGGATTCTGATTCTTCCGTATTTTCTTCATGATCTTCACTCTGAATCAGCGACTTATCCTCACGCACTTTCGCAATACTTGCGATTACAACATCATCCTTTAAATTCATGAGTTTCACACCGGAAGTAATACGTCCAAGCAGTGCGGTATCACTTACACGGATACGGATAATAATGCCCTCCGTCGTGATAAGCATCATCTCATCGTCTTTGTTGACAGCCTTCACACCTACGATATTTCCAGTTTTTTCTGTTATCTTGTAACACTTGATGCCTTTTCCGCCACGATTCTGTGCAGTGAATTCATCCATCATCGTGCATTTTCCGAGTCCCTTTGCAGAAACGATCATCAGGGAATCTCCCTGGGTATCCAGCTGCATACCGACTACTTCATCACCATCTGCCAGATTCATACCGATCACACCCATTGATGCACGTCCGGTCTTTCTCACATCAGTCTCATGGAAACGGATACATTGACCATATTTTGTGACAAGGAAAATATCCTTGCTGTCATCTGTTTTCTTTACTTCGATCAACTCATCATCCTCACGCAAATTAATTGCGGTCAGACCGTTTTTACGGATATTTGCATATTCCGTGATTGATGTTTTTTTAACAATACCTTTTCTGGTAGCCATAAACAGATATTCGTGGTCATTGTACTCCCTAATCGGGATCACTGCCGTGATTTTTTCCTCCGGAAGCAGCTGTAAGAGGTTAATAATTGCAGTTCCTCTCGCAGTACGTCCTGCTTCAGGTATCTCATACGCTTTCATGCGGTATACGCGTCCAAAATTAGTAAAGAACATGAGATAATTATGGGAAGTCGTCATCAAAAGCTCCTCAATATAATCATCCTCGATCGTCTCCATGCCCTTGATTCCTTTACCACCACGATTCTGCGCTTTGAAATTATCCACACTCATACGTTTAATATAACCAAGTTTTGTCATCGTGATCACTGTGTTTGTAACAGGAATCATATCTTCCATCGAGATATCAAATTCATCATATCCGATTGAAGTCCTACGCTCATCACCGTATTTATCAGAAATCGTAAATAACTCTGACCTGATCACACCGAGCAGTTTCTTCGGATCTGCTAGAATTGCTTTCAATTCTTCGATCTGCTTGAGCAGCGCATCATACTCAGCCTGCAGCTTTTCGCGCTCAAGACCTGTTAATGTGCGCAGACGCATATCTACAATCGCCTGTGCCTGTGCATCAGACAGCGCAAAGCGTTCGGTCAATTTTGTTTTTGCTTCTGCTGTCGTCCGGCTGCCACGGATAATACTGATCACCTCATCAATATGATCCAGTGCAATCAGCAATCCCTGTAAAATATGCGCGCGTTCCTCTGCTTTATTCAGATCAAACTTCGTACGTCTGGTGACTACATCTTCCTGATGAATCAGGTAATAATTCAATACTTCAAACAGATTCAGCACTTTTGGCTGATTATCAACGAGAGCCAGCATAATGACTCCAAATGTATCCTGAAGCTGCGTATGCTTATACAACTGGTTTAATACAATATTCGGATTCACATCCTTGCGCAGTTCAATACAGATACGCATACCCTGACGGTTCGACTCATCACGAAGCTCCGTAATACCATCAATGCGTTTTTCTTTTACAAGTTCTGCGATCTTTTCGATCAGACGCGCCTTATTTACCATATACGGAAGCTCGGTAACAACAATTCGGTTTTTACCATTGTTCATCGGCTCGATATTTGTGATCGCACGCACGCGGATCTTTCCACGACCGGTACGATACGATTCTTCGATACCGGAAGTACCCAGAATCATGCCACCAGTCGGAAAATCGGGTCCCTTTACAATAGACAGCAGTTCTTCCATCTGCGTATCTTTATCTTCGATCTGATTATCAATAATACGGATAACCGCTGCGATCGTTTCACGAAGATTATGGGGTGGAATATTTGTAGCCATACCAACCGCAATACCTGTCGTACCATTTACAAGCAGATTCGGATAGCGCGAAGGCAATACAACCGGCTCTTTTTCTGTCTCATCAAAGTTCGGCTTGAAATCAACTGTATTTTTATTAATATCGGCCAGCATTTCCATGGAAATCTTTGACAGACGTGCCTCCGTATAACGCATTGCAGCAGCACCGTCTCCATCCACAGATCCAAAGTTGCCATGTCCGTCGACCAGTGGATAACGTGTCGACCACTCCTGTGCCATGTTGACAAGTGCTCCGTAGATCGAGCTGTCACCATGCGGGTGATATTTACCCATTGTATCACCGACAATACGCGCACATTTACGGTGCGGTTTGTCAGGTCCGTTATTCAGCTCGATCATAGAATACAAGACTCTTCGCTGAACCGGTTTTAAACCATCTCTCACATCAGGAAGTGCACGAGACGCAATGACGCTCATCGCATAATCGATGTAAGAAGTCTCCATAGTTTTTTTCAGATCGACGTCATGGATCTGATCAAAAATATTATCTTCCATCTTTCCCTCCTGACTAAATATCTAAATTCTGTACATATTTTGCATTCAACTCAATAAATTCACGGCGAGGCTCTACCTTATCGCCCATCAATGTATCGAATGTCAGATCAATCTCTGATGCAGTCTCTTCATCATAGATGACGCGCTTTAAAATACGCTTTTCCGGATCCATTGTTGTCTCCCAGAGCTGGTCTGCATCCATCTCACCCAGTCCTTTATAGCGCTGGATCTTATTATTTCCGTCACGGCCGATCTCAGTAAGTATACTGTTTAACTCTTCATCCGAGTAGGCATACCAGATACCCTTATTTTTCTCGACTTTATACAGTGGCGGAGTCGCGAGATATACATGACCCTGCTTGATCAGTTCTGGCATAAAACGATATAAGAATGTCAGCATTAATGTTGCAATATGCGCACCATCCACGTCGGCATCCGTCATAATAATGATCTTGTCATAGCGAAGCTTGGAAATATCAAAATCTTCATGGATACCTGTACCAAATGCAGTGATCATCGCTTTGATTTCTGCATTTTCATAAACGCGGTCAAGCCTTGCTTTTTCAACATTTAAGATCTTTCCGCGAAGCGGGAGAATCGCCTGTGTCGCACGGCTGCGCGCAGTTTTTGCAGAACCTCCGGCGGAATCACCCTCAACGATAAAGATTTCACAATTTTTCGGGTCTTTATCTGAACAATCGGCTAGCTTGCCAGGCAGGGACATTCCTTCCAGGGCAGTTTTTCGTCTCGTGAGGTCACGGGCTTTACGGGCTGCTTCCCTTGCCCGCTGCGCAAGCAGCGATTTTTCGCAGATTGTTTTCGCTACTGTCGGATTCTGCTCCAGATAATAGGTCAGCTGCTCACTGACAACACTATCTACCGCGCCACGTGCTTCACTATTACCCAGCTTCTGCTTTGTCTGGCCTTCAAACTGAGGCTCTTCGATCTTGATACTTATAATTGCTGTCAATCCCTCACGAATATCATCTCCGGAAAGCGGCGGATCATTATCCTTTAAAATCTTATTTGCTCTTGCATAATTATTAAATGTCTTAGTAATTGCATTTCGAAAACCTGCCAGATGTGTGCCACCCTCAGGCGTAATAATATTATTAACAAAACTATAAGTACCGTCGATATAGCTGTCATTATGCTGGAATGCCACCTCAACATATACTTTATCACGCTGACCCTCACAGTAAATGACATCCGGATATAATGCTTCCTTGCTCTTGTTCAAATATGTGACAAATTCCTTGATACCACCCGCATAATGAAAATCACGCTCAATCAATTCTTCACTGTTCCGCACATCACGCAATGTGATATGGAGACCCTTCGTCAAAAACGCAGTCTCACGCAAACGCTGCTTTAATGTATCAAAATCATATTCCGTCTCTTCAAAGATTGTATCGTCAGGCGCAAATGTAACCTTAGTTCCGGTCTTTTCCGGCTCACAGACACCTGTGATCTCTAACGGATACATTACTTTTCCGCGCTCATAGCGCTGTTTGTATACCTTTCCCTCACGGAAGATCTCTACTTCCAGCCAATTAGACAATGCATTTACGACAGAAGCGCCTACACCATGCAGTCCTCCGGATACCTTGTATCCTCCGCCACCAAATTTTCCTCCGGCATGGAGTACTGTAAATACGACCTCTACCGCAGGTTTTCCTGATTTATGGTTGATACCTGTAGGGATACCGCGTCCATCATCGATGACAGTGATCGTATTTCCGGGATTGATCGTAACCTCGATATTCTTGCAATAACCGGCAAGAGCCTCATCTACAGAATTATCCACGATCTCATATACAAGGTGATGCAGACCACGCGAAGAAGTGCTGCCGATATACATACCGGGGCGCTTTCTCACTGCCTCCAATCCCTCTAAAATCTGAATTTGATCTGCACCATATTCCTGATTGGCCATAAAAAAACCTCCATTTCGTATCTGAATACCTGAACTGAATATCTGAATCAGATACGTTATTCTTCTAACAAAGCAACTGTTCCGTCTGTCACCTGAAAGATCCTGTGAATCCGGAACTTATTTTTTACAAATTCATCCAAACCGGTACATGTAATAATTGTCTGGATATCGTGTATACTATTTAACAAATAATTCTGCCGATTGGAATCCAGCTCAGAAAGTACATCATCGAGCAATAATACCGGTGTATCCCTGATTGACTGCTTGACCAGCTCAATCTCCGATAATTTCAGAGAAAGTGCAGCCGTCCGCTGCTGACCCTGAGATCCAAATTTACGGATATCGATATCACCGAGTAAAAATGAGATATCATCACGATGAGGCCCTACCGAGGTCTGACACAGCTTCCGGTCACGGTCACTCGCACGAAATAACTCGTCCTGAAAAAACATACTTTCCACACTCGGCTCATAGCGAAGCGTCAATAATTCACGATTACCGGATAATTTACTATGGATATCCTGTACAACTTCGTATAACTCAGCTATAAATGCCTGTCGTCTACGAATAATACGCTTGCCGTATTCCACAAGCTGCTCATCCCAGATCGATAATGTATCTTTGAGATCCGGACGGTAAATCATATCTTTGAGCAGCGTATTGCGCTGTTTGAGCACTTTATTATAAGCTGTCAGATCTGATAAGTATATTTTATCCAACTGACAGAGTTCTAAATCAAGAAATCTTCTCCGCTCCGTAGGACCATCTTTGATAATATTGAGATCCTCAGGAGAAAACAAAATAATATTTAAAATTCCGAACAGATCTGATGCCTTTTTGATTGGCACCTGGTTAATCGCGATTCCCTTTGCCCGATTTTTTTTCAAATGGAGATCAATCTGATAGTCCTGATCACGTTTACTGACAATCGTGCGAATATGTGCCTCATCTTCTCCGAAACGGATCATCTCTTTATCCCGGCTTCCTTTATGGGATTTCGTCGTAGCACTTACATAGGCAGACTCTAAAATATTTGTCTTACCCTGTGCATTATCTCCGAACAAAATATTTGTCCCGGCATCGAAGTCAATCTGAAGCTGCCCGTAATTTCTGAAATTTTTTAATTCAATCGACTTGATGATCATGCCAGGATCTCAGCTTCTTCGCCCTGAAAAGAGATCACATCTCCGTTATGAAGCTTTTTTCCTCTCTGGAGTTCTACTTCTCCGTTCACGAGTACCTGTCCATCCTGGATCATAACCTTAGCTTCGACACCGGAACCTACCATTCCTGCCAGTTTTAATGCCTGTCCAAGCTTGATATATTCATCTTTGATCTTAATTTGTCTCATTCCTGTTACACCTATTATACGTTATTGAAATTTACCGGCAGAATCAAATAAATAAACTGATTATCGTCATCTCTGATAAAGCACGGTGCCTTAGGGTTTACCATATACAGACTTACTTCTTCCTCATCAATGACGCGAAGCGCATCAATGAAAAATTTGGGGTTAAATCCGATCAGGATATCTTTTCCTGTTTTTTCAATGTCGATGTCCTCATTCATTGATCCAATAAATGAATTGATCTTTAACTCCATAACATTATCTCTGATGTCCATGATAATCGGCTTTTTATCACCCTCTTTGACAAGAAGTGTCGCACGGTCGATACAGTTAAGCAATTCACGCTTATTGATCTTAAGCTTTGTCTCGTAATCGGATGATAACATCTGCTCAATCTTGAAATATTCTCCATCAATCAGACGTGATACTACCGTAGTATCCATGAATTCAAAGATAATATGATTATCCGTGATATAAATGATCACATCTTCGTCTACAGAACCAGGCAGGATCTTGCTGATTTCATTCAATGTCTTTCCGGGAACAACAACTTTTTTATGAGCATAATGATCCTTTAATTCAATATTCCGGATCGAGATACGATGTCCGTCCAGTGATACAACTTTTAGCTGATTATCATTGATCTCAAACAGCTCACCAGTCATCAGACGGTTATTATCATTGTCTGCGATTGAAAAGATTGTCTGTCGAATCACTTCTTTTAACGTAAACTGAGAGATAGCGATCGGATCATTTTTCTCAATGTAAGGTAAATATGAGAAATCTTCTCCTGATTTACCGATAATGTTGAATTTTGCCTTTTCACAAGTGATCACTGTCTTAAATGAATCATCTGTCTCAATCACAACATCATTGTCTGGAAGTTTTCTTACAATCTCTGAAAAGATTTTAGCATCGAGAGCAATGATTCCGTTCTCTACGATATCTCCTTCAATCATTGTCTCAATACCGAGCTCCATATCATTTGCGATAAGTTTAATCTCATCAGCGGACGCATCGATCAGGATACATTCCAAAATAGCCATGGTTGTTCTTGTAGGAACAGCTTTTGATACGATATTGACACCTTGTAATAAGTTAGATTTTGAACAGATGAGTTTCATTTTTAGTGGCAGCTCCTTTCCGGTTCTATGAAATAATATAATATATAATTAATCCGTAGTCTTAGTAATATAGGCTGTTTATAAGTGCATAACGCGTGAAACGCGCATAAACCTTAGGTTTCACGTGATAATAAACATGAAATATATGGTGAAAAGCATGAGGAAGATGTCTTGATAGTGTGTGGATTAATTTGGGTTAATCTTCTTCTTGATGACTTCAATCTGGTTTCTCATAGCTTCATTTTCCTGTATTTCAGTCTCAATTTTCTTGATACCGTGGATAACTGTGGAATGATCACGTCCTCCAAGGAAAGTACCGATCGCATCCTGTGAAGCGCCTGTCATCGTCTTGGCGAGGTACATGGCGATCATACGTGTGCGGGCAATCTCATTCGTGCGGCTCTTTGAGAGAATCTGTTCCATCGATATCTGGAAATGGTCGCAGACGATCTCTACAATAAGCTGAAGTGTGATCTCCTGAGGCTTGTCCGGATTGATCATGTTCTGTAGCTCATGTGCGGCTACCTCCATAGAGATCTCATTTCCAGTCAGTCTGCGGAAAGCAATCAGCTTATTTAAAGCACCTTCAAGCTCACGGATATTTGACTTGATATTTGTCGCGATGTAATTCAATACTTCATTATCCAGTGTGATTCCTTCCTGATCCTGTTTTTTGCGAAGAATCGCCATACGGGTCTCATAATCGGGAGATCCGATATCAGCCATCAGTCCCCATTCAAAACGGGAGCGGATACGCTCTTCTAATGTTTCCATATCCTTGGGAGGTTTATCTGATGTGAGAATGATCTGTTTCCCAGCGCTGTGCAGCTCATTAAAGGTGTGGAAAAACTCTTCCTGTGTACTTTCCTTTCCTATTATAAACTGCACGTCGTCGATCATCAGTACGTCTACAGTACGATACTTCTCTCGAAGTTTTGTCATCGCATTGGCATTACCGGATCGGATCGAATCGATTACTTCGTTTGTGAATACTTCGGAAGTAACATATAGGACACGCGCATCCGGATTCTGTTCCAAAATAAAATTGCCGATGGAATGCATCAAGTGTGTTTTGCCGAGTCCGGGTCCTCCATATATATAGAGAGGATTGTATGTATCTCCGGGTGATTCCGCAACAGCCAGGGATGCGGAATGCGCAAAACGATTGTTGCCGCCGACAACGAAACGGTCAAAAGTATAGTTCATATTCAGACCGGAACGATCAAGGATCTCTGTCTGATTAATGGCACGGGAAGTCTTCGGCTTTAATTTTTTTAATTGTTCTGTCTCCATAAAGATGATCTTGTAACTCTTGCCAGTGATCTCCTCGATCACTACACTGAGCGGTTTGGAATATTTTTTAGCAATATAACTCGCTGTGATCTGTTCTTCACAGGGGATATAAAGTGTATCATCCTCAATATGATCAATCGTCAATGGTGCAATCCACGATTTGAAGGCAAGATCCGAGAGATCAAATTCTTCCTTTAATGTGAATAATATCTCTTCCCATTTTTCCTGAATGTTTTCCATTTTGTACCGTTTCCTTTATATAATATAGAAGTAATTACTCTTATAATTCGTCTGTTTTCTGCTGTATTTATGTTAAAGGGCAGAATACCACATATTTACCTACTATAATAAACTAAATATGTAAAATTATCAATGAAAAAAACTATTAACCCGAATTCACAGGCTAAAAACAAAGTTATCCACAGCTTATCCACTAAAATTGTGGATTGTTTATAGTTATCAAAAAGTTATCCACATCAATGTGGATATATTACATGGAAATATTCTAAGATAATTAT
>ERZ1035006.2521-NODE-2521-length-10312-cov-4.315979_pt1 | contig 10312 bp, 7 predicted proteins | sample MGYA00520694_ERZ1035006 | MGnify/ENA primary metagenome ERZ1035006 (study PRJEB33766, sample SAMN09781746) | gut metagenome | biome: gut microbiome | host: Homo sapiens | place: Madagascar | study: EMG produced TPA metagenomics assembly of the PRJNA485056 data...
CTTCGCCCTCTATCTTGTACATCATTGCGTCCATCTCAGCGAAGCTCATAACGCCGGTAACAACGTTGGATCTTATCATGTACGGCGGAATGCAGTAAGTGAATCCACGGTCTATCATGAAATCTCTTGCGTAAGCCAGCACTGCGGAGTGCAGTCTTGCAATGTCGCCCATGAGATAGTAGAAGCCGTTGCCCGCAACACGTCTTGCGCTGTCAAGGTCGATACCGTTAAGGCGCTCCATTATCTCGCTGTGATACGGTATCTCAAAATCCGGAACTACCGGTTCGCCGTAGCGGGTTATCTCGACATTCTCGCTGTCGTCCTTGCCTATCGGTACGGACGGGTCAATGATGTTCGGAATGGTCATCATTATCTTCTTGACCTTCTCAGAAAGCTCTTCTTCCTGCTTTTCGAGCGCTGCCAGTTCATCGGAGAACTCCTTGACCTGAGCCTTGACCTTTTCAGCCTCTTCCTTCTGACCCTTAGCCATGAGACCGCCTATTTCCTTAGAAATTCGGTTTCTGTCCGCTCTGAGGGAATCTCCGCGCTGCTGGGCCTTGCGAAGCTGAGCGTCCAGTTCGATCACCTCGTCTACCAGAGGAAGCTTGCTGTCCTGGAACTTCTTCTTGATGTTCTCCTTAACAACGTCGGGGTTTTCTCTTAAAAACTTAATGTCTATCATTGTGATTGCCTTTCTTTTTTATCAGGTTTTGCCTGTAATTGATTTTATTTCACAGCCATCAGCCGCAGTATTCCCTCCAGCTGGTCTTTGTTCTCGAATGATATCTGCAGGGTGTTGTTCTTCTTGCCCTCGCAGATTTTCACCTTTGTACCGAGCGCTTCTGTAAGGCTCATCTCCACCTCGGTGTAGTAAGCCATGCGCGGCTTTATCATCGTCTTTTCATCTTCGGACTTGCTCTCGCGCTTTGCAATAGCTTCAATGCTTCTTACGCTCAGTTCACCGTCCGCCGCCCTGACTGCTATCTCAGTCATCAGCGCGGGGTCCTTTATCATCTTCAGCGCCTTGCAGTGCCCGGCGGAAAGTTTTCCGTCAGCCAGCAGATCTCTCACTCCGACCGGTAATGTCAGCAGCCCAAGGCTGTTTGCGATGGAAGAACGCGCCTTGCCCAGCGCTTTTGAAAGCTGATCCTGAGTCATATTGTACTTCTCGATGAGTTCCTTGTAGCCCTGGGCTTCCTCGATGGGGTTGAGATTTTCTCTCTGCAGGTTTTCGATAAGCGCCACCTGCATGACCTGCTCATCGGAAAGATCGTCCCTGATCACCACCGGAACTTCGCTCAGCCCGGCGATTTTAGCGGCTCTCCAGCGTCTTTCACCAGCGACGATCTGATAATTTCCGGTCGCAAGAGGGCGAACCAGCAGTGGTTGAAGCACGCCGTTAGTCCTTATCGACTCCGCAAGCTGTTCCATAGCTTCCTTGTCGAAGATTTTTCGGGGCTGTCCCTTGTTCGGCTCTATCTCCGAAAGTCTGAGCGTTCTCAGACCCTCGGATTCCTCCATGCTGTTGTCATCGAAAAGGCTGCTGAAATCTCCGCCGATTCGTTTATTGCTCATTATTTTTCTCCATTTCACGGCACTTTTCCAGTACTTCCTTTGCAAGACGTTTGTATGCGTCCGCACCCTTGGAATTTTTGTCGTAGAAAATTATAGGCTCACCATGGCTCTGCGCTTCCGTTATTCTGACGTTTCTCGGTATCTCGGTCTTGAAGATAACATCTGACGGGAACGTTCTCTTGATATCGCGCATTATTTCATTGCTTGCGAGCAGCCGCTTATCCAGCATTGTGAACACTATGCCCATAAGCTGCAGTTCCTTGTTTGCGGAGCGCTTAACCTTCTTCACAGTCTGCATAAGCTGCGCTAGTCCCTCAAGCGCAAACGGCTCGCACACCATTGGTACGATTATTCTGTCGCAGGCTATCATTGCGTTTATCGCAAGAATACCAAGCGACGGCAGGCAGTCCACAATAACGATGTCGTAGTTATCCTTGACCTGCAAAATTATCTTTCTCAGCTGGTGGTTGCGCTGTTCAACGTCTGCAAGCTGTAATTCAGCCTCGCAAAGCTGATTTGTTGCAGGAATGATATCAACATTCTTATATCTTGTCTTGATTATAGCTTCCTGTGGTCTTGCTTCGCCCATGATTATATCGTATGTAGATATATCAAGGGTTTTCTTTTTTATTCCGAATCCTGTCGTAGAGTTACCCTGCGGGTCAAAGTCTATCAGCAGCACTTTCTTCCCCAGCGCGCCAAGACCTGCGGCGATATTGATAGATGTTGTTGTTTTTCCAACGCCGCCCTTCTGATTTACTATGCCTATTACAACGCTCATCAGATATCCCCTTTCTTGCTTTATACTTCCTTTCTATTATAGCATATTCACAAGAAAAAATAAAGCCCTTTTTGTAAAAAATGTTCCACGTAGAACAAATTTTCGACAAATTCTTATAATGTCCTGCGTGGAACATTAGTGGATAGTGTCGAACAGTGTTCCACGTGGAACATTTTGTCGAAAAACAATCAAATCTCAGCTGCGGAATGAATCTTTATAGTATATTCAAAACAATCACCAACGCGATTAGTAACGGTCTCGCAGTTGATATTAGCTTCTTTCATGTTTTTTACAATTTTGTTTATGCTGTTTATGTAAAGTCGCGGCACCGGGAACAGAAATTTTTTAGGAGTAGTTTTTTTCTTCGCCGCGACGGCTTCACACTTATCATTGCACAGCATAGATTCCACAAGCTGCTCAGTCTGTTCAATTCCAAGATGATTCATAATAATCTCGCCAAGCGCGCGTATTCTGAGTTTCTGATCGTCAAGGCGGATAAGCGCCCGCGCCTGTCGTTCCGTGATATTTCCTTTGATCAGCAGATTTCTTTCTGCGTCACTGAATTTGAGAAGCCTGAGCTTATTTGCAATAGTGGACTGTGCCTTACCAAGCCTGTTCGCTGCTTCCTCCTGCGTCAAGCCATAATAGCTGATAAGTTTCTCAATAGCGAGCGCCTCCTCAAAGTAACTGAGGTCTCGTCGCTGGATATTTTCAATCAGTGCCAGCACAGCCGATTTTTCGTCATCGGCTTCAATTATAATACATGGCACGCTCTCCAGCCCACAGATTTTCGCAGCGCGCAGCCGCCTCTCTCCGCTGACTATTTCGTAATTAACTCCGCATTTCCGCACATTGATAGGCTGTAGTATTCCGTTTTCGCGAATAGAATCAGCAAGCGAAGCAAGCTCTTCATCTGAGAAAACAGTCCTGGGCTGTGATCTGTTGGGAACAATGAGCGCAGTTTCTATCAGCACAACACGCTGTACCTGTTTTTCCTTGCTCTTGAATAAACCGGTCATAATAATACCTCCCATGTTTTGATGTTATCTTGATTATAACATATACAGGAAATATTATCCACAATATAAAATCGCATTTCCGCTTATAATCTGCGGAAATGCGACCATTTATACATTTTTATAAAGGTTTTTTCTGAATATTGCCCGAATTTCTAGGATATTTTGTCGGAGTCTGCGATATTTTCTTTATCACGGCAAGCCTGCGCGCGTCTCCGTTTGGAATGGTATAATCCTTGATAAGTTCGATTTCACCGCCAAGTTTAGAAATCGCACTCTTCGCTTCGGATATATCCTCGTTGACTGATTTCAACGCGATAAATCTCCCTCCGACCTTTACGAACGGAATACAGTATTCAGAAAGCACCGGCATAGCCGCAACCGCCCTGGCAGTAGCAAAATCGAAGCATTCGCGATTTTTTCTTCCAAGTTCCTCGCTGCGGGCGTGGATTATTTCGGCTTTTATTCCAACAAGACTGCATGCCTTTTCAAGATAAACGCAGCGTTTATTGAGACTGTCGCATAAAGTTCCCCTGAGGTCAGGTCTGAAAATCAGCAGCGGAAGCGCCGGAAAACCCGCGCCCGTCCCGACATCAATAAACGAACTTTCCCTCGGGATATCCACCATTGTAAACGGAAGCACGCTGTCCACGAAATGCTTCACAACGACCTCGGAAAACTCGGTTATCGAAGTAAGATTCACGCTTTCGTTGTACTCCACCATGAAATCGCACAGCTTGACAAACTGATCCGCCTGCTGTTCGTTTATCGCGATACCAGCCCCTGCAAACTGGCTTATCACAAATTCAATACGTTCATTCATTGCTATCACCTCCGTTGGAATGATTTCGGGAAGCCATCCACACCAGAAGCACCGAGATATCTGCCGGATTAACGCCGGAGATACGCGCCGCCTGACCGATATTCAGCGGTCTGAACTTATTCAGTTTCTCCTGAGCCTCCAGCCGCAGCCCTTTGATAGTCTTGTAATCCACATCTTCAGGAAGCGCTTTCCTTTCGAGTCGGCGCATTTTATCCACCTGTTCCTGCTGTACCTTGATATAACCGGAATACTTTATCTCGACCTCCACCTTATTGACGAGAGAATATTTCAGCTTTGATCTGTCCGGATCAAACGGAGCAAGGTCCTCATAGCCTAGCTGAGGTCTTTTCAACAATTCTATCATGCGCACTCCGGCGGTTATCGGAGAAGTTCCGTGCTCGGAAAGCATTCTGTTAAGATCCTCGCACGGACGAATCACCGTAGCCTTGACCCGCGCAAGTTCGTCCTCGCAGATCTTCTTTTCAGCGAGGTATTTTGCGTATCGCTCATCGGAAACAAGCCCAACTTCGTGACCAACGGGAAGCAGCCTGTCAACTGCATTATCCTGCCTGAGGATAAGCCTGTATTCGCTGCGTGAAGTCATCATTCTGTAAGGTTCCGAGCATCCCTTTGTCACCAGGTCGTCAACCAGCGTTCCGATGTAGCTTGAGGCGCGGTCAAGGATCATCGGCGGTCTTTCCTTGATTTTGAGTGCAGCATTTATCCCGGCAACAACGCCCTGCGCCGCCGCCTCCTCATAACCGCTTGTGCAGTTGAACTGACCCGCGCCGTAAAGTCCGGAAATATTCTTGAACTCCAGCGTAGGCAGCAGTTCCAGCGGGTCGCAGCAGTCGTATTCGATAGCATACGCCGGTCGCATTATCTCGACACGCTCCAGCCCCTTTATCGTGCGGAGAAATTTCAGCTGAACGTCCTCAGGGAGAGAAGAAGACATTCCCTGGAGATAGTATTCATCAGTATCAAGCCCCATAGGCTCAACAAATAGCTGGTGGCGCTCCTTGTCCCTGAACCTGACTATTTTATCCTCTATACTCGGACAATACCGCGGACCTATACCCTCGATACGCCCGGAATACAGCGGCGAGCGGTCGAGATTATCCAGTATCACCTTGTGAGTTTCCGCATTCGTATAAGTAACATAGCAGTCAACTATATTGTGAAGTTCCTTTTCATTATCGAATGAAAAGGGCATTATCTGCTCGTCCCCGCTCTGTCTCTCCATGACAGAAAAATCAATAGAACGCTTATGCACCCGCGCCGGAGTACCGGTCTTGAATCTTCGCATGGAAACGCCGAGTTTTTTCAGGCAGTCAGTAAGACCGCTTGACGGAAGCACATTATCCGGTCCGGAACTGTAGCTTAGTTCGCCGATGTGGATTTTGCCGTTTAGATAGGTACCCGTAGTGATTATTGCAGCCCTGACCGGGTGAATCGCGCCCAGCTTAGTACGAACGGCGGTCACTCTGCCGTCCTCAACGTCAACTGAAACTACTTCCGCCTGCTTGATATAGAGATTCGGCGTATTTTCAAGCGTCTGCTTCATATAAGTGTGGTACTTAACGCGGTCATTCTGAACTCTGAGACTGTGTACCGCAGGTCCTTTTCCGCGGTTCAGTATTCTGGACTGAATAAATGTAGCGTCCGCAGCCTTTCCCATTTCTCCGCCAAGGGAATCTATCTCGCAGACTATCTGCCCCTTTGCTGAACCTCCTATGCAGGGATTACACGGCATATTAGCGATACAGTCCAGCGACAGTGTGAAAACTGCGGTTTTCAGCCCCAGACGTGCTGCCGCGAGCGCAGCTTCGCACCCGGCGTGTCCCGCGCCTATTACCGCAACATCATATTCTTCAAGCGTATATCCTGAATCCAATAAACATCTTCCTTTCGAAATCAGATTTCGACATAATGTTCCACGTGGAACAATATCCGCGTTCACAAAATTCGCCCGAACCAAAATCCGGGCGAACCTGTTCAGTTTTAGGGAACTTCTAAAAACCGGTGTGAAAAGCAAAAATGGGCAGGGTGTGCCAGCTTCTAGGAAAGCCGACGAAGTAAGGCTGTATGCCTTACGAGGAGGTTTGACGACGAAGATGGTGCGCACTGCACATTTTCGCTCACATGAGGTTTTTAGAGGTGACCTTTAGATAATTACTCCTCTGTGCCGTCGCCGGAATCGTCAGACTTTACGTCTGCGTTGTCATCGACATTTTCGTCATCGGGTGCAGCGTCAGGCTCTATCACTTCGGAAGCGTCCTCGTTGAGGGAAGCCTGGATCTCCTCATCGGAAACATTTTCAATTTCCTCGGTGCTCTCGGAGTCATCGTGCTGGGTTCTTGTGAAGGAAGCGACTCTGCTCTCCTCGCCAAGTCTCATAACGCGGACGCCTGTAGCCGACCTGCCCATAACGCGCATGTCGTTCGCACGGAATCTGATTATGATACCGTCCGTGCTGATGAGAATAACGTCATCGTCAGGACCCAGCGTGCGAATGCCGCATACATAGCCCTTTTCGTCTCCGACCTTGTAGTTTTTCAGACCCAGGCCGCCGCGTCTCTGCAGACGGTAGCTTTCAACCGCGCAGCGTCTTCCCATACCCTTGTCGGTAACAGTCAAGATAGTAGCCGTGGGGTCGAATATCTTTGTAGCGCCGACTACATAGTCCTCTTCACGAAGTTTGATAGCCTTTACGCCGCGCGCCTGCCTGCTCATCGGACGGCAATCGTTCTCATCAAAGCAGATAGCCGCACCGTTTCTGGTGGCGGTGAGTATCTTGCAGTCGCCCTCGGTGAGGAATGCGGAGGCGATCTCATCGCCCTCTGCCAGAGTAACAGCGCGAAGACCTTTCTTGCGTACATTTTTATACTCAGAAAGTTTAGTGCGCTTTACGATGCCATTCTTGGTAACGCAGATGAAATACTTGTTATCCGCAAAATCATGGGTAGTCATCATCGCAGCGACTCTCTCGCCTTCGTTGAGCTGGAGAAGATTTACGATATTCATGCCGCGGGACTGCTTGCTTCCCTCAGGTATCTCGTAGCATTTCAGGCGGTACATGTTGCCCTGAGTTGTGATGAACAGTATATTCTCGTGGCTGGACGAGATAAACATATTCTCAACGAAGTCCTCGTCACGCTGCTTCATGCCGGAAACGCCCTTGCCGCCGCGCTTCTGGATATTGTAGATCTCAGCAGGCTGGCGCTTGATGTAACCGATATTCGTATAGGTGACAACGCAGTCTTCCTCGGGGATAAGGTCTTCAATATCCACCTCGCCGCTGACAGGCTCGATCTTTGTGCGGCGTGCGTCGTTGTATTTCTTTTTGATAGCGGAAAGTTCATCGCCGATAACGTGCAGGAGCTTGTTGTGGTCAGCGAGTATCTCCTGCATTTCCTTGATGAGAGCGCGTTTCTCATTGAGTTCGTCAATGACCTTGGATTTCTCCATACCGGTGAGTGCGCCAAGTCTCATCTGCACGATCGCGTCCGCCTGAGCCTCAGACAGCGAGTAGGTGCCCTTGTCGAAGAATCCGGTAGAAGATACGTCGATATCCTTAAAGCGCTCAATAAGGCGCTCCTTGCCCTCCTGGATAGTCTTGCTGGAGCGCAGGATAGCGATAACTTCGTCAATGAAGTCTATTGCGATGATGAAGCCCTCGAGGATATGCTCTCTTTCGAGCGCCTTTTCGAGGTCGTATCTTGTGCGGCGTGTGATAACGTCCACCTGGAAATCAAGATAATACTCCAAGCACTCTTTCAGCGTGAGTATCTTGGGCTTACCGTTTACCAGCGCCAGCATGATAACGCCTACGGTGTCCTGAAGCTGAGTGAACGAATACAGCTTGTTGAGCACCACATTGGCGTTAGCGTCGCGCTTAAGTTCTATAACGATACGCATACCGTTGCGGTCGGACTCATCGCGTACAACGCTTATGCCCTCGATACGCTTATCGCGCACCAGGTCGCCTATGCTCATCAGCAGGCGCGCCTTGTTCACCATATAGGGTATCTCGTCAATGATTATGCGCGTCTGATTGTTTTCCTCGACTATATCAGCGCGTCCGCGGAGGATTATCTTGCCGCGTCCGGTGTAGTAAGCGGAGCGGATACCGCTGTAGCCCATGATGATACCGCCGGTCGGGAAATCCGGACCCTGTATCTGAGTCATCAGCTCCTCGATAGTGACGTCAGGGTTGTCGATCATCAGCATGAGCGCGTCGATTACCTCGCCAAGATTATGCGGCGGGATATTCGTAGCCATACCGACCGCAATGCCGTTGCTGCCGTTCACCAGCAGATTCGGGAATCTTGACGGCAGTACTACAGGCTCCTGCAGCTTGTCGTCATAGTTGGTCGTGAAATCAACGACTTTCTTTCCGATATCCTGCACCATCTCGTTGGATATTCGGGCAAGTCTTGCCTCGGTATAACGGTAAGCCGCAGCGGGGTCTCCGTCTACTGAACCGAAGTTTCCGTGGCCGTCGATAAGCGGGTATCTCAGAGAGAAATCCTGCGCAAGGCGCACCAGCGCGTCATAAACGGAGGCGTCGCCGTGGGGGTGATACTTACCGAGAACCTCGCCGACCGTGTAAGCGCACTTTCTGAACGGCTTGTCGGAGGTGTTTCCGGCGTCGTTCATCGTGTAGATTATACGGCGGTGAACCGGCTTCAGACCGTCCCTTACGTCCGGCAGCGCTCTCGCAGTGATGACCGACATCGAATACTGGATAAACGATGTCTTCATTGTCTGCTCAAGGTCAACATTTAATAGCTTTTCCGAGCTGAAATCAATATCCATTTTACCTCCAACTTAGTTTTCCGACTTCCATGAAATTTTCTCAGTCAGAAAATCTCTGACCTTGTCCTCCTGCTCCACTGAAAGACATCTTTTAGGGAAGCAGTATATCTGCTGCCTGTTGAACACCAGCAGCAGCGACTCGTCATTTTCTATGAACTCGAGCAGGTCCTGCCCGATAATAAATGTAGTTTTCAGCGGAGATATAGCCTCATCGTCCGCCTGTTCGTCTATTTTGACGCGCACTTCGTTTGCTTTCGGCTTTATGACTGTATCTATCTCAATACGGTCGTCATAGAAAACTGCGGTGTAGTTCTCCGGATTCATGTCCCGGAGCGCGTCAATGGTCTTTTTTCTTGCCCTGGACCTGTCTGTGATGCTGTAGACCAGTCCGACAGAGCAGAAAAGCAGCGCCGCATAGGCAAACACAGATGTAGGATTTATCACGATGGAGAAGTTGACAGCCGCAGTTATCAGCCCATAAGCCGCGATGGAGATCATCCAACGCTTGCTCTTGAATTTCATCTGAAAAGACTTCATTGCTCCATCTATCTCTTCGAGCGTATTGTCATAGCTGAACTGAACAACAGGCGCTGAGTTTTTTTCAACAGCCGCGCTGTTTTCCTCCGCCATACCGCCGAGGTCCGGAATAAGCCCATTAGAAATACAGATCACTTCCTTAAATAATACTCTCTGTAATACTCTGCTGACATTATATCAGAAATCCAGATTCTGAACAAGAGTTGCATTCTGCTCGATAAATTCACGTCTGGGTTCTACCTTGTCGCCCATGAGAATGGTCATTATCTCGTCAGCCTTCGCAGCGTCCTCAACGGTGACGCGGAGCATGGTGCGGGTCTCAGGGTTCATAGTGGTCTCCCAAAGCTGTTCAGGGTCCATCTCACCAAGACCTTTGTATCGCTGAACATCGACTTTTGCGCCGTTTTCGCCGGAAAGCTCCCTGATATACATATCGCGCTCATCGTCTGAGAACGCATATTTAACGTTCTTGCCCCTTGCCACCTTGAAAAGCGGAGGCTGCGCAATATAAACGTGTCCCTGCTCGATAAGCGGCCTCATGAAGCGGAAGAAGAACGTCAGCATAAGCGTTGCGATATGCGCGCCGTCAACATCGGCATCAGCCATGATGATAACTCGCCCGTATCTTAGCTTTGTTATGTCGAAATCCTCCGCGATGCCGGTACCCAGCGCCTTTACTACCGGGGAAAGCTTATCGTTGTTGTAAACCTTGTCGGCGCGCGCCTTCTCAACGTTGAGCATCTTGCCCCACAGGGACAGGAT
>ERZ1035006.2527-NODE-2527-length-10289-cov-5.015341_pt1 | contig 10289 bp, 10 predicted proteins | sample MGYA00520694_ERZ1035006 | MGnify/ENA primary metagenome ERZ1035006 (study PRJEB33766, sample SAMN09781746) | gut metagenome | biome: gut microbiome | host: Homo sapiens | place: Madagascar | study: EMG produced TPA metagenomics assembly of the PRJNA485056 data...
TATTAAATAAGGAGGATATACATTATGGCATTTGTAATTTCTGATGCTTGTTTATCATGTGGTGCTTGCGCTGGTTCTTGTCCGGTAGGTGCTATTTCTGAGGGTGATGGACAGTTCGTTATCGATGCAGATACCTGTATCAGCTGTGGTTCTTGTGCTGGTTCTTGTCCGGCAGGAGCTATTTCAGAAGAATAATTCAAGCAATATAACCTATGAAAAGAGAACCATACTTTTATGGTTCTCTTTTTATAAGAGAGGGGTTTTACATGTTAACCGTATTAAAAATAATCGGCATCAGCATCGCTTCCGTCATTGTACTGTATTTATTACTTCTGGCGGTTGCTGCATTGTTTGTCAATCCGAAAAAAGAATACGCGACAAACAGCCGTTTTTATCGTTTTCTTTTAAATAGTTCTACTGCGATTGCCTTAAAGCTGATCCGCGTCCGCCCTCATTGCAGCGGAATGGAGCAGTTGCCGGAGACCGGTCGTTTTCTTCTGGTCTGTAACCATCGTTCCAATTATGATCCGATTGTTACCTGGCATGTCCTGCGCACAAGCGATCTCGCCTTTATATCCAAGGCGGACAATTTTAAGATCCCGATCTGGGGACGTCTGATTCGCAAGTGTTGCTTTATGGCGATTGATCGTGAAAATCCCAAAAAGGCATTTACAACCATTCAGAATGCCGCCCATCTGCTTCAGGCAGATGAATGTTCCGTTGCTGTTTATCCGGAAGGAACACGGAGTAAAAATCTGGAGCTTCTGCCATTTCATCACGGTGTATTTAAAATCGCCCAGAAAGCTCATGTTCCGATTGTCGTTATGACGATCCGCGGAACCGAATCCATATATAAAAACATTCCGTTTCATCATACGGACGTTTTCTTAAATATAATAACCACCATCTCTGCAGATGATGTAAAGGCGCAGAGAACCAGCGAGCTGGAGCAGACGATCCGGGAGCTTATGCTGGAAGATTTATCACACCCGATATGATGCAGCACATCCGCTTAACGCACCATATCCCTTATAAACCATAATGAAATACACATAGGAGGTACTTATGAACTACCATATTTTATATAATCCCTTAGCCTGCAACGGGCAGGGCGAAGCAGAGGCCATGAAGCTTAAGATGCTTCTGGCGGGAAATCAGCTGACCTTTCACAATGTAACCGAACCTCTCGACTATAAAGAGTTTTTTGACAGCCTTTCTCCAAAGGATCACATCACGATCTGCGGCGGTGACGGCACTTTAAATCATTTTGTAAATGATATTGCCGGACTTTCCGTCCAGAATCCGATCCTTTACTATTCTACCGGCAGCGGAAATGATTTTCTGCGTGATCTCGGGAAGGAAAAGGGTGGTCTTCCGATTCAGATCAACCAGTATCTGGAGCATCTTCCGATCGTATCCGTAAACGGAGAAAATCATTATTTTCTGAATGGAATCGGATATGGAATTGACGGATATTGCTGCGAAGTTGCAGACAAACAGAAGGAGACCTCTTCAAAGCCTGCCAATTATACTGCAATTGCGATCAAGGGTCTTCTGTTCCATTATGAGCCAACGAACGCAACCATTACCGTAGACGGCACCGAACATACCTTTGAAAAGGTATGGCTGGCACCTACCATGAACGGCCGGTTTTACGGTGGCGGTATGATGATCACACCGGATCAGGATCGTCTGAAGAACCGGACTGTTTCTGTCGGCGTGATGTACGGAAGTAATAAATTAAAAACTCTGACCGTGTTCCCTTCGATCTTCAAAGGAAACCATATCAAGCACAAGGAAATGTTCCAGGTACTTACCGGTCAGAGTATTACAGTTGAATTTGACCGCCCAACGGCTCTGCAGATTGACGGAGAAACCGTTCTCGGCGTTACGAAATATCAGGTAACGGCAGCTTCTTAAAGGAGCTGTCCCTTGCCTAACAGAGTTGCCATGACTGCTTTCTCTGCATGTCGACGGTTCTCTGCCTGATCCAGGATGTGCTCCAGATTCTCATCTACCACATCCTGCGAAATCTCATATCCGACATGCATTGGCATATCGTGAAGCACGATCGCATGACTTCCTTCCAGAAACTCCTTATTGATCTGATATGGCATCATCATTTTCAGAGTCTCTTCCTTCTTCTGTGCATATGCAGGATTGTTAAAGAATTCCATATCTACCCAGGTGTCGGTATATAATACATCCATATCCTTTACATAGTTCTTAGCTTCTTCCATGGACATTGTCGGATCAAGCTCTACATAGTATCCGGTTGCCTTTGCCTTCTCATAGAAATCCGCATCAACTGCAGTATCATTTACAAGTGGTGTCAGGCCATAAAGTGTGCCCATTTCCATCTTTGAGAAGAATTCTACCAGCGAATTAAATACATTGTTCTTCGCTCCGATGTATAAAAACTTCACATTCAGACTTCCGAATTTCTCCAGAAGCGTTAATGCATCTGCCAGAATCTGGCATGGATGGTAGGTGCTGTCACAGCCGTTAATAAACGGAACTGTGGTGTTCGCACCAAACAGCTCTACCGTCTCATTCTTTACCAGACGTGCCATGATAATATCTACATTCCGTCCTACATAACGAAGCTCGGATACCGGCTCACCCAGTACAAAGTTGGAATCCTTCCACAGCTGATTATAATAGGTACCACCCAGCTCTGTAATACCGGTTGTAAAAGACAGAAATGTTCTGGTCGAGGTCTTTTCAAATAATGTATATAACTTCTTACCCTTTAAAATCTCTGCATATTTCTCCGGACTTTTCTTCATGTCCAATGCAAGATTTAAGATGTCCATTAATTCCTCTTTGCTATGTTCCTTAAAGTTCAGCATGTTTTTCATGGTCTCAATCCCCTTATCTCTCGTCTTATTTTTATAATTTTCGACTTATATTTATTCATTACTGAATCTTCATGTTAGCACATTTGTTTTTATTTTTCAAGCATTCGGTCTATTGTTGCGACCGCCCCGCGCCGGCTTTCCAAACAGCCTCCGCTTCTTCTTTTTACGATTCGCCTCTTCCAGCGCTGCCGCGGCCTCCGCATTTGCCTTCTGTCTGCTTCGGATCGCTTCATCCAGCTTCCGGAATCGTTCCTCCTGCCGTTCCTCATTCTCCCGCATCGTATAGTCCATCTGCTTGATGATCCGCTCCGACACCTTGTCCGATACTTCGTTGCTGATGGCGCCGCTTAGGGAACGGTTATTGGCCTCCAGTGCCTTTCCTATGATCTTGGTCATAATTTCCTGGAACTGTTCCATCTTGAACTCGGCAGAAACCGTTTCTACTGCGGTACGATTCTGTGCACTCACGATCTGGCGTGCCTGCTTCATTTCCATTACCTTTTTTGAGGTTCCGCCGGAGATCACCCCGGTAATCGCAGCCTCCTCCGGTTGTTCAGGATGCTCTGCCGCTTTATTTTCCGTTCCCGAAGTCTCCTGCTTCATCATCTGCTTATAATTTAATTTCGGATTTGCATACAGATCCGGAAGAATCTGCTTGATTGCTTTTAACAGGATGCCCTGATCCTTCATTTCCTGAATTGCCTTCAGTACGCGAATATCTTCGTCTGTATAATATCGATGTCCCATCTGATTTCGCCTGATCTCCAGCCCCAGCTCTTCCTCCCAGTAGCGCAGAACATGTGGTTCCACATTCAGCATATGGGATGCATCGGATATCAGGTATCTGGTCTCGTTCATAAAAAATCCCCCTCATCGTGTATTCGTTACTGATTCCATCATACACCGAGGGGGATTTCTCCTACAATTTCTATCGTATGCTATTATATTGCCTGCTTTGACAAAATATGTCTTTCCACTCTCACGCCTACAGGATTCTGTCTACATCCTGTAAGATACGCTCACTGTCATAATAATAAATGATATTTACTACCCGGTTGGAGGTATCATTGAGCACCAGTACAAGCACACTGCCATCCACGCCCAGAAAATATTCTGCGGTACTGCCTCTCTGACCCATCTCATCCAGCATGGTAAAGTAATATTTATACTTATAACCCGCACTTCCTTCTCCGGCCAATACCTTTGTATCCTCTGCATTTGTCAGAAGATGACTCTCCGAATCACCGATCGTAATACCATAGACCGAATACTTCTTTCCGTCGAAGCAGATGCCGGCCTGCTTGCCGTTATAATAAATAACGCCTATATCCTTCTTCGGACTGGAATTCACCTGAAAGCCTGTATAATCCCGGTTCGGAATACTTAAATAGGAAGGTCCCTCCGGGTTCTCCGTCAGCATCACTCCAAGCGTCTGCTCCAGCTCTGCCTGCGGCAGTCGGAGATACGCGTCCAGGCTGGTCTTTTGATTCCACGGAATCCGTGTCAGCACGATAGCTGCAACCACTGCCAGCACGATCAGAATGATCCAGCCGGGAATATGCACCTTCTTTGATTCTGTATAAACTGCCTTTGGTGGTATCTGTGTCGTACCGTTATCCGACTGCGGCAGGTGATAATATCCGTCCGCATCTGCGACAGAATCTGTCACTGCTTCTGCTTTTTCCTCTGAATTCTCATTTAATCTGAACTCCATCTCTCCAGTGTTCCTCCCCTTTTCTATCAATTATCCTAGCTATCCGGCACCCGATCTGTTACGATCTGCGTACCATTCTGCAAAAACGTTCGTTATCAATCCTACGATCTGCGGCTGTGCTCCAGATTTACAAACTTTGTATACTCACCCTGCCAGCCCAGCATTACAGTACCGGTCGCACCATTTCTCTGCTTGGCAATGATGATCTCTGCCTTATTCTTATCTTCCTCCGGTAGATCATCCCGGTATTTATCCTCGCGGTAAATAAACATAACCACGTCGGCATCTTGCTCGATAGAACCGGATTCTCGCAGATCCGAAAGCATCGGTCTGTGATCGGTTCGTGCCTCTACCGCACGGCTCAGCTGTGACAGTGCAATGATCGGAACATCCAGCTCCTTTGCCAGTACCTTCAGGCCACGGGAAATCTCTGATACCTCCTGCTGTCTGGAGTCTGTTCTTCCGTTACCGCTCATCAACTGCAGGTAATCGATAATAATCAGTCCGACATTATGCCGCTGCTTTAGCTTTCGGCACTTATTCCGGATATCACCGATCGTTACATTCGACTGGTCCTCAATAAACAGCTTCGTGCTGCCGATAATGTTGGAGCTCTCATACAGCTTCATCCACTGGTCATCCTGCAGATTACCGGTTCGGATATTCTGCGAGTTTACCTGTGATTCCATCGCGATCATACGCTGTACCAATTGCTCCTTATTCATTTCGAAGTTAAAAATGGCTACCGGCACGTCTGTTTTCAGAATGACATACTCTGCAATGTTCAATACAAATGCGGTCTTACCCATTGCCGGTCGCGCTGCGATCAGGATCAGCTCCGATCCGTGCAGACCCGTCAGCATATCATCCAGATCCAGAAATCCGGTCGGTACACCGGTAATATTTCCCTGCTGCTTGGATGCCTTCCGGATATTCCGCAGTACGTTATCTACTACCTCCCGGATCGGTGTGAAATCATCCCCATTGCCGCCACTCTGTGACAGCTCCAGAACCTGATTCTCAACGTTGCTCAATATATTCGTCGAAGAATCCTTTAACGAATAGCACTCATTGGCCGTCGTTTCTGCCATCTTGATCAACCGGCGCATATTCGCACGATCCTTGACGATTTCCGCGTATTTTTTCGCATTGGTGGAAACCGGAACTACATTTAACAGCTCCTGCATAACCTCAATGCTATATACATTCTCCGGAACTCCTTTCTCTTTCAGACGCTCCGGCAATGTGATCATATCAATCGAGGTTCCTTCATGATACAGCTCTACCATGGCCTCAAAAATTACGCCATACTGTGCCTGATAAAAATCATCCTTCACCAGCATGTCTGCAACATTTACTACAGCCTCCCGGTTCATCAGCATGGATGCCAGCACTGCCTGCTCCGCCTCTACACTATGTGGTTGTACCTTACGAATGATTGTCTCTTCCATCTTCTCTTCCTGTGTCCCGCACTCTGATTACTCTTCTACAACCTTCACCTTTAACTCAGCGGTCACCTTTGCATGAAGCCGGATCGGCACATTGTGTACACCAAGTGTTTTAATGCTTTCCTTCAGCTGGATCTTCTTCTTGTCAATATCATATCCCAGCTGTTCCTTCGCTGCATCTGCGATTTCCTTTGAAGATACGGAACCGAAGGTCTTACCGCCTTCACCAAGCTTCAGCTTCAGAACAACTTCCTTCTCCTTGATCTCTGCTGCCAACTGCTCCGCTGCTGCCAGCTGCTCTGCCGCTACCTTCGCCTCATGTGCCTTCTGCAGCTTCAGATCATTTAAGTTCTTACTGTTTGCTTCCACACCCAGCTTCTTCGGCAGAATAAAGTTTCTGGCATAGCCGTCATTTACCTTTACAATCTGTCCCTTTTTTCCTAATGCTTTTACATCCTGCAATAAAATTACTTCCATCTTATATATCTCCTTCCGCTGTCATAGTTCTTAATAAATCCTCCAGTTGCTGTCTGGCTTCCTCCGCCGTGCAGTCATGGAACTGCGCACCTGCAACCGAAGCATGTCCGCCACCGCCCAGGCGCTCCATAATAACCTGTACATTGACTTCATCAATGGATCTTGCACTGACATAAACGGTATCCTTCACCTTTGTCAGCATAAAGGACGCTTTTACACCATCTACATCCAGCAGCTCATTTGCAATCTGGGCTGCCATAACGGTCGGACTGTCCACACCCTCTGCCGGAAGAATGCCGATCGCGTAATTGTCCATAAACAGCTCCGCATTTTCAACACCCTCTACCTTATGCTTATAGGCCTCCAGATCCGTCCGGAACATCTTACGAACCCGTGTCACATCTGCACCACTCCGTTTTAAGAAGGATGCCGCTTCAAAGGTACGTACACCGGTCTTTGTAACAAAGGTATCCGTATCCACCAGGATTCCGGAATACATGGCATCCGCCTCGATCGGTCGAAGCTTCGGCTTATCAATAATATACTGCAAAATCTCTGCCACCATCTCACAGGCCGAAGATGCATACGGCTCAATGTAAGACAGAATCGCATTCTGGATCGAATCACTCATCGTCCGATGATGGTCAATGACCACAATGGATTTCGTCATGGTCAGCAGCTTCTCACACTCTGTAAAGCTCGGCCGGTTAACATCTACCACGACCACTGCCGTATTCATGTCGGCCAGATTCATCGCCTGTTCACTGTCAATAAACATATCGTCTGGATACAGATTGTTTCCGATGAAGTTATTCATAATTGGTCGGATTGCGGTAGACACCTCGTTGATAACAATATGTGCCTGCCGGTTCATAGCCGTAGCCAGCCGGTAAATACCGATCGCAGAGCCAATGGAATCCGCATCCGGATTCTTATGTCCCATGATCAGCACCTGATCCTTGGTCTCCAATACTTCCCGAAGAGCATGTGCCTTTACACGGGCTTTCACACGGGTATTCTTCTCCACACCCTGTGACTTACCACCGTAATAATAAATCTGCTCGCCTTCCTTCACTACCGCTTGGTCACCGCCACGGCCCAGTGCCAGATCAATGGATACACGCGAAGCATCATAAGCCTGAATATAGGATGGGAATCCGACACCCAGCCCGATACTTAATGTCACGGCAATCTCATTACCGATATTAATGGAACGAACCTCATCCAACAGTGCGAACTTCGTGGTCTGCAGCTGCTGCAGATATTTCTGCTGGAATACAACCAGGAATTTATCCTTCTCCAGCTTCTTCACGATCGCATCAATATTCTGGAAATACTTGTTGATCTTCCGATCTACCAGTGCTGTCAGAAGCGGTCTGCGCACTTCCTCAACACCCTCTAACGCTTCCTCATAATTATCAATATAAATCAGTGCCGAAACCAGCTTCTGATCCTTATTCTCCTGAATATAACGCCGCAGCTCTGTCTCATCGAACAGATACATGGCGATCAGAACATCATCCTTATCGACTTCCACATCCTCCGGCAAAATATCATGGATGATCACCCGACGCATCTCTACCCGGTAATATCCCTCCTGATAATGCATGCCAAACTCTGTCAGATCGTTCTTCTGCGGAAACAGCTCCCTGGTAATCTCCGGAAAGATCTGAATGACACTCTTTTTGGAAGATTTCTCACTTCCGACAATGCCGTAAAACATTCCGTTCGCCCAGAGAATCCTGCCATCCAGATCAATGAGGGCATATGGAATCGCCAGATCCTTTAACAGCTCTTTCTGTACCTGTCCCTGCTCAAATGCAAAGCTGATCAGGGTACTCATGATGTTCGGCTTATTATGCACATAAATAAATATAACGATCAGCGTATAGATCATTAAGCCGATAGACAGAACAATTCCGGCTTCCAAATCCCGGAAATAAATGCCGCAATTCAGCACTACCAATGGTATCAACAGAAAAAATGGTATTCGCAGATACCGCTCTATTTGATTTTTCAGAACAACCTTTTTCGGTTTTTGTTTTACCGTTACAGTTTCCTGTTCGTTACTCATTTCTCTCTGCTCCTATCCTTTCTATCACAAAAGGTCTTCTACTGTGATCTCCAGCAGCTGCTCTTTATTCACAGATGCCGCGGTCACCAGACGATTTGCCTGTCGCTCAATTACCCGGCTTAAATAATTCCGAATGTCACGGGCATTACCGAAATTCTCATCCTTCTCCCGCACCATCTTTGCAAGCACCTCTCTCAGCCGCGTTCCGCCCGCCGGACTCAGGTGGTAATCCTGCTCTCTGCACATATGTTCAAAAATTGCAAATAAATCCTCTGCAGTATAATCCGGAAATTCGATCGTCTTATTAAATCTGGATTTCAAACCCGGATTAGCATCAATAAAGTTCTCCATCAGATCCGGATAACCTGCTACGATCACGATCAGATCATCCCGGTAATCTTCCATCGCCTTGTTCAATGTATCAATTGCTTCCTGCCCAAAATCACCTTCCGGTCCGTGATTGCTCAATGCATAGGCTTCATCGATAAATAGCACGCCGCCTTTGGCTTTATCGATCACCTTCTTGGTCTTCAGTGCCGTCTGACCCATATAGCCCGCGACCATACCGGAACGATCCACCTCTACCAGATGTCCCTTGGACAGAACACCCAATGCACAATAAATCTTAGATAACAGTCTGGCAACTGTCGTCTTACCGGTACCAGGGTTGCCCGTAAAGACAAAATGCTTCGCAACCGGTGCTTTTTTCAATCCGTTCTCTGCACGCAGTTCATTGATCTGGAGCAGATTTACAATATTTTTCACTTCTTTTTTTACACTTTCCAGTCCAATCAGACCGTTCAGCTCCTGCATCAGTGTTGAAAGATCGTATCCTTCCTCCGGCACCTCTGTGATATCCCCCACAAACGGGATCTCTTCTTCTGTATCCTTTGGATTTTCCTTGGTACGATACGGAATACTATCCGGTGTCTCTACCCGTTCTTCTCCAAAGTTCTGGTAAGCATTGATCTGATTCTCCAGCATCAGCAGATACCGGGTCAGACTGCGGATTTCCTTATCCTCCACCCTGCGGTTACACGCAATAAAATCTCTGCCCAGCTCCTGAAACGTATGATAATACAACCGTCGTATATCGTAATATTTTGACTGATATATCACATCCGGAATGTTCTTATCCTTCATAAAATAATGAACCGACAGCGGTGGATTGCTCAGAAAATCCCGATCACCAATCTTATTTCTCCGGATGCAATCTATAATCGTATCTTCATCAAACTCATATTCCAGCAATTTATTGATATAACGGATTTCTTCTTTATTCACGACACCATCTGAAATTGCCAGATAACAGAAAAAGTTTCTTAAATCCATGCGCAGCTGTTCCACCGCACTGAAATCCCCTTCCAAAAGGATTCCGTTTGCGTCCATCTCTCTGGCTATTTTCTTGCAGCACCGAAAAAGTGTTATGCTATCCTGTTCCATTGATTCTCCCCATTGTTTTATAGTATCAGCTATGTCTATTGACCTCAGTATACATTCCATAATACTATACTACTTTTCCATGAAAACCGCAAGCACGGCAGTGGACTTTCTGTAACCGGCAGGTGTGCATACTATTGACGCGTTCTCCACTGCAATGGTTCAGAGTGGAAGTCGCCCGGTGTGCATTCGACTGACGCATTCTTCGCTGCGATGGTTCTACTCCGGGACCGTTCCCACTAATTTGCCCCTCGCAACGGATACTAAATTCGTGC
>ERZ1035006.2538-NODE-2538-length-10247-cov-5.038854_pt1 | contig 10247 bp, 7 predicted proteins | sample MGYA00520694_ERZ1035006 | MGnify/ENA primary metagenome ERZ1035006 (study PRJEB33766, sample SAMN09781746) | gut metagenome | biome: gut microbiome | host: Homo sapiens | place: Madagascar | study: EMG produced TPA metagenomics assembly of the PRJNA485056 data...
GGGCAGGATCTCGTAGCGGGCAAACTCGGTGGTGAACCAGCCGCGGCCCTGGGTGGTCTGCCGGATGAACGTGGTGAAGTTGCTCAGTTCTGCCAGCGGCACCTCGGCAATGATGGTCTGCAAGCCGTCTTCGTCGGGTTCCATGCCCAGCACACGGCCGCGGCGCTTGGTGACGTCGCCCATGATGTCGCCGGTGTTGTCGTTGGGAACATGCGCTTTCAGGGTGTGGATGGGCTCCAGAATGACGGGGCCTGCCTCGGGCATAGCAGCCTTATAGGCTAGCTTGGCGGCCATGATAAAGGCCATTTCGGAGCTGTCCACAGGGTGGTAGCTGCCGTCCAGCAGGGTGGCTTTCAGGCCCACGACGGGATAACCGGCCAGCACGCCCTTTTCGGCGGCAAGGCGGACACCCTTTTCGACAGCCGGGAAGAAGTTCTTGGGGACGCTGCCGCCGAAGACCTTTTCCTCAAAGACGACCTGCTCGCTGTCGCAGGGCTCAAAGTTGATCACGACATCACCGAACTGGCCGTGGCCGCCGGTCTGCTTCTTATGGCGGCCCTGCTTCTGGCAGGCCTTGCGGATGGACTCACGGTAAGCAATGCGGGGTGCTTCCAGGCCGATCTCCACGCCGAACTTGTTCTTCAGCTTGGCCTTGACGACATCCAGGTGCTGCTCGCCCAGACCACCAATGATCTGCTGGTGGGTCTCGGCATTGTTAAGATAGCTCAGGGTGGGGTCTTCTTCCATCAGGCGGGCCAGCGCGCTGCTGATCTTGCCCTCGTCGCCTTTCTTGGTCACGGTGACAGCCATGAACAGGCTGGGCAGCGGGAAGACGGGAGCGGGCATTTTGACCACACGGGAGGCGTCGCAGAGGGTGTCGCCGGTCTTGGCGGAGACCAGCTTTGCGACCGCGCCGATATCACCGGCGCCGATGCCATCCGCGTCCACCTGCTTCTTGCCGATGACGGTGAGCGGCTTGCTGATCTTCTCGACCTCGCCGGTGCGGGCGTTGGTCAGGGGCTCACCAGCCGTCACTTTGCCGCTGATGACACGCAGGTAGCTCAGTTTGCCCACGAACGGGTCGGCCACGGTCTTGAAGACATAAGCGGCGGTGGGCTCCTCCTCGGTGCAGTGCAGCTCCACGGGCTCGCCGTTGGCGTTCTCAGCCAGAATGAAAGCGTCATGTGCCGGGCTGGGCAGCAGCTTGTGCATGTTGTACAGCAGCATATCCAGTGCCTGCAGATTGACGGCGCTGCCGCAGAAGACGGGAGTGATGAGGCCGTCCTTGACGCCCTTGCGCATCCCCTCAACGATCTCCTCGGTGGTGAACGGTTCGCCGCCGAAGAACTTCTCCATCAGCTCATCATCGGTCTCAGCGATCGCCTCGCTCATGGCTTCGATCAGGCCCTGGAAGCGGTGGCCGATGTCGGGCAGGTCCACCTGGATCTGCTTGCCGCCCTCATACTTAAAGGCTTTCTGGCTGAACAGGTTGATGTAAACGGGGGTGCCGTCGTCCAGCTTGGCCGGGACGACGCAGGGGCAGACGGTGGAGCCGAACTTGATCTTCATGTCCTCGAGGATCTTGAAGTAGTTGGCGTTTTCCAGATCGCACTTGGAGACGAAGACCATGGTGGCCTTGCCGTTCTTGCGGGCCAGCTGGAACGCCTTTTCCGCGCCAACGGTCACGCCGCTGCGGCCGGACACGCAGACCAGCACGCTCTCTGCCGCGCGGATGCCCTCATACTCGCCCGCCTCAAAATCGAACAGGCCCGGTGCGTCGATGAGGTTGTACTTGATGCCCTCATATTCCACCGGAACGACCGATGCCGACAGGCTGGCTTTGCGCTTTGCTTCTTCAGGGTCAAAGTCCGAAACCGTGGTGCCGTCCTCGACACGGCCCATACGCTCTGCCGCGCCCGAAAAATAGACCAATGCCTCAGTCAGCGTTGTTTTGCCGCTGCCGGCATGGCCTGCAATCAAGATATTGCGGATGTTGTTGCTTGCGTATTTCATATCGGTTTTTTCCCTCTTTCCGCCGCACGGAGCATTCTCTCCGCTTTTGTGGCATATTTTACAAAGATAATACCACACTCAAAGCAATTTTCAAATAGATTGCTTGAAAAAATCTTTCTTCTCCCTGCCAAACTTCCGGAGATGGTTTTGTGCATATTGACTGGACGTGGCGAAAATTGATTGTAAAACGCCAAAAGAAAAAAGCACCCGTGCGCCGGTGGACGCATGGATGCTTTTTGCGTTGAATTTTGAATCTTTTTATGTTATTCTGTAACAAAAAAGACCGCCCAAAGCCTTCCAAGCAAGCGGTCATTCTTTTTGACTAAGCCGAGGAGGAGCTGACCATTGCGGACAGCGCCTTTTCTATTTGTAGTATAGTCGATTTCTCGTATGCTGTCAAGCCTGGACGGGGCATTTAGAACCAAAGGAGACATGTTATGAAACGCACCGATTACATCAACTGGGATGAATATTTTATGGGCATTGCTCTGCTTACCGCCATGCGCTCCAAGGACCCCAGCAGCCAGGTGGGGGCCTGCATCGTCAGCCCGGAGAACAAGATCCTCTCGCTGGGCTATAACGGGATGCCCATCGGCTGTGATGATGACGCCATGCCCTGGGAGCGGGAGGGCGACCCGCTGGACACCAAGTATATGTACGTCTGCCACGCGGAGCTCAACGCCATCCTCAACAGTGCCCACAACAACCTGAAAGGTGCCCGGGTGTATGTGACCCTCTTCCCCTGCAACGAGTGCACCAAGGCCATCATCCAGTCTGGCATCTCGGAAGTGGTGTACTACAGCGATAAGTACCACGATACGGATTCCAGTGTGGCAGCGCGGTTCATGTTCAAAAAAGCGGGCGTCCGTCTGACTCCCTATCAGGCCAGCGGTCGGAAAGTGAATCTTGACCTGTAATCTTACCTGATATATAATAAGGCATAACGCTTCGCATAAAAATTCATAAATTTGCGTATAGAGAGGTAAATATACAATGAGCCTGAAAAATCGCGGCTTTCTGAAGCTTCTGGATTACACCCCGGCGGAGATCGAGCAGCTGCTTGATCTGGCCGCGGACCTCAAGGCCAAGAAAAAGGCCGGCATCCCGCATGATAAACTCCACGGCAAGAACATTGCCCTGATCTTTGAGAAGACCTCCACCCGCACCCGCTGCAGCTTTGAGGTCGCTGCCCATGACCTGGGAATGCAGGTCACTTATCTGGACCCGTCGGGCAGCCAGATCGGCAAAAAGGAGTCCATTGCGGATACCGCCCGGGTGCTGGGCCGGATGTTTGACGGCATCGAGTACCGCGGCTATGGGCAGGAGATCGTGGAAGATCTGGCAAAATATGCAGGTGTCCCGGTCTGGAACGGCCTGACCAACGAGTTCCATCCCACCCAGATCCTCGCGGACTTCCTCACCATCCGGGAGCACTTCGGCAAGCTGAAAGGCATCCACTTTGTCTACTTCGGGGACGCCCGTTATAACATGGGCAACAGCCTGATGGTGGGCTGCGCCAAGATGGGCCTCCACTTTACGGCCTGCGCCCCCAAGAAGTACCGGCCGGACCCGGCTCTCGTGGCTCAGTGTGAGGCCATTGCGGCAGAGACGGGTGCGACCCTCCGTTTTGAGGAGGATCCCGCCGTGGCCGCCAAGGGTGCCGACGTGCTGTATACCGACGTCTGGGTCTCCATGGGCGAGCCGGTGGAGGTCTGGGCCGAGCGAATCAACGACCTGGCCGCTTACCAGATCAACCAGGAGCTCATGAAGATTGCAGGCCCCAAGGCCGTGTTCATGCACTGCCTGCCCGCTTACCACGACCACAAGACCACCGTGGGCAAGGAGATGGGCGAGCGTTTTGGCCGCGACGCCATGGAAGTGACGGACGAGGTCTTTGAGGGTCCCCAGAGCATCGTCTTTGACGAGGCGGAGAACCGGATGCACACCATCAAGGCCGTTATGGCGGCGACGCTGGGCTACGAGGCCTGATGGGCGGCGGACATGTCTCCCGGCCGGATTTCGGGATGCCGCAGCCGAACCCGAACCACCCGCTGACCGAGTTTTACCTTGCGTTGCAGCACGCGCTGGACAAAGAGGGCAGCTTTGCCCTGCCTGCCCTGTACGCGGGCTTTCAGGCCCCGGCCCGGCGCGTTTATGCGGATGAGGCGGCGGAGTACCTGACCCTTTCTTCCACGGCAGGGGAGGGCATGACCCGGCTGCTGGCCCCGGGACATTTGCAGCTGCTCTACAGCAGCCTGCATGTGATGCCGGACGGGGCCCCGGCGGCCCTGCTGCTGACGGAGGAGTGCACCCGCACCGTGTTTGCGGTACAGCTGCTGCCGCCCTTTGTGTGGGAAGACCCGCTCCCGCCGTTGCCGGACACCCCGGCGGCACTGACGCTCACCCTGACCATGCAGGACGTGGAGGCCATTGACACGGACCCCGCCGCGCTGGGGCGGCGGCTGGTGGAACGGACGGAGGGCAAGCGCTGGCTGCACCACCCGAGAGTGGAAACATTCCTGGCGGAGCGGGTGGCCTTGTTCCAGCGGGTCTACCGCCGCTGAGGAGAGCGTACCCTAAAATCTACCAGAGCCATTTGTTCGGAATTCGGACAAATGGCTCTTTTGTTTTGCGCGTGTTCATGTTATACTTTGCGTACCGGGCCTGCCGAAGAATACGGGCGGGCCGGGGCGCACTGGAAAAATTTTGTGCGTTTCCTGCAATAATCGGGGCCGCTCAACCGTGTAATGAGCGAAATGTCCCCCAAGTACCGAATCAGGATCCATCGAGCCCCGGGTGCCGGGGTGTCAAAGGAGTATGCGAATTATGGGACAGCTATCCAAAGATGAAGTTTTTGCGCTGGCCGTGCAGCGATACAGCGACACGGTGTTCCGTGCCGCCATGCACAATTGCAGCTGCACCGCCGATGCGGAGGATGTGGTGCAGGATGTATTTGAAAAGCTGCTGAACTACAGCGGCCGCTTTGAGAGTGAGGAGCATCTCAAGGCCTGGCTGCTGCGGGTGGCCATCAACCGCTGCCACGACCTGACCCGCGCTGCCCACCAGAAAGACACCGAGCTGGACGAGAACCTGCCTGCCCCGGATCCCTTTGAGGATGGCAGCGTGCTGGACGCCGTGCGCTCTCTGCCCGAAAATTACCGCAACGCCATTTACCTCCATTATTATGAGGGCTACACGGCGGCGGAGGTGGGGCGGATGCTGGGCGCCCCCACCAACACGGTGCTGAGCTGGCTGCGGCGGGCGCGGGCACAGTTACATACGATGCTGAGGGAGGAGATCGAAGATGAGGTGGTTTGAATATAAGATGGAGGTGGATGACCTCCATGCCTCGGATGATTTAAAGGCAAAGCTGCTGGCCATGCAGAGCCAGCAGGCCGTCTTGGCTCCTGCTGCAAAAACCGTCACGCGGAAACAGCCGGAAGTGCCTGCCCGCAAAAAGGCGGTTCACTTCCCCGGCAGTCGTGTGTGGAAAGGGCTGGCTGCCTGCGCGGCGTTCTGCGTGGTGGCAGGTGGTGCGGCTTCCGTGCTCCATCTGGGAGTCATCGGGGTGGGAGGAGCCAAATCGTCCGGCCCGGCCACATTTTCTTCCCGGGAGGCCACCGGTTTCAGCATGGAAAACTCTGTTTCTTCTTATGCCATGGCCAGCGCCCCGGCCGTGGCCGACGATACCATGAACGAAAGCAGCGCCGCCGCAGGCGGCGCGGATACCGGCACGGCGGTGCTGACCAGCGGGGAGCTGGAGAGCGCCGGGGAGAGTGCTCACGCCGCGGAGAGCAGCAAGATCATCTACACGGCCAACCTGACGCTGGAAAGCAAGGATTACGACGCAGCCCGCGCCGCGCTGGATGCCGCGCTGGCGGAAGCCGGCGGCTATATGGAGTCCAGCGACGAGTACGCCAACAGCGGCAGCCGCCGGAGCCTCAGCCTGACCCTCCGGGTCCCGCAGGAAAATTATGAGAGCTTCCTCGCTGCCGTGGCCGCAACGGGCAATGTGACCTACAAGAGCCAGCAGGCCGAGGATGTTACCACCCAGTATATGGACATCGAGGCCCGGCTGGACAGCCTGAAAGAACAGCGCGCCCGTCTGCAGGAGCTGAAAGCCAGTGCGGAGAACCTCTCCGACCTGCTTCAGATCGAGTCCTCCCTGAGCGATGTGCAGTACCAGCTGGAAAGCTATCAGAGCCAGCTGGACTGGTACAGCCGCCAGGTGGAGTGCTGCACCGTCTACCTCTCGCTGGAAGAGGTGCAGACCTATACCCCCGTGGAGGAGGGCTTTGGCTCCCGCATCCAGAACGCCCTGCGGGAGGGCTGGTCCGGCTTTGTGGAGACGGTGCAGAGCGCGGCGGTCTTCCTGGTGGGCCACTGGCCGTTCATCGTAGTGGGCGCTGTCTGCGGCGTGATCTTCTATAAAGCGCGCCACCCGAAGCACAAAAAGCAAAAGTAAGATTTTTCTTTTCAAAAATGCTTGACATCCACCCGGTGTTGTGGTATTATACTTGAGCAGTCAGCGAGCGGCTGACGCGGACAAGTAAATATCGCGGGGTGGAGCAGTCTGGTAGCTCGTCGGGCTCATAACCCGAAGGTCGTTGGTTCAAATCCGGCCCCCGCAACCACCAAGCGTCTCGGAATGATCCGGGACGCTTTTCTTTTGTCCTTTCGTCCCCCAAAACCAAAGCCAGCCTCTGACCGGAACGTTCCGGCCGGAGGCTGGCTTTTTGCGCGTCTTATCCCAATTTTTGGACGTTCTTTTGGGCAAAGAAGAAGCCCACGGCGCTCACGGCCACCACGACATAATAGGTCGCGATCCGGAAAAGCATCAGGACGCTCATCGTCTCGCCCCGGGTGAGGAACGCGCCGAATACCAGCAGGAATGCCGTCTCAATGGAGCCCATGCCGGCCACATTGGGCAGAGCGTTGGAGAGGAAGAGCATCAGCGCGGTGAGCAGCTGCACCTGCCCGAAACTCAGAGCGCTGGAAAGCCCCATGAACCGCAGGCAGAAGGAAGGGATGGTGTACATCAAAAAAAGCTTGCAGAGATGGACCGCGAAAATTTTCAGGCAGCGGGATTTTTCTGTCAGCAGGTGGCGGCTCTCTTCGCTCAGGGTGTCCAGCTGGGTCTGCCAGCTCTCCCGGCGGGCCTGCCATTTCTCCGTCTTGGGCAGCAGGCCCAGAGCCCTGCGGGCAAGGCTCTGCACCAGCGGGGCGGTGCAGAGGAGCACCAGCCCCAGGATGACCCCGGCCACCACCGTGTAGGCGGCGGGCAGGTAGCTCAAAACGCCAGTGGCGTGGGCCGTGAACCACTGCCGGTTCCAAAGCAGCAGTACCGTGGCATACACCAGAATGGCAGTCTTATGGAAGACGTATTGCAGAGTCATCAGCCCCACGCCGGGGCCAAGCCCCAGCCCGCAGCGGTGGAGGTAGTAGGTCTGCAGGGGCACCGCTCCGGCCCCCAGACAGATGACATTGCCAAACGTGCCCATCCATGCGTTGTCGATGCCGTGCCGCAGGGTAAAGCCGGGCAGGCGGCTGCGCACGATGAGCCAGCTGGCCACACCCTCCAAAAGCGGGTAGGTGATGCCCAGCGCCAGCACCAGTGCTACCTGTCCGAGGGAAAGCTGGGCCAGCGCGGCGGAGATCTCGGCCCAGTGATCCTTGAACAGCAGGATGAGCACGCCCGTCAGGGCCAGCAGGATGGCTACGGAGAGCAGGGCTTTTTTGCGGGAGGGGGCAGGGCTCTGGTTTTGGCTTTGCCGGGGCATGGGACACGCTCCTTTCTCAACGGGATTTGAGGACAGTATAGCATATCCCTGCGGGCTTTTTGTGAACATGAGACAAATTTTTCTTGGCAAATACAGCAATATGATAAAAGGGACAGGCGTCTGCCTGTCCCTCGAGGGTTATTTGTTGTTCAACTGTTCCACTTTTTCGGTCAGCTCTTTTACCGCCGTGGTCAGCGTCCGGGCGAACGCTTCTTTGGAATAATAGCGCTCGTAGAGGGCGCGGCAGTCGTCGTGCATGGCGGCCAGCTCGGCGGGGTGCTCAATGGCCCAGCAGAGCAGCTTTTCCAGCTGGGCGGGGTCATCGTCCCGGTAGACGAAGCCGTCCACACCCTCGGTGACAAGGCCCGCCGTGCCCGTGTGCTCCGACACGATGGAGGGCTTGCCGAAGATCAGGCCCTCGGTGACGAAGGTTGGCATGGGGTCATCGCGGGAGGCGCAGACCAGGCAGGTGCACTGCTGCATCAGGGATTTGATCTCGTCCCGGCTCAGCCGCTTGCAGTAGAAGACGTTGGCGGGGAAATCGGCCGTCAGGTTCCGCACGGCGTCCATCATCTCCCGGTCGGCTGCCTTGCCCACAAAGAGGAACGAGGCTTTCTGCCGTACCTCGGGGGGCAGCAGCCGGATGGCCTTGCAGAAGATATCCTGACCTTTGCGCCGCTCGAACGAACCCACGGTGACGAAGAGCGGGCGGCCATTGGCGTAGCCCAGGTCGTAGACCGGGAAGTCTTCTTTCGAGTAGTCGGGCAGGCCGTAGATGAGCTGCTTGATCTCGAACTCGGGCCGGACCGCGTGCATGGCCGCCGCCGCGTGCTTGCCCACGGAATAGACCTCCACATTCGGGGCAATGGTCTTGGGGATCTGGTGGGCAATGTGCGGGTAGCCCGCAAAGGCATCGTGGAGCCACCAGAGCACAGGCACGCCGGTATCGCTCAGGGCCCGGAGCACCCGCCCGCTGACCACGGTGTTGACAATGACGAAATCGGCGCAGAGGGCCAACCCCCACAGAGCCGGGGAGGAAACACATCCTGCCCGGGTGATAACGGCGGCACCGGCGTCCCGGAACAGCTGCAAAGAACCGTTGTCACTGGGGCCCAGCACCGTCACTTCATAGCCCATGCTGCGGAGCACGGGCACGGCGCTCACCATCACGATGGGAGCACCCGTCATATCCAGCACATGGCTGATGAGGAATGCCCGCTTGCCGTGGAGAGAATAGGCGTCCTCGGCGCAGATGTCTCGCTCAAAATGGAGCAGAGCCTGCGGGACGCGGGTGCACCGCTCGCTCAGGCGGGCGGCAGCGTCCAGCAGTTCGCTGACGCTCTCCGGGTCCTTTGCGGCGGCGCGGCAGCGGTCCAGCAAAGCGCGGGACACCAGCGCGCAGCCGGTGCAGGAGATGTGGGCGTCGCTCTGGTAGAGGGCGGTGGCACCGTTGTAGCCGAACACGGCGTCGCTGAGGACGAGATCCGCCCCGTCTTTCAGGGCGGCGGCAAAGTAGTTGAGGGCGGTGGACATCAGCTCCACATCCTCCCGCACCAGCAGCACACCGGCCACGGCGGGGGTGAGAGCGTCAGCCAGCGAATCCACCAGCCGGAATTTCTGGTGGAGCTGGTCGCGCAGGGTGTTTTCCAGCGCCACCCGGCGGCCCGGGGCATAAACAAGAAGATAGAGGCTCTGCGTATCGGTATAAACCTGCCCGGACAGCTGGGTCCGCTGCAGGGGACTGTAACTGCTGTACATGAATGTTGTCGCTCCTCTGTCAGTGATGGGTGCGCTCAGCGGCTGCGGTGGAACCAGCCCAGCAGACGGCGGAACGGTGAGGTGATGCGCCAGCTGCTGCTGGACAGCACCCCCTCCAGCGATTTTTCATAGGCCTGGCAGCGGGCGGTCAGCTCTGCGTTGGCCTGGTGCAGCTCGGCAATGTTCTTGTGCAGGGCGTCCACAGTCTGCTGCTGCTCCGCGTTGGTCTGCTCCAGCTGCTGAATGTGCCGGGCCTCACTGTTCCAGGTCTTCTGGAAGTGCTGCACCCCCTCCAGCACCGCGTTAAAAAGGGGTTCGTCCGTCAACGTCTCCAGCGGGAAATAGCAGTAGGAGACCACCAGCTTCATCCCGGCGGGGTAATGGGTCAGCCCCTCCAGCCGGAAATTGGGGTCATCGCCCAAAAACAGGATGCTGTCGCCCGGCAGTGTCAGGCCGTTGGCGGGCACGCAGAGCAGCCGGTCGTCCGAAAAGCTCAGGTTGGTGATGCAGCAGGGCAGCTCACCCGGGTCAAACCGCAAAGCCTGCGCGGCGGTAGGCAGCTCAAAGGTCGCTGTCACGGCACTGGTCAGCTCGTCGCAGACATAGTCGGGGGCGGTCAGGGTGTCCCGCTCGGAGAAGCCGAAGCCTGCATCAAAATAGAGCAGCGGCTGCAAAAGGGTGGGGGAATCGGTGTGC
>ERZ1035006.2539-NODE-2539-length-10245-cov-7.667026_pt1 | contig 10245 bp, 15 predicted proteins | sample MGYA00520694_ERZ1035006 | MGnify/ENA primary metagenome ERZ1035006 (study PRJEB33766, sample SAMN09781746) | gut metagenome | biome: gut microbiome | host: Homo sapiens | place: Madagascar | study: EMG produced TPA metagenomics assembly of the PRJNA485056 data...
GGGACCAGACCAAGCGGCACCAGCAGCAGGCCATTGAGCGCAACGACTCTCTGGAACAGATCATAGAAAAAATCACCTATCGGAACATCGTCTCTTTGGAGGAGACGGAGGAGCTGATGGATCTGGCTACCCTCCGGCGCTGCGTAGACCTGCTGCATCGGGCCCGGGTCATCTACCTCTTCGGCATGGGGGCTTCCTTCTGCACCGCCAAAGACGCCTACCTGAAATTTCTCCGGGCCAATAAGCTCTGCATTCTCAACGAGGACTGGCACTCCCAGCTCCTCCAGGCCCGAAACGCCACCACCCAGGATGTGGGCATCGTCATTTCCTACTCCGGCGCTACCGTAGAGATGATTGAGTGTATGAAGGCCCTGAAGGAAAACGGCACCCCCACCATCGCCATCACCCGCTTCGTCAAATCCCCCGTCTCCGACCTGGCCGATGAAAAGCTCTATACCGCCTCCAATGAGTCCCTCTTCCGCACCGGCGCCATGTCCTCCCGTATTTCCCAGCTGAATATCATCGACATCCTCTACACCGCCCTGAGCAACCTGACCTTCGACGCCTCTCTGGACCAGCTGTCCAGAACCTATATCCAGAAGCCGAATGTGGAGGATGGGGTGAGGAAAGGGTGAAAAAATCCACAGCTTCGGGGTTGACAAAGCTATCATTGTAATGATATAGTATTTCATATCATTGCAATGATACAGGAGGGCTTTTATGCGTGTTATCCAATTGCTTCACGGAACCGACCACATCATCGAGGTCCCGGACATCCATATCGGCAATCCACACAACGACTATGGCATGGGGTTCTACTGCACCCGCGCCGAGGAGATGGCCAAAGAATGGGCCTGCAAAAAAAATTCAGACGGATTTGTCAATCGCTATTCCTTTGACACAGATGGGCTAAGGGTGCTGAATCTACTGGACGGGAACCACACCGTTCTGAATTGGATGGCCCTGTTGCTGCAATACCGCACCTTTAAACTCAACTCTGAAGTTGCGGTTGATGCGAGAGACTACCTCATTGACCACTACGCAATTGATTTGCGTGGGTATGATGTGGTTATTGGCTATCGGGCAGATGATTCTTATTTTCAGTACGCAGAGTCCTTTGTTTCCAATACGCTGCCCCTGCGGAGTCTGGATCAGGCATTGAGGCTGGGGAAGCTTGGCGAGCAAACAGTTGTCGTGTCCCAAAAAGGGTTTGACCGGCTTCATTTCCTCGATGCCTATCCTGTTAGCAAGAGCGTCTATTATCCGAAGTTTTTGGATAGAGACACCACAGCCCGGGATACTTATCGTAAGGAAATCAAAAAAAGCCGGTCCTATCGGGACGATCTCTTCATATTGGATATTTTAAGAGAGGAGATGCGCAATGATGACCCACGCATACAGCGAATCCTATTTGAGTAACGCCAAGGACCGTCTCTCCTCTTTCTTCGACTATACGATCAACGACTGTAAATTAGCACCGGACTGGGTCACAGCGCTCTTCGTCAACACAGGCTATGCCGAACAATTCGAGCGCGGCAACCCAGCCTATGTCGCGGGTATGTCCGGCGTTGAACTAGCCCGGGCGGTGATCACAAAAGCCTACGGCAAGAAAAACTTGCCCGCCCCCACCAATGTAGAGGATTGCTCCCCCGAATATTGGGCCGGCTGGGCCCTGGCCGAATACCAATGGTCCCGCTGCCGTAGATTCAAAGATATCTTTGAGCGCATCCCCTTGACAAACATCATCGAAATGTATCCCACATACCACGAGATGGACATTACAACCTTCATCGATGCTATGGATGGTTTCTACAAAGCCGCCGAGGGAGATTCCAACCTGAAACGTATCCGTGAAAATCGGGGCCTGTCTCAATCAGAATTGGCTCAGCGCTCCGGAGTAAATCTTCGCAACATCCAGATGTACGAGCAGCGCGTCAACAGCATCGACAGAGCCCAGGCCCATATCCTCTACAAGCTGTCCCGGGTTTTGGGCTGCGACGTGGAGGATTTGCTGGAGGACCCAATGGCGTGATGGACGCGGAAGATACAGAAACCTCCACAGCCTGTTCTCCCGGTGGGAGAGGGGCTGTGGAGGTTGTGGTTTTCTGTAGACAATTTTTACTTTACCCACAGATACTACCAATTTATAACTTTTTAAAACCTAAGAAGTTGTTTTTTCTTTTCTTCAAATTCCTCCTTTGTCAGTACACCTTGGTCATAAAGCTCTTTGTATTTTCTCAGTTCATCCGCGCTGCTTTGTCCAATAGGTATATGGTTGAATGTATTTTGTTCCTGGGGCGCGTTTTTATCCGGGATAAACTGGACATGGATAATTGCTACAATAAACAGCATCCATCCATAGAACCACCAAAGGCTAAAACTATATCCCTTTTTCTTCGCAATATTGGCAGGAATCAGGCCCAAACCTGCCGCAATAATCAAAATGATAATCGTATCCATACGCTATTTTTCCTCTGTTTCAGTTCTTTCTTCCGGTATTTCCAAAGGCATTCCGGCAGGTTCTTCCATTATAGGCTTTGGAATATCTTTCCACTGTGCGGCTGTTGCTTCCGTGCAGAATTTCTTTCCATAGCAGACAAATGTCAGTGCACCTGTGGCAATCAGCGCCGCACCGAAGCCATGTGCCAGGAACTTACCGAGCTCGCGGATATTAGCAGCTGTGACAGCAGCATTGCTGGCGGCCACTCGGGTTGCATCATACTCGTAGGTATAAAAGTCTCCTCCAAATGTTGCATAATCTGTACTATCTGTGGAGTAACTCTCTGGCGGAGTTGTAGCAAAAACCATCCCGCAAATTAAAATGGCCAGCCCAACAAGCATTCCAATCAGATTCCATATCTTTTTTTCTCTAAACATTTCGTTTATTCTCCTTCTACCTTTTTATTTTGCATTTTCTACCCGTTCCATTGCGCGGTCATAGGCATCCAATTCACGTTGTAACCTGTCGTACTCCTTCGCAGCCTTTTCCGCAGCTTTCTGAATCTCTGCGGAAGCTTTCTCTAGATTTTCCAACTTCTGCTCTTCCTTGCTCTTACAGCCCACGCAGCCCAAAGCAAGACACAATATTAGGATCCATGCGGTAATGCGCCTCATATACGCCTTCTCCTCCCTTCATAATCAGTTTCCTTTGGAAAGCCATTCTCTTTAAGCCTCCCCTTTACCCATCAGCATACTTCCTCCATTTTCAAAAAACAATATGCTGGTTGCATACCTCGACAATAAAATTTTTTCCACAGCCCCCTCATCATCCCCATAAAATATCCACAACTCATCCCCTCTTACCTGAAAAAGGTGCAGGACCGTTATGGGAAAATTCTGCGCTCACGCCCTTATTTTTTATCCGTTTGAAAACTAATCTCTACAAAATTACCGTATTGTTCGTCACTACCAGCCATCATTAAACTAAGAAGTTCCCCATTGTTTGAGATGTATACCATATCATCTTTTGTGTCTAGTGTGAGTTTACATACATCCGCTAGAATGCTCTGGTATTTATAATATGCCGTATTTGCCTCTTCCTGCCCAATAGCGGTTCCGTTATCTTCTCTTGTTTCAAAATGGATATCGGTTAGGCAGGTATCAGGAAGTGGTATTTCGGCAATTTCCGGAAAAGCAGGTTCGCCAACCGCTACAAACAAGATCAAAGGAGGCAATCCAAATGGACAATAATAGCTTAGCACACGCTCTTTCCGGTTCCATATGGTACCAAAATTATTCTAGTAGGAAATAGAGAAAGCGTCAATTTTATTTCTGAGGGTAAATTTGGGGGGATATGTTTTTTTACTGTTCTCGGCTGTTACGGCACAATAGAATCCAGGTAGGCATTTTGAAGGTCTTGAGCGATTTCTAAGTAGTTGTCCATCAGTTCTCCAGACCATCGTTCATAAACACTGTAGGAATCGCCATTTGAATACATAAGTTTCGCCATCTCCTCGATACCATCGTTACAAATCTTTGCGAGTTCTTCAATCTTACTGTTACAAATTTCGGCCAGATGCTCTATATCCGATATACCAGCTGATTCCGACTGATAGGAAGAAACCAATCTTGGAACCGCCTCATTCATCTTTTGCGTATAAGTGGAAACGATTTTTGCATATGAATATTGCGCAGAATGATTATTGTCTATTGTTTCCGTCGTACTATCCGGAACCGTGGTTTTATGATCTTCGATAAAATTACTGTTTTTTCCTTGTTTTACAAATAGTATGGGGTTTGTACCGATCTTTGCTGTTCCGGTTATTGGATCGTATTCAGATACTTCAATTGTACTCTGGTCAACGATATGAAGAATGTGTTTTATATTTCCGCAGTATGGTTCTGTCTGCCATTCCCCATCTTTGAAGGCTATTGCAGTATGCCGTGTTAGAATAAAGCTGTTTTCCTGTGTGTTGCTTTGGGCATATTCTCCCTTATAAATCCACAAGTTAGTGTATGTAAATGTCCCATCTTCGAAAAATTCAAGATATGTATGATCGTACAGGCTGTTTAAAGCCTTGCTGTCTTGTACATCAATGATTTTGTCGTTATAGCGCACTGCACCAACAGTCCAGAATCCACCGAGAATATCGGAACCATCCGCAACTGTATCTTTGGGGATAGTTTCGGTGAACGTTTCGGAAATATTCACTTTCTGCGCAGAAGGTAGTGGCTGCTCCGCTGTGCCGCAAGCGGACAAGAGTATTAGCAGGGACACCGCTACTATTGTTATTTGCCTCATTATGGTTGCTCCGTTTCACGAAAGGCCGGGTGCGAGTTGCACCCGGCTGAAGTGTTTTTTAGAAAGAATAACCGTATTGACCAGGGAACTTTGTAATGCTGCTGGGAGTGCAGATGGAATCATAATGGAGCAGAGTAACTTTGCCATCGATTATATTGAAAAACCAGTCTGATGCGTGACTCATTTTAGAATCGAATCCTCCGAAGTTTAGCTGATAACTTGCGGTATATCCGTCTCCACCATACCAATAATAGCCCCCAGAGGAACTTCCCAATGCAGCCGACGCATGTTCCGAGGAAATGGTATTTCCTTCGAAACGCACATAGTAAATGTGATGACCCATAAGCCTGCTATCCTGTGTCCAGAATCCCTGTAGACCATTGATGATATCTTCTGGGGTGAAATATGTTTTGGTCTCCAGTACTACTGTTCCATCGGCATAGTTGTAAGGAATCATGAGGTTGCTTCCGTCAGATAATGTGACAGTAATAGCTGTATCATCCAGTGAATATGCAAAATCATTTGTGCCATTATCGTGCTTGCCATTTCCATCGAAATAAACCTGGGAAATCGTTGCAGCAGAATCGGAGAAAACAATAGAATTCAGTATGGTATCTGCTCCGCCATTAAAGTACCAGGTCCCTGTTCCCAGAGCGTGAACGATATCGCCATACTTGTCCAAATCTGGTGTGGCCATCGTGGACACTTCGCCATTTATTGCTTTTGAAATTGAAAAAGGAATCTCTAGGGATGTGTTTTTCATGGAATCCTCATACACATGCAGACCGGAGAAACTACCTTCCAGATTGTACAGTTGATCCAGAGATTTTAATGCTGTGTGTTCTGGGTGCGTATTTTCTGCTACTTGGAAGGAATATTCCCCAGCACGTCCGGCTTCCAACGAAACACTGCCATCAAGTCCGCAAACATACATTTTTTCGTCATCAAGATAGCAATTGCCCGGATTCAACATAATTTCGTGATCGGTTTTATTTGTAAAACGAAGTGTGATGATTTTTTCGTTTTGGGTACCTGATGAATATGTAAAGTCCTTTGTGTAAAAACTAACAAGTTCGATCTTTACATCCATGTTATCTGCGACAATAACATTATCAAATTCAATGATATCATTGTCCACGGTTGTAGCTGATGGGATATCTTGTTTGGAAACATCATTTGGGGCAGGTGTCCCACAGGCGTGAAGTGCCAAACATAGGGCAAATAACATAATCACCGACAATATTTTTTGCATTTTTATTTCCTCCATTTTGTAGTATTTTATGATATAAAAATGTATTTGCATTGTAACATATTAATATCATTTCTGTCAATCTATAATTGATATGGATTGTGAGGCGGAAGCGATGAATATTGAACCATTAAAAATAAAAAAACGCGGAGAAGATGGTAATAGGGTCATCTCTGTGCGCATTCGCGAAGAGATTCTTACAGAACTGGATAAAATTGCCGGAGAAAGTAATTATTCCCGTAACGAATTGATTAATCTGATGCTGGACTATGGCATTAAGCACATTGAAATGGAGTAGTAGGGAGGAGAACGGCTTGCATGGTTAGTTTATCTGTTTCCTCTGTAAAAAACAATATGCTGGCTGCATACCTCGACAACAAAATTTTTCCACAGCCCCCCTCATCACCCCATAAAAAAATCCACAGTCTCTCCTCTTCTGTGAAGATTGGCTGTGGAGTTGTTATAATAAGCGGTATTTCACATATTCAAATCGGCTGCAATTCTTTTGTCTCTTTTAGATTTTCCGCCAACAACATTTTGATCCTTTCCCTATATTTTGCAAGCATCCGCTCGTTTCCGTAAACAATTTCATCAAAGAAGGATGCCCCGGTGAACCTACGAAGGATCAAATCAACAGATGCGCTTTTGGATGGGTCCAAACGATTCCCTCGCAATAAGGTCATGGGCTTTGACTTGTCAGAGGCAATAAATCCGACAGTTGCACCACTGTCTGCTGCCGCAAAATTACAGTGCACACGACCCTTCACAAAGGATTCCTCCGCAGACAGCGAACTACTAACCATTGATAGAAAATTCGGCAAAACGATGATTTTATCACGGACAGCGCCTTTGACTTCCTTTTCAGATTGTCCACGCTTGCAAAAGTCAAAGTCGTTCTCCACAAGCGTCCCATCCAGGCACTTTTTAAAAAATATTTCTGCGGAAAATCTCGTATTTACGCCGACAAGATGCCTGTAATTATCCGCATGAGCAGAAATGATATAGTATGGCTGGCTGTGGAACGCCTCCGAACAAAGCAAGTATTCATGTCTCAAAAACACTTGCTCATAAACCTTCGCCTGTTCGATTGCAACTTGTCGCACTCTCTCTTTAAAATCTTGCGCAGCCATATGTACTCCCCAATACGACAAAAGGGAACGACATTTGCCGTTCCCTCGGATTTTTCGCAGTTGACTCTGCAACGGATGGGTTTTCAGTCTCCATCCCGACCACGCGGATGAGTTTACCGTCTTCATCCCGACTTTCTATGGTTACTATAACACCCTTTTCGTAAGTTGTCAAGCGCAAGAGAGATACGGCACCCCCAAAAAACTCCACAGCCTTTCCTCCTTCTGTGAAGATCGGCTGTGGAGTTTTTCTCAGTACTGCATTGCCTCGCTGCTCTTGAGCTGCAATTGCAGCCTGTCCGCAATCAGGGCGATGAACTCACTGTTGGTGGGCTTCCCCTTGGTATTGCTGACGGTGTAGCCGAAGAAGCTCTGCAAGGTGTCCAGGTCGCCCCGGTCCCAGGCCACTTCGATGGCGTGGCGGATGGCCCGCTCTACCCGGCTGGGGGTGGTCTGGAAGGTTTTGGCTACCTGGGGATAGAGGACCTTGGTGATGGCGTTGATCACGTCCATGTCGTTGACGGCGATCATGATGGCCTCCCGCAGGTATTGGTAGCCCTTGATGTGGGCGGGGACGCCGATTTCATGGATGATGTTCGTGACCATGCTTTCGATGCTGTTCTTGTCGGCCCGGCGGGGCGCGGAGGTCCGGAGGCTCTCCCCTCCCCGGATCATCTCCTCCATGCGCTCCACCATGGCCGGCATATCGCAGGGCTTCAGCATCATATACTGGACTCCCAGATTGGCTGCTGCAGCGGCCACATAGTCTGTGATAAACCCAGATGTAGCCAGCGTGGCCGGTTTGCGATCCATGCCGGATATGGCCTTGAGCACGCTGATGCCGTCCTGTTTGCTCAGCATCAGGTCCAATACCAGAACATCGGGTTTTCTCTCTCCAATCAGGCGGATGGCCTGTTCCCCATCATTGGCGGTGCCCACCACCTGGAAGCGCTCCGTGCGCTGCAGGGCGGCTGTAAGCCCCGCACAGAATTCCTCTGAACTATCCGCGATCAATACGGTGGTTTGATGTTCCATACTTTCCTCTCCTGTCAACTTGAAATACCCCATGTGCGGCGGATACCGCCGTGTGCGACATCAATAATTTAGCATAAAGAAGGCCCTTTTGCAATAGGATACGGGAAACATTCGCTCGTCGAGAATCGACACGCGCCGAGAATTATGCCTTAAATATCACGTTTTTCTGCATTTTTCGACAATTTGTCGAAAAATCAACCTTCCATTGACGAAAAAAAGAATCTGTAGTAGAATAGTAGACACCATAGGAAATGGCCGGAGCCATTTCCCACCTCCCCGCTTCTCCAATATTATGTAAACTAACCGTAAAGGAGCCAGCCATGAAGAATCCCCCCGTATATATTACCGGTCACCAGCATCCGGATACGGACTCGGTGGCCTCGGCCATTGCCTATGCTTTTTTCAAGCGTTCTCTGGGCGTTCCGGCAGTCCCCTGCTGCCTGGGGAAGCTAAACGCCGAGACAAAATACCTGCTGGACCGGTTTTCCTATCCCGAGCCCCAGCGGCTCACCGATGCCCGGGTGACCCTGGGAGAAGTGGTCATGGACCCGCCCAGCTGCACCTCCCCGGACACCACGATCTTCGAGACCCTTCAGCAGATGCAACAGTACAACCGGACCTACTGCGGCGTGGTGGACGAGAACAAAAAGCTGATTGGCTTTCTCACCAAGTCGGATATCTCCGTCATCGGCCTATACGACACTGCCCGGTCTATTGAGATCATGTCCCGGACTCCTCTGGAAAACTTCCGGAAAACCCTGGACGGCAGGATCCTCTACGACGATCCGGAAATGAAGCTCAACGGCAAGGTCAGCGTCATCGCCATGACCGAGGAGTCCAAGCTCAAAAACTATGATGTGGCCGGCCGTATCGTGGTCTGCGGCAACGACCCCCAGGCCCAGAAGGCCGTGATTGAGATGGGGGCCGGTATGCTGATCGTGGTCTGGGCCCAGGAGGTCACCGATCAGGTTCTGGCTGCCGCCAAGGCCCGGCACTGCCCCATCCTCTTATCCGGCCACGGCGGCATGAACACCCTGCGATACATCTACTTCTCCCCCAGCGTCAGCCAGATCATGAAGACGGAGCTGGTGTCCTTCCGGACCCAGGAGCTGGCAGAGGATGTGGGCCGAAAAATGCTCCAGAGCCGCTACCATGTCTACCCTGTTACCCAGGCAGACGGCACCCTGTTCGGCTACGTATCCCGGTACCATATCATGCAGGCCCCCAGCAAAAAGCTGATATTGGTGGACCACAACGAGTTCTCTCAGTCCGTTCGGGCCATTGAGAAGGCCCAGGTCCTGGAGGTCATCGATCACCACCGGATCAACGACTTCTCCTCTCAGTATCCCGTCCAGTTCCGGAACGAGATCGTCGGCTCCACCTGCACCATTGTTGCCACCATCTTCCGGGAGAATCAGATCCCCATCCCTGTGAATCTGGCAGGGCTCATGCTGGGAGCCATTCTCTCCGATACCTTGAATTTTCATTCCCCCACCACCACGCAGAAGGATCGGTCTACCGCCAATATTCTGGCGGCCATTGCCGACCTGGACATCGACACCTTCGCTGACCAGCTTTTCACCGCCACCGCGTCTAAGCTGGACCCCAATCCCGCTGAGCTTATCAAGGCGGACATGAAGATCTTCGATGTATCCGGCTGCAAGATCTCCATCTCCCAGGTGATCCTGGCCACCACCGAGGACCTGCACCTGGTGGAAGGGGACATCGATGCCGCCCTGGACCGGTTCGCGGAAAAGAAGGATCTGGACCTCTCCGTGCTGGCCTTCACCAGCATCCAGGAAAACGGGTCCATCCTCTACTTCGGCGGCAACCGCACCGCCTGGGCCAGGGAGGCCTTCGCCGTCACCGGCTCCCAGGACCACCCCTTCCAGGAGGGACTCCTGTCCCGGAAGCAGCAGCTGCTGCCCATGCTGACCAAAGTCATCGAGAAGTATGTATGATGTCAAGAGCCCTCTCCCAGCCGGGAGAGGGCTCTTTTGCCTTCCCCCACGCTTAAGGTGGCAGGGCGAAGCCCTGACGGATGAGGGGATCATACTCTTTTGACAAACCCTTCCAGCCGGTCCAGGCCTTCC
>ERZ1035006.2541-NODE-2541-length-10242-cov-4.896731_pt1 | contig 10242 bp, 9 predicted proteins | sample MGYA00520694_ERZ1035006 | MGnify/ENA primary metagenome ERZ1035006 (study PRJEB33766, sample SAMN09781746) | gut metagenome | biome: gut microbiome | host: Homo sapiens | place: Madagascar | study: EMG produced TPA metagenomics assembly of the PRJNA485056 data...
AACCATCCACCGTTATATAAACGGGACGCTTCTGCGTCATTCCTTTTTTGTAGCCCCATGCCAGATTATCGGTATACACAGATTCCGCACAGTATAACGGAATATAAAATACATGATTACAGGAATTATATTCTTTTACCTCAATATCTGTCTTTACAAGGTTTACCTCAGTATCATATTCCGCCCGCATCTGGGAACGTATGCTTGGAAACTCCGCGCTTACCGCTTCCACATATCCGAAAGTATAAATTTCAAGGATTGCCTTTCCACCGGAAACGAAGTTCTGATGACCATTTACATTCACAATTCTTGCTTCTATGCGGAAATCATCCCTGATATAGCCGTCACCATCCTCATCTTTCTTAAAGCCGATGTCTTCGTCCTTAACTGGGTCTTCGTTGCCATCAAAGCCAAAGCTGTAGTTGGTAATAGGAAGTTCCCCCACATTACCGGCTTCATCAACCCCGTACACTGCCATATGTATCTTCGTAACATTTCTGTTGTCAGCAAGAGCAGTATAAAGTTTGAACTTCAGCTCGTAATTTCTGCCAGTTCCGGTAAAAAACAGCGTTGTGTTATTATCCAGGTTTGCCTCATCGTACAGGTAAAGGTAAATTTCCCTGATTCCGGAAAGATTATCCGTTGCATCACCAATCCTCATAAGACCATATGGTTCATGGGCGTTATCCCATAGACCCAGCATTTCGTTATTTTCATAATAAGTCACTGTTCCTTCCGGTGCCATATTATCAAACTTATGCGGACCGAATCTATGGTATGTTGTACCTTCAATGGTTACTGCTGTTCCCTTAGTGGTGCTTACATTTCCTGCGTTGTCCGATACTCTCTTTACATACAAGTAATATGTTCCGTTTAAGCCGGTTCCTATTGTAAATTCACTTCCTGATGTATAGTTTGTCCATGAACCGCCCGTAAGCGAAGAATCACTTGTTGACAGATAATACTGATAAGAATTACTGCCGCTTAATCCGGAGCCGCCTGCATCTGCAACGGTAATCGTTACATTCACAGAATTGCACCAGTCCGCACTCTCCGGGCTTACTGTAACCGTCGGTGCCGTGTCATCAAATTTGTACGGACCATACATATGATAGGATGAACCTGTCGAAACATTTCCGGCATTATCCGATATTTTCTTCACAAACAGGTAATAGGTTCCGTTTAATCCAGTTCCGATTGTGAAAGCTGTTCCTGACGTATAATTCGTCCAAGTTCCTCCTGTTGGAGAAGTGTTGCTTGTAGAAAGATAATACTGATAAGCATTGGATGCACTCAGTCCTGAACCACCCGTATCATTCACAGTGATTGTAACAGATTTTTCTGTACACCAGTCTGCTGCTTTCGGAGTCACACTGACAGTTGGATCTTCATTATCGAACTTATACGGGCCGAACTTATGGTATACACCTGTCTTGGCTCCGCCAAGCAGTGATACATTGCCTTCCTTGTCCTTAATCTCATGTATATAAAGGTAGTATGTTCCGTTTAGGTCCGCGCCCACATTTGATGCAGCGTCAGGTGTATAGGCATAGTTGGATGTCTTTGTCCCGTCAGCTGACATGAAATAGAAATAATTTCTTCCCGTATTGTCTGCAAGCCCGTCACCATAATCGAGCCAGTTAATGGTTAAGTTCGTGTTACGGCACCACTGTATGGAAGCAGGCGACGGCATAACCGTCGGAGGTGTTATGTCAGTCCAGTGTGCCGTATACTGTCTATTACCTACACTGCCCTTACTGATTGTAACGCTCGTTGAGAGCCCTGTTATTCCCGTACCGGACCACCCGTCGAATCTGTAATATGTCCTTGTAGGATTATTCAGGGTAAATGTCGGTGTCTCCACGGTATATGAAGCCGGATTCCCCGAAGCAGTACCACCTGCCAGATCATATGTAATCGAATACTCCTGAGCCTGCCATACGGCATACAGACTTACAGACGGGTAATATGTATTCTTCCACTCATCAGATACAGGATTTGTCAGTGAATAATCTGCTACTGTTGCTGTCCGGCTGACCGCCCATCCAAGGATATTATAACCCGTCCTGCTCCATGACTGGTCCGTTAAGGCCTCTCCGGTCTTTGCGTATGTAAAGGTCTGTGAAGCCGTTGAGGTGTCCGCAGAGGAATAATTCCGGTAATAAGTAACCGTTGTCTGCTTCGGTTTGAAATCGACATTAAAGGTCTTATCTGCGGCTACTATGTAATCTGCCGTCTTACTGTCAAATACATAACCGGTCGGCGCCGTTCCTGCCGCCGGACTGTACGTTGTTCCATAATCGACTTTTTCCGTTTTGGTATCGTAAATATCCCATGCGTTTGTGTTAGGGTTCCATTTACGGTAATTGACTGTCATGGTGTACTGATTATTCTGCCAGTGTGCGTACACGGTCAAATCTCTTGTACCTACCCAGACGTAACCACTAAAATAAGTACCGTCGTTTACACAGATACCATTGCTGTTATAAACCATGGTTCCAGCCGATGCTTCAGTATACCAGCCATCAAATATATAGCCCTCTCTTGTAGGCACATCAACTATATTGCCCTGCACGTTTCCGTATATAGTCTCATACGTTGTAGTAGCAACCGTTCCTCCATTAGGATTAAGTGTTACCAAATAGTGATTAGGCTCATACGTTATCGTCAACGCTTTATGGTCTGTATAATCATCCGTAACAATGAATGGCGCAGGAATACTTGCAACATGATAAGCGTATGGTAAAGGGTCATGTGCCTTAGGCGTGTAATTTGAACCGTATGGTACATTATCGTAAGTTGTCCACTTTAAATCATAATTATCATCATAGGTATGCTTTACCAAATGGTTTGTCTGCACTTTTACTTCAGGTAACTCATACGGACCATATACATAGTAAGTCTGCCCATTGATTACCCTTGTGAAATAATCGGTTCCACTGTTACCCGATATTCCTACGTTATCCTGTGAACCTAAAATCCAAAGATACTTTCCCTTGATAGGAATTGCATTAGAAGTCTTGGTTCTGATAATTTCATTTCCGTTATCATTTTCCTTAGCTGTAGTTCCAGTATTACCCCAATCCTCCCAAACACCCGGATACTCACTACTGTCAGACCAGCTGTAAAGACCTGTAGTTGTACAAGACTCCTCAATGCCTGAACCTGTATCAGTTACAGATATCGTAACGCTGTTAACGTTGGTATCCTTTTTACCTCTGCTACTAGGAGATACTGTATAAGCAGGTGCCGTACTGTCTACTCTGATACCGATAAGTACATAGTCCGTCGTCATTGGTCCTGTACCTTCTCCAACCGTAGTTGTATCTGCCCACCATCTTGAACCTAATAAACCATAAAACGCAATCCGTTCTCTTGGCTCTCCATTATCACCCAGTAGGTTAATGTGCTTGGTCATATAAAAAGGTTTGAACGGACATAAAGCCTTATAATCCTGTATTTTGTAAATATAGTCCCGTCCATTTACAACCTTAATATTTGACTCGTCATCACTTTTGCTCCATGTCTTACCACTGGACGCATAATACCACCATGCACTCTCCGGAGAACTCGGATTATATTTTATGCACCCCGAAGTATTGTATTCAGTCGTCCATTCCATGAACCAGTTAGAATAAATCCAATTATCATGTCTCGAGTCTAGGTCTCCAAGCTGCATCACAGTGGAAGAGCTACCGTACTTGCTGTAAAACTCATTGTCATCTATCCATCTTTTTACATAAGCTACAGGAACATAGACAACCGCATAGCTGATCTTGGTGCCGTCTATCCAACCTTGTTCACGTATAAAGTATTCGGTAGTACCCGAATTATCTCCTGATGTTAATGCATTATTTGCATCATATCTAAAATGAGTTATATATTCATCGTTTTTGCCATAATAGTATATATACACAGCTCTGTCGGTCGTGCTGTTAAGTACCTCACCTTGTTGACACCAAACCGAATTTCCACGGGGATATCCCGGCTCCTCATCAACATGACCATCATTGGAAGTATTGTCATTAGGTGCAGTTTCTGCGAAAGCCACAACGAAAAAGCACATCATCATAATAACAAATAGGATGCTTGCAACAAAACTCTTTATTAAGCTTTTTCTCCGTTTCACATCATCTCCCTCCTTTACTCGATACGAACAATTCCATCACTAGTATCCTTACCATTTGCGAACTTCCAACCCTCTGTCAGTGTCGCATAACTATAATAGATATCACCTTCTTTATATATCCCTACTTTTTCACAACTACCTGACATACCAGCCGCCAGTGAAAGACCACCATCAACAGAATAACAGTATGGCAATCCATTATCAAAATGGTAAATCTCACCAAGTTTTTCTGTGTGTGAATCATACCAGCTTATCTGACGCTGAGCTTCTTCCTCAGCCTTCTTCTCTTCTCTCAGCTTCTCATAGTACGCCTCCATTTCTTCCCATGTCATCCAACGACCTTCAGCACTTATGTACACATAGTATACTCCATCTATTGTTGCATGGTCACCCTGCTGAGGATTAGGATTCTGTTCTGCTAATTGTTCTGCCACTGACTTAGTTGGAGCCGGTGTAGGAGCTTCCGTTGGAGCCGGCGTAGGTGCTTCTGTTGGAGCTTCTGTTGGTGCCGGTGTAGGTGCTTCTGTCTGCTTCTGTGTTGGAGCCTCTGTTGGCGCAGGCGTAGGTGCCTCTGTTGGAGCCGGCGTAGGTGCTTCTGTTGGAGCTTGTGTCTGCGGCTGTGTAAGCGCTTGTGCAGTGCTTTCAGTTGCCTTTTCAGTAGGCTTTGTTGGAGCCTGCGTCGTAGTCTCCTGCTGTGCAGCTGCGCTTGTTGTATCTGCCGTAGCCTTCGTAGTTGCCGCCGTGGTGCTTTCCGTTGCTTTCTCAGTCCTTTTCTCTGTTTCTGTCTCAATTATACCCTCACCGCCTGTCTCTTCCGATGCAGAGGTAGTCTCTGACTGCGTTGTCTGCTCTTTCGTTGCCTTTTCCGTCTGTCCGGCAGTAGTTTCCCGGGCTGTGGTTGTCTCTTTCGTGGATGCTGTCTCCTTAATGGAAGATGCTTCACTGGTGGCTTCCACGGACGCGGTGGTTTCTGTCTCCTGGGTTTCCTCGGTGGATGCAACGGTTGACACACCGTCCGCTGCCTTATTACAGCCGGTGGCGGTAGCGGCAATTACAGCTGCCATTGTCATGGTGAGCGCTGCTCTTTTGAATCTGGTTAAGTTTGTCATAATGTTTTCCTCTCTGTTCTGTTTTTTATCTTATGGGACAGTTTTTCATGGTATCCCTTTAAGTATATTATAGAACATTTGTTCGCTTATGTCAACTGTTATCTAGTATAACACAGTACAGACCAGAAACCCCGCAAGGACACTCGACATAAAAGGTGCCGTCTTTTCCACGGTGAAATTTCTGCCGGCAAAATATTCCTTCAGCGCAAGCGCGGCTGCACGGAGGACAAATGCAATACATACAAAGAGGAGCAGCTCACACGCAGATGAAAACGGATTTTTCCCCTGCGCAGCCATCCCTGTAATAATGAAGATAATGAAATATGCATCCCCCGCCGCAAATGCCCCGAAACGGGATGCTGCAGTCACAATAAGAATCGCAGCAAGCAGACCACAAACAGCATGACCGCCAAAGGAAGGACTGAGCAGAAAAATGACAGTCTCAGCCAGTCCCGCAAGTACGGACACGGAATTGTAAAGATATCCCGTCAGTTCATCTGTATATGCATGGAATACCAGCAGCGACAGAATAAACTGTTCATTTATGTCCGTAAAAAAGGAGACCACAGCCAGTATCACTTCCATAAGGAAAAACAGACTCCGTCTGCATTCCAGTCCGTCTGTTCTGTGATAAAAAAACAGAAGAAGAGCCGGAATAACGCACATAGCAAGTTTAACAACCATCCCCTATTCTCCCCTGGCTGCTCCGGAAACCGGGGCACCCTGCTCCACGATACGTCCCAGCCGGATTGTACCGTCCGCAATGGCTCTGTTAAATTCTTCCTCCTGTGCGGCCGGAATAATGATGTTAATGATTGTTGTTGCGCTTTCCTCGCTGTCATCCCGCGAAACCTCGACACCCGTCGAGGTAAATGCCCTTTTCACATAAGCCCCGGAAAAGATAATATCCGCAACCGTTTCATCCAGCCCGTTTATAGACGAATTCTTTACTGACCAGATGTTAATGAAATCCCCTGTGCGAATTACACCGCCAACCACCTGTGAAAGATTGCTGGCTGCAAGCGAGACTTCAACAGGGTCCTTGATATTGGCAATCAGGGACTGTTCCCTGGTAAACATTGCTGCTGCACATATCTCTTTTGCAAGAATTTTGTGCGAGGTAAGGCTGCCTATAATCTCTGCCGGACTGGAAATGGAACCTTCCGGAAACGTACTGACCGCCCGGTCTTCCATCCTGAAATATTCTGCGAAATTCTCTTCCGTAATAAGAAGATTCTCAGGCACATCCATTACCGCAACATATACTTCCTGCTTTGCGTCACTGTTTACAATGGATTTCTCAATAAATATCAGCAGCGCATACAGAACCAGTGCCACAACAAAGCAGTATATCATTACACGGATGTTAACCGGACCTTTCTTCTCTTTTAGTACCTCATTCTGGTTTTTTTTGTTTTTCTTCCTATATATGAGTGTTTTCCTGTTCATAATTCAAATCCTTTCAGTTGCCGTGTGTGGAAAACCACTGCCCGAAGGCAGTGGGAAGATGATATTTCCTCAGTTTTGTTTTACTGCCACAACACGTCTTAGTCTGTATCTGCGGTTCAGTTCTTCCCCACCCATCCATGGAATATGCCCCACAAGGCTCAGATTAAAGGAGATTTCCGCATAAACGGAGGTCTCCACAATATCAACATCACCATCCGTGGTTGTTACCGTTACCACATCATTGACAGAATATTCCCTGACGTAACTGTTATCTCCTGTCCGCGTAATTTCCGTCGTAAAGGTATTTCCGTCACTGTCTGTTACAACATTGAAAACCGTATACCTTTCGACTGTTACCTGTCCGTAAATACCATGGTCTGTGTCAATGTTCCATCCATCATCAAGATTCAGGTTATACTTAAGGCAGTCCCTGAATTTCTCATAGGAATTGAGAAAATATACATCCCCTGCCATGGCATTACCCGAATCCTGTATGATAAGATTTCCCGTGTCTGCGTACTCATGGATGTTAGGAAGGCACCCTCCAAACATTGCCTGTGTAAGCGAGTTATTGATGTAGCTGTAATTGTATTCCAGTACATGCCGCTTATACACAAGGATAAGAAAGATAAGCATCATCATGAGCATCATGATGGCAAGTGGGAACATGGCTCCGTTTCCTTTACCCTTCTTTTTAATACTTTGCAATAGATTTTTGATTGATTCTGAAACCAACTGCTTCATTTCTTTTTATCCACCTCCAGCCATCCAGTCCCGTCTTGCCCGGTACGCTTATATGCCCTGTTACAACAAGGTAAATGGCATTGCCATACCCTGCGGGTGACATTGTTGTTCCGGAAAGTGAAATGTCTGTCACACCTAACGCTGTCAGTTCGTTTATCAGCTCATTCATCTTCGCATTTGAAAGATAACCTTCTGTTTCCATCGCAAGCATGTATGTACGCTGTATCTGCTCTTTCTGGATTGCAAGTGAAACTGTCTTAAACAGGTCAATGCCAAAAATAAGAATGGCAAACATGGCCAAAATGGTGATCATGCAGACAATCAAATCGCCTACACCTTTTTTCTTGCGTTTCAAAGGTTTCCTTCCTCCTTAGCCGAGCAGCTTAAGGGCTGACTGCTCTATCTGTGGGAAGATAACAGTTAACAGGTCAGAAAGCAGGCCTTTAAATAACACGCAAATTGCAATCACAACAAGCACGAGAGCCACCGTTTCTACAACGGCAGAACCTTTTTTCTTTGTCTTCATTAACCTTTTTGCCCATGCTTTCATGCCAGTACCTACCTTTGTCATTTCCATACCTAATTTTGTCATTTTTTTCCTCCTGTGATTTTTTGTGGCTATAAGCCGTTTCTTTTAATAATTTATAATCCAAATCCAAGACCTGTCGCCGCATCCAATGCACCGCTGGTGCCCAAACAAAGCAGCATTCCGATGAGTCCCGCGCAAAGACAAACAATATATGTTCTGCATCTGCGCTCAATGCGGAGTCTTTCCTGCTCGTTATAGCTGTCCTGCAGATTGGTGGCATACTTCTTAATGTCGGCAAGCATCTGAACTGAATTACCCGATTCTACAGACTGCATGATTGCAGCCGAAAGGTTTGCTATATGTTCGTTGTCAAACCTCGAATTAAATACGTTCAGGGAAACCAGCACATCATTTGTTTCCCTTAATTTTCCTGTCAGTTCCAAAAGCGCACTTTTAAGACGCGGGTTTTCAACAACCATATAGGCATCAACCAGCGTAAGGGTTATATGTGTTCCCGCTCCGGTCTGAAGGAGTATGATGTCATAAATATCCATGATATCCCGCATCATGTTCCGGTTCTGTTCCTTGTTCTTTTCCCTGAAATAAATATCCGGAAGGAACCATGCTGCAATGGCAAAAACAAGCCCCACTGCAAGATTAACCGAAATACCAATCAGCAGCCCCACAACCATGCACCCAATTTTATAGGTGATATAGGTAAGCGGGGTAATCTTTCCCCTGGAATAATACGTGATACCCACGGAATCCAGAAATTTCTGCAGATAATAATAATTGAACATATCCCATTTCGTATTCCGCATTGCTTTTGAAACACTGCCGCGCAGCAGTCTGGTAAAATACTCATATCTGTCCTTAATGGCTGCTGCCGCATAAAAATAAAGCATAATGAACACCAGAACACAGATTGCTCCGGCAAGTACCTTTTTCGCTGTTCCCCCATACTGTGCAATAAAGTCCATGACAGCCTGGGATATTCTGTCAAAGAAAGTTTTCAGTTCCATTACTTCCTACCCCCGTTTCCTGTCAGAATAAAGTAAAAGACAAGCAGCAGCACAACTGCAACAAATACCAGCGAAGCCACTCCCGGCACACTTTCCATAAGCACAGACAAACACCCGGACATGCTGATGGACAGAAGACCTTCTACCATAACAAAAATGCATAAAATGCCGATAATAACCATGGATACCAGTTCTTTTTTCGCATTTTTATAGATAACTGCCCGCTTTTTTTCATTTTCAAGGGACACATGAAGCATCTGCCGGCAGTCATCCACAATATCTGCATAATTAGACTTGTTCCTTGATGCCAGTTCCAGATTTCTTATGACTGTCTTGAAGAAAGGATACTCTATCTCTTCTTCCAGTTCCTTAAACGCTCCCGCGGCATTGCCGGTTGCTTTTGCCTTTGTGCATGCGTCCATAAGTGCCGTCCGTAAAGGCTCTTTCATTTCAAGTGCTGTTCTGTCCAGGATATCGACCAGGTCATCCGAAGCACATGCCATCGACGATACGATGTTGATAAATGACAGCATCTGCTCACTTGTACTGCGGTATTTGTTATCACACAGATGGTCCACATATACCATGACAAGAACATAAGACGCCACGGTTCCTGCCAGTCCAACATACCACGTTCCCGTTATGGTTGCCGCCATAAACCAGGAAACCGCCATGATAGCAAACAGGCATACAATGAAAAACTCCGTGGAAAGAAATCTGTACTTTCTGAGCAGACCGGAATACTGGAGCTTTTCATCCATCTTTACAAGCCATCCCTTTTTCAGTACCGTTCCGTACAGCCTTCTGACTTCATCACTGCTTTCATTTCTGACTTTTGCCGCACCGCTGAGGCTGGTGTACATTTTCTTTAAGCCTTCACGGATAAGACGCATCCGTGTTATGTACGTGAACAGCTGGTACACGGCAATTACAAGAAACGCTCCTGTCATCACCCGCAGGCACCATGTAATCACACTGCCGTAAGCTTTCAGCCAGGATATTATATTATTAACCTGTTCCGTAAATATTCCCTTCCTTTCTTAAGATCTAAAATTTACTACGCTTTTCTTCATCGTCCTGCTCATGTACAGACGTAAAATATAAAAATAAAAACAGAAAAAAACCAACAAAAAATATTAAAATTAGCAAAATCCTTTCAGCCAAAGAACAAGCTGAATTAATCAAACTGAGAAAAACCATCACAAAAACCTCCATAAAATTTAAAGTATCATACTAAAAACCGAATACAATCCCGAAATA
>ERZ1035006.2542-NODE-2542-length-10241-cov-6.630964_pt1 | contig 10241 bp, 9 predicted proteins | sample MGYA00520694_ERZ1035006 | MGnify/ENA primary metagenome ERZ1035006 (study PRJEB33766, sample SAMN09781746) | gut metagenome | biome: gut microbiome | host: Homo sapiens | place: Madagascar | study: EMG produced TPA metagenomics assembly of the PRJNA485056 data...
ATTTTATTTAATTGCTGTAGATACTTCCACAAATCCTGCTGCATAGGGTGCTACCGCATACGGATCTGCATAGAAGACTGCCTTGCCATTATTCTTTACATAGAATGCATTGTTAAAGTCTACACTCTTGAGATTCTTCTGCAATGTAGCACGGACATCATCGCTTGCATAGAAATAGTCTGCCGCTTTCTTACCCGCTTTGTCACATTTTTTCAGATAGAGATTCTTTACTTTCTGGTTGAGCTTTGCTTTGCTGATACCGAACAGCTTGGCTGCTGTAAGTTCTTCTCCGGTCTGTGCATTAAATGTCAGGCACTTGCGGTACGGCTCTCCGTGTGCACCGCCTGTGAACAGGTATCCCGTGAGTACCACGCTGAAATACTTGTCATTGTTTGCCTTGATCTGGCAGTCAATTCCATCTCCGTATGTCCAGCTGATCTCATTACCATCCTTTTTCGCTTGTTCAAGTGTGGCTGCATACTCCTTCTTATAGGTCTCAGAGTTTGCATCCCACTGGCTGACGATCTCCTTTTTTTCTTTCGTCAATGCCTGATTAATCTTTTTTGCGCTTGCAGAATCACCTTTGATCTGCGGGAACTTTGCCTTTACTGAAAAATACGTTGTTCCATCATCAAGCGTATAATTCTTGTCGTAGCTGACCTTTTCCACCTGATAATTGTCCTTCGCTGCTGCCTTTGCCGGCTGTGCGGATACGGTCCATGTACCTGCGATCATAGCTGCTGCGAGTGCCAGTGCGCCCATTCTTTTTAATACATTTTTTGCTTTCATTTTTTTCTTCCTCCTTTGATGAATAACTCTTGAACTACCGTTCTATCTATAATGACACAGATTCTTGCAGCTGGTTTCATAAAATTTCATTTTTTTCTATTTTTATCCACAACTTTGTGATATACCGCTCCCGCAGGCTGCGCCCGACAGGGCTCACAGCCCTGTACTTCCAATATAATTGATCGCATCTGCATATAACAGATCTGTTCCGATAAATTCCTTGTTTTCCGGCGCATAGATAAAGTCCGTCACACGGTATAATGCAGTCCGCACATCCCGAACCACAATGTGCAGATGCTCCTGTTCATCAATCCATACATCTGCCTCCGGCACTCCGAGCTGAACCATCTCATCAAACAATACATAGGATTCCTCACCGGAAACAGCCTGTATCATAAAATGCCCTCTGTCATCCAGCGCCAGCTCACCATCCAGCAGCATATCCTCCTGAACCAAAACCTGTAGCTCCCATTCCGCTTCTTTATAAAGGAAAGAGCAGGATCGGTAGCAGGTCATGCCATCCAAAGCCGTCTCTGACAGACCGATTCTGATCTGCTCTTTTGAAGTGTCTTCTGTTTCTGTGGCTTCCTCTGATCCTGACAGCTGCGCTTTTTTCTCTGCTTCTGTTGCGTCTGACGTCTGCGCTTCTTCCGGGTCTATACTGCTTTCTACTCTGCTTTCCTCCGGTTCTTTGGCATCATCTGTCTGCTGCTTCTGACAACCGGAAATAGCCATTGAAAAACCTGCCACTAATAAAATCATCGGTAACACATGCTTCTTCATACTCATTCCCCCCTTCTTTTCACACCGTTTTCACGGTAAAACTGCTCCTTATTCTCATACATTCGCGCATCCGCTATCTTTGTCAATTCGGCGACATCATATTCCACCTGAGGCTTTGCATCCACAATGTATGACACGAACTTTGCTCTAACGATATAATCGTCCTTTAGCGATTGGATGAGTTCTGATCTGTTCTCCTCATTTTTATTGAGCACAGTGACTACACGGTCAACAAGCACCTTGGAGGTACGGTATGCATTTTTATCATTCACATATTTTAAAATACCGGCTTCCAGCAGCAATGCCACAACTATAATGAGGAAACCACGGATAACAACTTTTTTCTTCTTCATGTTCACATTGTACCATATACAACTCTATTCTCACAGCCCCATGTTACCGGTTTGCATAGTTTAACAGCAGCACAAGTATGAGCATATGCACCGGATAAAACGCATAACAGATATATTGGAAGGTCTTACTATGATATCCCTGCCGTCCGCGGTAGAGCCAGATCGGAAGCAGTGCCAGAAGCGCCAGTCCCTGCTGGCAGAATTCTATATCCATTCCGAACAGACGCACCGGATACATCAGTCCGCCCAGCATTTTCACATTGACCCAGTAGAGTGCCAGTATCTGTCCGAACAGACACCACCATTTCCGTCCTCTGAAAAAATAGAAAATAAATACGGTCAATACACCGGCACCATAATAATCTACCATACCTAGCGTTCCAAGCACACTTCCCAGTATCACAACGAGCACACACACCGCCACATACGCCCAGCGCTTTTGTTTTTTGCGCACGTTTTCCATCAGATGAATGCCTGCCAGACCAAGCAAAAATGTCCAGATCACATTTTGATGAACGGGATAAAACCATGTCCCGCCATACATCAGATCAAACGGTATTTCTGACAGAAGCGCAAACACCAGCAATCGCTGTGCATACTTTTTAAAGCTATGCGTATGAAAATATCCCTCTACCACCATAAATGCAAATATAGGGAACGCAATCCTTCCTACACAGGTCAGCCAGTCCTGTGCCGGCAAAAGCGTAGCCCAGAGATGATCCATCAGCATAAACAACATGGCTATCACATGAAGCGCCGCTGTGCTGATGTCCAAACACTTTGATTTTTCTATCGATACATTCGTTTCATTCATTGACATACCGTTACTCCCCCTGTCCTATCAAATATCCTCAGCAGATCCATCGGTTGTCACCCTGTTTCTGCCATTATGCTTACTCTGATACATGAGTTCATCAGCTCTTTTGAGGATAAGCTCCGGTGTATCCTGAGGTCTCGATGTAGTGATACCTGCACTGATCGTGACCTGAAGCTCCTGCCCATCCGTATTTGTGATCACTGTGTTTTCTACCAGATGTCTGATTCGTTCCGCAATGATGGATGCCTCGTAATTTCTGTTGATGGCAAAGATGCCTACAAATTCTTCCCCACCCCATCTGCCAAACATGTCATCCTTCTTAATCGTATGTGAGATACTCTTTGCGATATCGGTCAGAACCAGATCACCAATATCATGACCGTAGGTATTGTTAAATACCCTGAAATGATCAATATCCGCAAAAAGCAGAGCAAACTTCTTTCCAAAGCGCTGATACTCGGACAATTTATAATTCAAAAAGCTCTCCAGATAAGACCGGTTGGGCAGATGGGTCAGCGAATCATGCATCGCCTTCTCTGCCAGATTTTCAATAAGCTCGTCGTCATAGGCTTTTGGAGAATTCCGGGTGAACACTTCCACAGATCCTACAATCACTCCGTTTTCTTTGATCGGATATACTGTTGTCACAAGTGGAATCCGGTATCCATCTTTGTGCCTTACGAACACCTTTTCCGTGCGCACAATGCCATCAATATTCGTTGCAAACAAAGGACAGCCTGCGGAACACAGGTGATTGCCAAATTCATCAATATGATTCAGATTCGATGATGGACAGTCCAGCCCGATCATCTCGTCTGCCCGATAACCGGTGATCTGCTCCGCAGCCTGATTCCAGAATTGTATCTTGCGATCCATATCGACATAATACACACCATCCTGAATATGATTTAGTATACTTAAATATAATTCTTCCTGAGTCATTTGTTCCCTTTACTTCCTATTCATATATCAGTTGATTCGCAGCATGCAATGGAACTGCAACGATACTGAACTGCTCCATTGCAATTATGAATAGTATACATGATAGAATTGTGATTTTCAAGAAAGTAGGGACTTAACCAGTAACAGTTCTGGCACATTAACAAAGAGAGGATGCACAAAACAAAACTATGTTTTTGGCATCCTCTCCTGTTAAATTTGTACAAACAAATCTTTCAAAACTTCTATTGATTATCTTTTTCACTCAGCTTTCAAACGCTCTTTTATCTCCTCCAACTCCGGAATCGCAGAAATTCCACCTCTTCGTTCTACGCATAAACTCGCTACTGCATTTCCTACACGTCCAAAATCCATCATCTGTGCACAAGTTAAATGCTCCGGTTCAGTTTCTGCCTGAAGATATGATGCTAAAAAACCTCCCCAGAAAGAATCCCCTGCCCCAGTTGTATCCGTTACATCGGAAGCAAATCCATCTGCTTTTATAATACCATTTTTGTTACCGATCAATGCTCCAGAACGACCAAGTGTAATTGCTGCCAGCCGGACACCTTTACGAAGAAGATAATTCAGTGCTTCCTCAGGATTATGATAAGGAGTCAGAAGCTCGGTCTCTTCATCAGATATCTTCATCAGATCCACAAATGGAATTACGGACTGCATCCGTAGCTGTGCATTTTCCTTATCACTCCATAAGGCAGCCCGGTAATTCGGATCGTATGATATCATGGCACCACTACTTTTCGCCAAATTCAGTGCCTCAAAGGTTGCTGTTCTGGACGGATCGTCCGTCAAGGACAGCGAACCAACGTGAAATACCCTCGTATTTTCCAAAACACTCTTATCAATCTCTTTCATACAAAGCTGCGTATCTGCTCCAGGCTTTCTGGCAAATGCAAATTCGCGTTCTCCGTTTTCTTTCAGACTGACAAACGCCAGCGTTGTAAAATACTTCTCATCCTGTATGATATTTTCTGTGTTGATTCCAGCATCCGCAAGTGTAGCTTTCAGAAAATCTCCATGCATATCCCGTCCCACTTTACCGATAAAGGCTGTTTTTAGTCCAAACTTAACAGCTGATGCCAGCATATTCGCCGGTGCTCCTCCTGGATTTCTCTCAAAGAGAAGCATTCCCTGCTGTGAAACACCAGCTGGAGTAAAATCAATCAAAAGTTCTCCCAAAGCTACAATATCTGTCTTCGCGTTCATGTGAACCATCCTCCGCTTTTCCGGTATCGCGCATACCTTATTTACTTCGTAACTGTTCAGTAACCATCACAGTTACGATGCAAAATCCATGAGAATCGGCTTCGCCGATGGGATTTTGCACTCCTGAATCACTTTCTTACGCCCTCAGCAGTAAATGCTTCAGGCTGTGCTGAATAATTACTTTACTTCCTTATATTTATATTGGCGAACTCTGTCTTCGCATCCTGTGCCAGAATACCAATTTCATATTCCGGTTTTCTAAAGATACGGTAGGTGAATGCAACCTGCTCACCTACAAAGACCTCTACCATGTCCTGATCGACACTGATTTTAACATCAATTGCCTGTCCATCTTTAATCACAAACGTCTTTTCTGCTACACGCACTCCGTCAGGTCCCGGCTCAGTTGCCTTTGGCACCGCCTGACAAGACTGCTCCCAAAACGGATCCACACCCATCGGCAAAGATAAAAGTGATACACGCTGCATAGCTACATCAAACTCAAGGAACAGACACCCACTGGCTTCCCGATCCGATTTCAATAAAACTCCGAAGGAATCATTTGCTTCTTTCGGAATAATAGTAGCAGTAAACAAAAATTTTTGTTCTGAATGTTCCAAAAAACCATAAGCAGTTGTTCCACATCCATCCAATTCTACGGTTGTATCCCCATAACACTTGTATTCACCCATAATTGGAAGATATTTCCAGCTAACATTTTCCTTAAAGCAATTTACATATTCCTCTGGAAGCTTCACGTTCAGCTCTCCATCCCCTGTTGCAACTACTTCATGCGGGATACAGAAGGTTCCACCCCAATACCATTCGCCCCGGTCGCTGTTATCCGCCCGGTCATGTGCCCATGCAAAATAAAAGCGGCGTCCATTATCATCCTGCATAGATTTTGCTGCATAGAAGCGTCGTCCGCCAATACCGTCCTTCTTCGGTTTTTTCCACGGTCCAAACGGCGACTTGGAGGTACGGTAAATAGTATTGACAAATTCAGAAAAACGTGAATAAGATAGATACCATGTATCACCGATCTTATACATTTCACTGCATTCCGGACAGTTTGTATTACCGGCAGAATATAACGGTCCGTAATATTCCCAATTCACTAAATCCTTCGAACGGTACAGAACAACACAGCCCCGTCTTGTAACCGGCATATCCAGCCGCCTTGCCGAAATCAGAATCCAATAGCATTGATCTTCCTCATTATAAAATACATATGGGTCACGCCAATCCAGCTTCTCATACAGTTCAATCATTGGCTTAATTACCGGATTTGCTGCATCCTTTGTCCAGATAATACCATCTTCACTTGTTGCATGGCAGATTGTCTGCTGATACTCCGCTGTCAGACAGTACCCCGTATAAAAGGCATGATATTGGCCTTCACCATAAATAACTGAACCGGTCCATATACCGGAGGCATCCGGCTCATCACCCTCTCCAGGATACAGCGCAGTCGGTAGTTCTGTCCAATGCACCAGATCCTCTGAAACCGCATGACTCCATGTGGTACGAAGCCGCGCAGGATAAACGGTAGTCCCCGGTGGAGAAGTAAGTGAAAAAATATGATATTTACCCTCATGATAAAACGGAATCGCGTCACCAGTCGAATCCGCAAATGACATTTTTCTGAAAAAATCCATATCTGATCTCCTCTCGTATCTAATGTAAGCTTATGTAAGCTATTTTTTCTTTTTTAAAAGTGCCAGATTTCCTTTCTGTGAATCCAGAACAACTGCGCAGGCAATAATCAGTCCCTTTACAATCAACTGCCAGTACGAGCTGACACCAATCAGGTTTAAGCCATTTGAAATAATACCGATGACCATTGCTCCAAATACAGTTCCACTAATGCGTCCACGTCCACCTGCCATGGAAGTTCCACCCAGGACACACGCTGCGATTGCATCCATTTCATAACCACTTCCAACGGAAGGCTGTCCGGAGTACATTCTTGATGCTAAAACCAGGCCTGCAAACGCAGACAATGCACCTGACAGCGTAAACACCGTGATCTCTACTTTTTTAATCGGAACACCAGAAAGTCTGGCTGCCTCTCTGTTCCCGCCAATGGCATATACATAGGTTCCGAATTTTGTTTTTGACAGCAAAAAACTAAATAGTGCGATCAAAAGCACCATATATACAACCGGAAGCGGTATCACATTAAAGAGATAGCCCGTGCCTATTCCAATAAAAAATTCATCTGTAATACGTGTGGACTGTCCGCCAGAATAGACATACGCAATACCATTGCAGACATTCATCATTGCCATCGTAATAATAAATGCCGGAACACGGAATTTCGATACAACGATTCCATCAATCAGACCAGCTACCGTGCCGATTATGATCCCTGCCACTATTGCCACACCAATCGGCATTCCTTGATTTACCACAAATCCAACCGTTAATGTACCACTCATAGCCACAATCGCACCAACTGCCAGATCAATGTGTCCAAGAATAATAATCAAAGTCATTCCTAATGCAATATATGTGTTAATTGAAATCTGTCTAAGCACCGAAATAATATTTCCAGGCGTCAGAAATTTATCAGTTGCCACTGCGACAACTACGCACAAAATTATGAGAACTCCTATAATTCCAGTATTTCCGGTAAATACAGACAATACCGAATTGCTTGTTGTACTTTTCTTTTCGTTCATCATTCTTCGCCTCCTGCTGCATACTGCATGATTTTTTCCTGTTCTAACTCATCTTTTCCAAGTATCCCTGTCATCTTACCTGCCTTTATAATACATACGTTATCGCACATATTTATAATTTCAGGCAATTCACTGGATACCATAATAATTGCAATGCCTTCTTTCGCCAGCTCATTGATAACAGAATAGATCTCAAACTTTGCATTCACATCAACGCCTCTGGTAGGTTCATCCAAAATAAGTACATCCGGCTTAATTGCCAGCCATTTACCGAGGACGATCTTCTGCTGATTTCCACCTGAAAGACTCCCTGCCTCTACCAGTTCCACACGATTTGACACGGCTTTGATATGCAGCCTTTCCTTGTAATGATCAATCACTTCCTGACATTTCCGGCTGCTGATTGCAATTCCATTGATGTAGGAATCTATGGATGCCAATGTCAAATTAAATCCAACTGTATTTCCAAGCACCAGACCCTGTTTTTTTCGGTCTTCCGGAACCAGGCCAATTCCTGCTTTGATTGCCTGGATCGGCGTAGAAAAATGCACTTCCTTTCCATTTAAAAGAATTGTTCCACTCTGATATTTTCTGGCTCCAAAGATACACTCCATGATCTCACTCCGGCCTGCTCCGACCAAACCTGCAAATCCAAGAATTTCTCCTTTTCTTACACGGAAAGTAACATCTGAGAATACCCCTTTGCAGGTCAGATTTTTTACCTCTAACGCTGTCTCTGACTTTTCCAGATTATTATAGTCTCTGGCATAAAAACTCTGCAATTCGCGTCCTACCATCATCGCAACCAGTTCATTTGCATTGGTCTCAGCTGTTATCTTTGTTCCCACATATGCACCATCCCGGATAATAGTCACCCGATCGGAAATACGGAACAATTCTTCCATACGATGGGAAATATATATGATACTTACCTGTTTTTCCTTCAATCTCTCAATAATCCCGAATAACTGCTCTACCTCATCATTAGAAAGCGATGAGGTCGGTTCATCCATAACAATAATTTTCCCATCAAAGGATACTGCCTTTACGATCTCTACCATCTGCTGCTGTGCAATAGTCAGTGAATCAACCAGCGTATCCGGCTGAATATTCACGCCAAGATTTTTTAGCATTTTTTCTGCCCTGCGATTTGTTTCCGTCATATCAACCGTACCGAGCTTTGTTTTTATTTCTCTTCCCAGGAAAATATTCTGCGCAACTGTCAGATATGGTACCAGTACAATTTCCTGATGGATGATCCCAATGCCTTTTTCCTGTGCGTCGGAAACACCATTTATCTCCACCTCCTGACCGTTGATTTTGATTTTTCCGCTGTCCGGCTTATAAATTCCTCCAAGGACCTTAATAAGCGTTGATTTTCCCGCTCCATTCTCTCCCAGAAGCGCATGGACCTCGCCCATTTCCAGAGAAAAATTTATCCCTGATAATGCATAGATCCCGGAAAAACTTTTCTTTATGTCTATCATTTCCAGAATTGTTTTTCTCATAGAACCCTCCGTATTCATTTGAAAGATACGGCAATGAATGATTCCATTGCCGCATTTTATTCTTTACCGAATTATGTACCCTGTCCCTGCCAATCCTTATCAGATCATCTGCAGAAACATCCTTATATTACTATTACTGCCAATCACCCAGAGTCTTCTCAGCCTCTTCTTTTTCTACCAGATGCGAATCCAGATATACTTTCTTTTCTCCAAGATCCGTATCACCACCTACATATTTTTCAGCTGCATCAAATGCATACTCTGCAATTTGAATCGGAACCTGACATGCAACAACTGTAAATTCACCATCCAGAAGTGCCTGTTTTCCATCCGGAGATGCGTCTATACTATACACGCCAATCTCACCGGTCTTATTTGCAGCTTTTATCGCAGCTGCTGCACCAAGCGCAGACGGATCGTTAATGCAGAAAAATGCTTCCAGATCAGGATTGGCTGTGATAATATCCTCAGCCAGCTGCATGGACTGATCAAGCGCAGCCCCACCATCCTGCTGTGCTACAATTTCAAATTGATCTTTCTTGTCACCTAAACCATCAAGAAAACCATTCACGCGATCTACACAGCTTTCATTGGACGGAAAATCAAGAACTGCTATTTTGGCTCCATCCGGATAATTCTTTACCATCTGTTCGCCCACCAATTGGCCTGCCATATATGCATTTGTTCCGACAAACTGCGTTACAAACTGTTCAATATCATCATCTATAACTGCCGTATCCACATTAAAAATTGGTATGCCAGCTTCCGAAATCTCAGCCAGACCAGAAGTAATACCTGCCGAATCAACCGGTATAACAAAAACTGCATCATAACCACTGTTTGCACAATCCGATAACTGGCTCAACTGCTTGTTTAAGTCATAATCCGGATCCAGACAGGTATAAGAAATTCCATTCTCCTTGCACAGCTCACTCAGCTTCGCATCAATTGAACTCTGGAATGTGTTGTTCAGCGTGTTGGTGCAGAATGCAAAAGACAAATCACTCGTCGCTGTTTCCCCTTCCTTTACCTCAGCTTCTGTTGTAGAATCAGAAGCTTTGTCTGTTGTATCTCCAGAAGAACCACATCCGGTAAACATAGCTGCCATCATGCATACAGAAAGACCTACTGCCGCAAATTT
>ERZ1035006.2543-NODE-2543-length-10240-cov-6.259990_pt1 | contig 10240 bp, 7 predicted proteins | sample MGYA00520694_ERZ1035006 | MGnify/ENA primary metagenome ERZ1035006 (study PRJEB33766, sample SAMN09781746) | gut metagenome | biome: gut microbiome | host: Homo sapiens | place: Madagascar | study: EMG produced TPA metagenomics assembly of the PRJNA485056 data...
ACACAAAATAATACAGTTAGTACAATCAATGCATTTGATAATATAAACAAAAACGCAAAAAGTAAAGAAAGGATTGATTTAACTATGTTCGTTATAGATGTCATGTCGCGAATGCCTGTATATGAACAGATTATTAATCAGGTTGAGGAACAAATTCTGACCGGACTTTTAAACAGCGGCGATAAGATGCCGTCTGTCAGAAGCCTGTCAGTCAGCCTGTCAATTAACCCTAACACAATCCAGAAAGCTTACACAGAGCTTGACAGAAAAAAGCTTATAGTCACAGTTCCCGGAAAGGGGTCTTTCATATCACAGGAGGCACTTGATATATTAGGAGCCAGTTCAAGAGAAAAGATGCCAGAATTCAAGCAGGCTGTCAGAGAACTTGCTCTTGCCGGAATAACGAAGGATGTGCTTATACAGGCAGTTAATGATGCATTTAAGGAAATGTAATCACACTGGATGTATCCATAATAAAATGAGGAGGTCTTTCAATGATAAAAGCAGAAGGTATACACAAAACTTTCGAGGATTTTACCGCCCTCGATAACATAACCTGCAATATAAGTGACGGCTGCATATACGGTATGGTCGGTTCTAATGGCGCAGGTAAATCAACATTTTTAAGAGTGTTATCCGGAATATATAAGCCGGATAAAGGATGTGCCTATATAGATGATGAACCTATATATGAAAATCCTAAAGTAAAGGAAAATATAGTATTTGTGTCGGATGAGTTATTCTTCCTGCCGGGAGCTACTATGAGCAAGATGGCAGATTTTTACAGCTCCATATATGACAGGTTCAACTATGACCGTTTTTTAAAGCTTGCTGAACTGTTTGAATTAAACATTAAAAAGCCTATTGCCAACTTTTCAAAGGGCATGAAACGTCAGGCTTCTATCATACTCGCACTCTCAACAAGGGCAAAATATATGTTTTTTGATGAAACATTTGACGGACTTGACCCTGTTATGCGAAACCTTGTAAAGAAGCTTATATGTAACGATGTTGCTGAATATGATACTACTGTTATAGTAACTTCTCACTCCCTTCGTGAGCTTGAGGATATATGCGACCATCTTGCCCTTCTTCACAAAGGTGGTCTTGTACTTGACAGCGATGTACTTGAACTAAAGACTACGCAGTTCAAGGTACAGATAGCATTTAAGGGCATATTCGGAAAAACCAAGTTTGAAGGACTCAACATAACAAGGTACCGTCAGGAGGGTTCAGTTGCCAATATGATTGTAAATGGCGACCGTGAAGAAACGATTAATTATCTGCGTGCCATGAACCCTGTCATACTTGATGTGCTTCCACTTACACTTGAGGAAGTATTCACCTACGAAATGGAATCACTCGGATACGAGTTTAATGACTCTGTTGAAGTCGAACTTAACTAATTCCAAATGTGACATGCAATTACCCTTTATTAATAATTGATGTCTGTGTGAAAATATATAAATATATTTTCACACGCGGGCTTTGTGTCTGCGCACACTTGACACTAACCCGTTATGCACATGTAGCAATGCTACATAGAAACGTGAGCAGAAATGAGGATTATTATGAACAATAAACTTAATAATAGAAATATATTCAGTATTAAGCTGTTCTGGCAATCATTCAGACAGCTTAAGATAATAGGCTTGATATCAGCCGCTATTATGCTGTTAATAACAGGTCTTCCTATCATTATGGAAGGAATTAATATAACGAACAATATAAAAGCAGTCAAACCCGCTGGTGATGCATCACTTTCAACAGTTCAGGACTATACTTCCATAGTATATCCCTCTTCAGCAACGGCTGTACTTATTATAGTATTTGCATTTATCACACCTGTACTTGCACTGTACTGCTGGTCATTCCTTAATAAGAGAAGCACAAGTGACTTTTATCACTCTTTGTCATATAAAAGACAGTGCCTTTTCTTCTCCAAGTTTGCAGCCATAACAGCCTGGCAGATTATTATTATGGCAGTTACATTTTTATGCAGCTTTATATGCTACCATATATTTAAAGATTATTTTATAGTTGACTATGCTACAAACTTCCGTATATATATTGCACAATTCTTATGTGCGCTGCTGTGCTCCGCCGGAATTGCGCTTGCCTGCTCTATCACAGGTAATATATTCAGTAATATATGTCTTACTGGTCTTATCCTTTTCCTTCCAAGATTTATATTACTGCTTGCCAATTCAACAATAAACAATTCGTATGTATTAGCCTCTTCAAAGCATTTTATGCCACTGCTTGACAACTCTTACAATATGCTTACAAGTCAGGTTTTATATGCATTTGAAGGCGGAATCATCACAACATATGACATATCTGATATGTGGCTGTCAGGCATAGCCAATGTGTACACACTGGTACTTGCCATTATATATATTGCCATTGCATGCGTACTTTTTACTATAAGAAAGAGCGAGACTGCCGGAAAGCCTGCCCTTAGCTGGAAGCTTCAGTTTGCAATAAGATGTGCTATCGGATATACGATAAGTATATTTGGAATATTTGTATATGTCCAGCTTTCAAAGGATACTAATTCTTATGGTGAACCAGCTGCTATGTATGTTATTATCGCATTCTTAATAGCCGCAGTAGTTGTTATTATATATGAGCTTATATCAAGCAAAAAGCTTCACCGCGTGTTAAAAGCAATTCCTTCCATAATCGCAGCCTATGTACTTGCCATTATATCAGGATTTTTACTTAATGCAGGTATTAATAATATGACTGCCTACCGTGCCAATGCTGATAACATTGATTATATAAAGCTTGAGATGCGTAGTAGCTATTACAGCAGTTCTACAAGAGATTACTTTGAAGATGTCATTAAAAATTTAAAAATAACCGACAAAGATACTATAAAGCTCATAACTGACGTATATAACAACAATTCAGAGAATCTTGACAGCTTAACAAATATGAGCTACTACTCAAGAAACTCCGTAGAATATACAACTTATGAAGTATATTTTAAAGAGGGTATCACTGGAAAGTACCGTAAGGTATTCTTAAAAGAAAGTGATGTATTAAAGCTTGCCGACTTACTTACAAAGGTTGATGAATTCTGTAAAGAATATAAGAATTTGCCTGATTATGATTCTGCAAATGTATCATTTTCAGACTACATTTTACCTGAAAAGCAACGTGATATTTACAATATAATGCTTGATGAGATTAATAATGTTTCTTTCGCTGACTACTACAACCTTATAAGTTCATCAAGACAGGGTTCAGGAATTTCTAATACAGCATATGTAAACATTGCATTTACAAGAAATGGAACACCTTACTCAGCAACCATACGCATAACAGACCTTACACCTAAGACTGCAACTGCATATTATAATGCTGTTAATGAAGCAGCCGCTTCCAATGACAATGAACTGTTTAACAATATGAAAAACAAGCTGTCACAGATGGCGGCTGGCAAAGTTACTTCTTCTGATAATTCAGATTACTCAATGTACTGGTATGTATATACGTTAGAGCCAAACAGTGGTTATTATATATCATATTACAATCTGACTGATGCTGACTTACTGGATGCAATTTTAAAAGACGTTGATAATCCTTTTGACAGAAACTTTGATGCATCAAAGCCTATTCTTGGAATACATTACTATGATGATTATCACGGAAACAGCATATCTTACTATATGCAGCCATCAGGATACGATAAAATATCAGACTATCCTGGATATGAGGATGAAAGTGCGGATGTGCCTTATTCAAGATATTATTAACTAACTGACGACATAATATCACAATGTCAGATATACGGCACGGGAGTGCTGGCGCAGATAATGCGAAGGGCACACTTGAAAGCCGGTTGTGCTGTTTCTTATACTTTCCCTTAACCCCATAGATATGCGGGTACAAGGATGTACCCGCAAGTGAGGCCGTGCCAAGGAGGGCACGTCCGAACGGTATCGTCCAATAAAGATACCTACATGGAAAGTATTAGAAACAGCCAACCGGCTTTCTTGTGCCCGAAGTCTTATCTGTGTCAGTGCTCCCGTGCCTTATATCGTCCGTTTGTCACCATCCTACCCAATAAGCAGCACCGCCACATCATTAACATTAGTTCCCGTAGGTCCTGTTATTATAAGCCCGTCCGTTTCCTTAAGTGCATTATAGGCATCATTATCCTTAAGCACATCAAATATATCAATACCCTTATTTCTAAGAACAGCCGCCGTCCTGCCGTCACTATATCCGCCTGCCGCATCAGTAGGACCGTCAGTGCCATCACTTCCTATGCTGAATACTACAACATTATCCATGCCATCAATTCCAGCCGCTGCCGACAATGCTATCTCCTGATTTCTTCCACCTTTTCCGTGGCCTGTAAGATTAACGACTGTTTCACCGCCTGCTATATAAGCAAGCTTTCTGCCTGACGCATAATGAGTCTTAGCTATCGAAGCAAGAAAACTTCCTGCCTCTTTTGCCTGACAGCATAATTGGTCTGTTAATATAACCGGTTCATAGCCATACTTTATACATTCACTCTCTACCGCACGGCATAGTTCACGCACACTGCCATTGATAAGTGTTGTAACATTGTCAAGACTCTTTGGAGTTTCTATATCCATAAGCTTCTTAGCTTTATCACTAAGCTTCAAATTATACTTTGCAACTATATGTCTTGCATCCTCACACGTTGATGAGTCCGCACATGCCGGACCTGAAGCTATCATATCAAGCGGGTCGCCAAGTATGTCTGATAATACTATTGAAAATACCTGCGCCGGCTCACACAGCTTCGCAAACCTTCCACCCTTGACCTCGGACAGTCGTTTTCTTATCGTATTAATCTCTACAATATCAGCACCACATGCAAGAAGCTGGTTCGTTATATCCTGCAGCTCCTCCCCTGTTATCTTTGGTTTCTCAAACAAAGCACTTCCGCCGCCTGACAACAGGAATAATACAGTATCATCACTTGTAAGCCCTGATACTAAATCTATTGCTTTCTGTGTTGCATTAAATGAGTTCTCATCCGGTACGGGATGACCTGCCTCAAAACACTCAACTTTATTTATTGCTCCCATTACATGGTCATACTTCGTTATAACCACACCTTTATCTATCCTGTCACCAAGATAATCACTTGCGGCTTTTGCCATCTGCCATGCCGCTTTTCCGGCAGCTACAAGAACTACTTTTCCAGCAAATTCTTTATTTTCCAGTGCTCTCTTAACCGCTTCATCCGGAAGTACAGCTTTAATTGCAGCATCTATTATGCTGTCTGCTATATTTCTTAATTCATCTTTCATGGCTGTTCCCCTTTCTTTTCTGTCTATTTTGCGTTATGTTGTTAAGGTCAAAATATATTTTTCCCTGACGATGTTTCTACATTACTCCATCGCATCACAATTTACTCTTTATCTACACTGTGTGCACATTCAAGGGCATTATTCAAGTCCTTTATGTGAAGGTCTATTCTAAAGCCCGGCTTTACATTATCCTCTATCATCATAGGCACTTTGGCATTCATAACAGTTGAGCCTGCAAGTCCACCTTTTATAGCCTCAAACACATTTTCAGGGTCAACTCCTGCTTTCTTAGCTAACATAAATGCTTCTGATACCGCCTGAATATTGCATGCCACTATTAATTACCTCCTTCACCTGAGGACTGTTAGGAAGCATAGTTATAACAACATCACTTTCTTCTGCTATCTTTTTTAAAGAACCGCTCTTTGCACCTGACTTGATAAGTTCATCTGTATTTTCTTTATGATGTTCATCAACGATAAGCGAATAACCTGCCTTACCATATTTATATACATTTTAATATAAAAAGCGGCTATACCAACAAGTCCAGAATGTACTTATCAGTATAACCGCCAATAGGTCTTATGTGATGATGTCATAGTTAAAATGTATTTTGCCCCATAACTAATGTATCAAAATTGCTACATTGCTACGAAGTCTTATTATGCAAGCATAATGATACTGACTACCTTTTAACTTTCATCCCTGATACCATCATATTTTAATAATACTTCTATAACACTAATGAAAGTATAAATATTTCAACCATTGAAGCAATACCCATTATTAATGTACATACTGTCTGTGTCTTATATCCCTGTTCAGGTGTCATTTCACCAAAGTTAGTAACAACCCAGAAGTAAGAATCGTTAGCATGTGATACTGTCATGGCACCAGCACCGATAGCCATTACACAAAGTACTGTCTTTACTGGCGAAGCAAGACCAAGTGCGCCAAGTAATGGAGCTATGATACCAGCTGTTGTTGTAATAGCAACTGTAGAAGAACCCTGCGCAGTCTTTAATATAGCTGCAAGAAGGAATGGGAAGAATATTCCTACTGCTGAGAGAACTTCTGCATGCTGTGTGATATATGTAACCATTGAGCTTGATGATATAACCTTACCTAATACACCACCGGCTGCTGTTACGAAAAGTATAGGTCCGACTGTCTTTAAAGTTTCGTTAGTAATGTCATAGAAGTCTGACATCTTATTAGCTGTAGCAAGCTGTATTACTGCAAATATAGTACCAACCGCAAGAGCTATGATAGGCTTTCCTAAGAACTGGCATGCTACATCAATCGCGCCCGTCCAGCCTGCCATAGATGAAATTGAACCAAGTGCCATAAGAATAATTGGAACAAGAATAGGTGCAAGTGCATTAAAGCCGTTTGGAAGCTTTCCATACTCTGCTACTAATTCTTCATATGTCTTAATTACCTCTGAACTGTCTGTTACCTCATCCGCACTCTTAACCTTCTTTCCAATATACTTGGCGTATATAAGACCTGCAATAAGAGGGAAGATTGAACATACAACACCAAGTCCCATAACAAGTAACAGGTTATCTCCGACACCAAGTGTATTAGCTGCTGCTATTGGACCAGGTGTTGGTGGAATAAATACGTGTGAAATATAAAGTCCTGCTGAAAGAGCTACTGTCATAGCTACACTTGAAGCTGCCGTTCTCTTTACAAGTGCCTTTCTGATAGGATTAAGAATAACAAAACCACTATCACAGAATACTGGAATAGATACTACCCAGCCCATAAGCTCAATGGCAAGCTCCGGTCTTTTCTTTCCTACTACCTTGATTACCATATCAGCAAGCTTAAGTGCTGCTCCTGTTTTCTCAAGAACTGAACCGATTAATGCACCAAGTATGATAACAATACCTATGCTGCTGAATGTTCCTGAGAAGCCAGCTCCTATTACTGTAGGAATACCGGAAACCTTTGTTCCGTCTGCATTGACAGTATCAACAAATGGAATTCCTGCCAACATTGCAAGAATAATTGATACTACCATAATTGCTAAGAAAGGATGTACCTTAAACTTAGAAATTGCAACTATCATCACGATGATAGCAATCACGAATGCAATTATTAATGCTATACCCGACATAAAAGCACCTCATTTCTATTAAATCATTGTATGTTTTGCACAACCTCTTGTGCTTTGTATGGTACAATAATAGCATAGAAAATGAGGTTTTAATATGTTACTTATAACATAAATGTTTTTTTATTTTGTTCCACGTAACAATAGTGACAAATCATAATTCTCACTTATAAGCTCCTCTGCGATACTATAGGCAAGATAAAGCGCAGGACTTTCCGTTGGTTTTCTCACATCCAGACCCGTAGTTTCCTTTAACTTTGATATCCTGTACTGAAGCGTATTCTTATGGATATACAGCTCATCTGCTGCCTTCTGTATTGAACCCTGCGCATTAAAGTAAGCCTTTAACATAGCAATACTGTCACATATCTCATCATAATCATCACCCTTAAATATCTTCTTTAAGTATTCAAGCTTAATCTCTACTGATATATTGCTCATTAAAAGCTCAAGGCTCATATTCTCATAACACATTATCTGCTCATGCTCAGAGGCGGCTGCATTCCATGCCCGGTGCGCCTGAACGTATCTTTCATGCATGTCACCATCGCCGCCATCTATGCCTATATTAAGCTCAACGCCCTCTTTATCATATATGTAATCAGCAAGCTCCCCTGCAAACTTAACAAGCTTTTCTGTCTTCATATCATCTATGATTATTATCTGTCGTGAAGCATTTCTAAAGTGCATACGGCTGTTATTTCTTTTTAAAAATGCATCAACATCATTTTCAAACTTGGCAATCTTTGACTGTCCCTGCTGTGAGTCCTTATAATTATCAAGCTCATCTATACTGACAATAAATATTCTCCTTGGTGTATTAATATCTATCCCAAGCGAGTGACCTCTCTCCTCAAGGTCAGCCCTGTTGTAAGTACCATTAATAAGCCATTCCTCAAAAAATGCATTTCTTACACGCTTATCCATAAGCTTATGATAACTTGCCCTGTTTTCCATAAGTAGAATTTCCGTCATCTTCTTTAAAAGCTTACTTGATGTTATAACCTCCTCATAAGGTCCTGTCATACCAATTACACCCACAATTTCGCCATCAAGCTCAAGAGGAAGATTAATTCCCTTCTTAACACCTACAGACAGGTCATCCTCTTCAATATAATATTCATCAAGATTTTCTGATATAATCCTGTACGCACCATTATGATAGCTTCCTATTCTTGACTTGTCACAGCTTGCGATTATATGTCCGGTTTCATCCATAAGATTAATATTCTGTTTTACAAGCTTTGATATCTCCTCTACTATCTGTGTAGCTGAAGTCTTAGAAATATGCATAACTTCTCCATTCCTGTTCGTTAATGGCGCAGGAAAAGTAAATGTCTGCTTCACAGCCGTTTTCTTTTGTTTTGCGCCCATCATATCATAATTTACTCTGTAACATCTGATATAACATGTCCATCCACAATGCTAAGTATCCTGTCCGCATACTCTGCCATCTGCTTGTCATGTGTTACCATAACTATAGTCTGTCTGTACTTTGCTGCTGCAAGCGACAGCATCGCCGCAACATTTTCTGCACTCTCTGCATCAAGATTACCAGTAGGCTCATCTGCATATACAACTGCCGGATGCATAATAAGTGCCCTTGCTATAGCCACTCTCTGCTGCTCACCACCCGACATCTGCTCTGGAAACTTATCCCTGCAGTGTTCTACCTGAAGAGCGTCTAACAGGTCATTAATCTCCTCCTCGTCAACATCCTGATTATCAAGCACAACAGGAAGTGCTATATTTTCATATGCAGTATACTCTGGTATAAGACTGTAATTCTGATATACATATCCAATCTTTTCCCTTCTAAGCTTTGATAACTGCCTGTCATTTAATTCACCGATATTAATATCATCAATATATACCTCACCCTCATCAGGCTTATCCATAGAGCCAAGTATTCTAAGAAGAGTCGACTTTCCCGAACCACTCTTTCCTATAATAGCTGTGAATTCACCTTTTCTTATACTTATGTCGCATTTTTTCAATGCGTGTACATCGACTGTACCTGTATGGTAAGTTTTGCTTATGCCTTCTGCCCTTAATATTTCTCCCATAATATCGCCCTTTCCTGCTTTTTCATTTAATAAAATATTCTTTACCCGGCTATTTATTGAGCCGTATGAAAATAAAATATCTGATTTTTTTTCACATAATACCTTAATTATTTAACCTGCTGTATACATCTAATACATCTAAGCAGCCTTCCTTATAATCATTGCATCAACAATAAGTATAACCGGCATAAGTATGATACAGTACACGCTTTCCCTTACGCACCATTTCATATATATATGGAATATTATACTCCTGTCAGCACCGCTGTTTAGTAATATCTGCATAGTTTCCTTATGTCTTAGAATTCTGCTGTTTAGTACAAGAACCGCTATAATTATGTATACACATGCCGCCATGACACCTGTAAATGTATAAAATATAATTGCCTCTAATGTCTTGCTCTTAACTTCGTCTTTTTCCTCTGAATAAGAATTATATCCTATACCTGCCTGCTGCATATATGAATTCACTGTATTTACTGTTCCGCTATACAGTGAATTCATGCTGTATCTTAGCTTTATCTGATTATACACCGGCTTAAGCTTAATCTCATCTGGCAGTTCGTCAAGCTGGAAATAATTCTTTATTATCTCATTCTGTGTATCCATGGCTTTATTCGCTAGATTTAAAGATGCTATCATAGTGTACTGTCCGAATTCTGGTACATATTCTTTTAGCATTTCTTTCATATCATCATCCAGCTGTATAACGTACGCTGCTTTTGTTGTTGCTGCCGGCTCATAATCAATAT
>ERZ1035006.2546-NODE-2546-length-10228-cov-4.700875_pt1 | contig 10228 bp, 7 predicted proteins | sample MGYA00520694_ERZ1035006 | MGnify/ENA primary metagenome ERZ1035006 (study PRJEB33766, sample SAMN09781746) | gut metagenome | biome: gut microbiome | host: Homo sapiens | place: Madagascar | study: EMG produced TPA metagenomics assembly of the PRJNA485056 data...
GTATGGAATATTTATTTGGTTACTGATATGATAACATTGCTAGGTATAGGAGTAGTTGGTGATGATTACCGATTTTAACAAAAACGAATTATTAACTGATTTTGCTATCAAGTTGCCGGATATTCGAAAGAAACTTGGAATGTCACAGAGTGAGTTGGGTAATAAGGTTGGTTTAAGTAGGCAGTCTATATCGTCAATAGAATGTGGTAAGGTGCCATTATCATGGAATATATTTTTAGTAATTGTATTGGTTGTGCTTGTGAATAGTCCAGATATTTTTGAAAATATAACTGATGACGAGATATACTTAGCTGTTTTAGAAAGCTTAAAAACAAAATGAATATAGTTAGGATATCCTAATTTATATAAAATGATTATTTAATATATTTAGAGAAAAGGAGAATGTACTATGTTTAAGAGAGATGGAGAAGAGGCAATAGTAGGATTGGTTATTGGTATAGCAATTATAGCGTTTATTATCTACATAATGTTTCTTTTGGCTACAGTTATTGCGGGTGTGGCAGCAGCAGGAGGAACACTTTTTGGTGGATGTTCAGCCATTAAAAATTATGCTCTTTCGTTTAAAGAGAATGTAATTGACAGTAATAAGACTTCAACAATTGCTACATAGGATAAAGAATAAAGAATAGAAAATGTGTGGAGGTAGAGTTATGGCTTCAGTACCACAGCCTGCTAAAAAAAGCTATTTTTTTGGTAAAGGGTATATAGATGTATTAAACACTATAAAGGGAGCATGGAAACGTAATTTTGATTCGCTTGCAATTTATAAGGACAAAATTGCTGATGCAAGGTATGATGGTGGAAAAGTATTTATATTTAAGCTTATAGTTAATATTTTGGCAATGATATCTGTTATTGTATTTGGTTCAATTATTACTGCTATAGTTAGTGCAATTAATTTAACTATTGTGCTTGTGGTGATGATTGTAATCTATGTTGGCTTTTCGCTTATTTGGTTAACAGATAGGATTTATTTGATGCGTAATAAAATATTTACTGCATGCCATGAGTGCAAAGAAAAATCGTTAATTCCAACATATATTTGTCCCAAATGTGGAGCTAAACACACTAATCTGACACCTGGTGTGTATGGCATTTTGAAGCGTACTTGCGTGGGTGAAGATCCAAATTCATATTGCGGAGAGAAACTTCCAACCACTTTCTTTAATGGTAGGAGAGAACTTGAGGCAATTTGTCCACATTGTTCGACTCCTCTTGCAGATAGAGAATCGGTTCCTATTTGCATTCCTGTTGTGGGTGGACGTTCAGTTGGTAAAACGGCGTTTATCACAGCGTTCTCTAAAGAATTTATTGATAAAGTTGCCCCTTCAAAGTCATGGGAAACTGAGTTCTATAATGCTAACAAAGAGAATATTTACAGGGAAATTGAACAGGATTATTTAACTGGTAGCACACGTATGACCGATAGACCTCAGGATATTAATAAGGCAAGTTCAGTTTCATTCAGTTTCTTTGTAAAAGGTTCTTCATTTAAGCCTGAAAGACTTGTTCATGTGTATGATATTGCTGGGGAGGTGTTCACTGATAATAGTGAAAATGAAATTCAAAAGCAGTATGAATACTGCCAGGGTATTGTCCTTATGATTGACCCTTTTGCAATTCCTTCTGTAAGACACAGGTGTGAGGATAAGCTTTCTCCTGAAGATATAGCAGGTATTGGTAAAGCTGATATTAATGGAATAGTAGATTCTTTCCTTAATAAGCTAAGAGAGGTTACAGGTCTTAGTGATAAGAAAATGTCTTCAGTTCCTTTGGCTGTGGTGATAGGAAAGATAGATTCAGCTGAGTTAGGCACTGAAATAGGAGATGCAGCAGTGAAAACTAAGATGGCATCTTTCCCAGATAAGTTTACTGATTACTATGATACACAAGATTATCTGTGTCGTAAGTTTCTCAAAGAGAATGGCATGGAAAGTTTTTTGAATAATGTTGATTTGAAATTTAAAGATAATAGATTCTTCTCATGTACAGCAATTGGTCATACAAGAGATAAAGGACAATACAATCCTCAAGGAGTGCTTCCTCCAATGCAGTGGTTGTTTGGAAAAGCTGATGCTAAGATGGCACAGCAGTGGAACGATGTAAAGTTTAACAAGAAGATTGCAAAAATAGATGAAGCAACTGAATAGGAGATGGATAAATGAAGGAAATCAAAAGCAAAGATTCTTCGCAGGAAGAAATCATAATGCTAGCTTCCACTTCGACTGAAGAAACTGTTGATACTGTGGTAACTGAAAGCGTTGATTCAGAGGAAGATGTTGAAGGAAATTCAAAATTTGCTGAATTAGCTAAGGTTGAAACAGTGGGACAAACCGAAGAACAAGATGGAAAAAAAACTGATGATAATTTAGACGTTATTTCTGATAATTTACAGGAATTATCTAATAAAGTTGATCAAATGAATCAGCTTTTTATACAAAAGATAGCACATACAACGCATGAAGAAAAAATTGTTGATCAGATGCATGCTGAATTACAAAAATATAAGCAAGATATGTATGCACAGCTTGTTAGACCGATTCTTTTGGATATTATTGAGATGAGAGATAGCATATTAAGAATGAGTGCTAGTTTTGCATCTAGACCTGAAGACGAACAGAATATCCCGTTAAAAACTTTCAGGGATTATGCATATGATGTGCAAGATATTTTAGAAAAGAACAATATTACTATATATGATAGTAAGGAGGGCGATGATTTTAATCCTATTAAACAAAAGGCAATCAAGAAAGTAACAACTCCGGTTGAGGAATTGCATGGTAAGATTGCTGAAAGCTTAAGTAGTGGATATGATTACTTAGGCAAGCCTATATCACCTGAAAAAGTAGTAGTATATGTTTATAAAAAATCCGTAAATGAGGAAGGAGACATAAATAATGGCTAAATATGTATTTGGTATTGATCTGGGAACTACATATTCGTGTATTTCTTATGTAGATGAGACTGGTAGAGCAACAGTAGTTAATAACGCAGAGGGAACCAATACAACCCCTTCAGTAGTTAACTTTGCTAGTCCTAACCAGGTTGTTGTAGGACAAGTTGCAAAGGAAAACGCAGTAATTGATCCAGATAATACAATTTCTCTTGTTAAGACTTTAATGGGAAAATCTGATTTTGCAATTAACTATAATGGTGAAGATAAGTCACCTGAAGAAGTATCTGCATACATATTAAGAAAAGTTACTGAAGATGCAAGTAAACAGCTTGATACAGAAGTTAAGGATGTAGTTATTACTTGCCCAGCATACTTTGGAACGGCTGAAAGAACTGCAACAAAGAATGCTGGTATCATTGCTGGACTAAATGTTTTGGAAATTATCAGTGAGCCAACAGCAGCGGCATTATATTACGGATGTGCAAAAGAGCAGGCTGAGAAGACCATTCTTGTATTTGACTTAGGTGGTGGTACATTCGATGTGACAATTATGAGTATCAGTTCTGAAAAAATTGAGGTTGTATGTTCGGATGGTAACCATGAACTTGGTGGTAAGGATTGGGATGAAGCTGTAATGAGATATCTTGCAGAAGAATTCATTTCACAGACGGGCTTCGATGGAGAGTTTGACGAATATGCTCAGCAGGATATGAGGTTAAAGGCAGAAAAAGCGAAACAGCAGTTATCATCAAGAGAAGAAGTTCCTGTAATGCTTGATGCTGCAGGACTTAGAGCTCGTATTAGTCTTTCAAGAGAAAAGTTTGATGAAATCACATCTACATTGCTTGGGGAAGCAATTGATAAGACAGACGCAGCAATCGCTGTCGCAAAAGAAAAAGGATACAACATTGATGAGATTCTTCTTGTAGGTGGCTCGACAAGAATGCCTCAGGTTACTAAGGCTTTGGTTGATAAATATGGAATGGAGCCTAAGATTCTTGAGCCAGATGAGGCTGTTGCAAAGGGTGCATCAATTCATGCAGTAAATGTATATGTAAATAATCAGAAGAGTCTTGAACCTGGGGATTCAGGTGAAACAACAGTTACTGTTGGTGGAACAACAAAAGAAATTAATGCTGATGATTATAAGGAAGAATTGGCTGTTCAGCCTGAAATGATGAGCATTGGTGGAAAAACTCAAAAGGTAGTTGTTGCAACAACAAAGAGTTTTGCGATTGAGGTGTTAGCTAATAATCAGCCTAAGTGTTGCAATATGATTATTAAGAATCAGCCTATGCCAGATGGTTCAATCTCAATTTCAAAGACATTCGGTACAAATGAAGCCAACCAGGAAAACTGTGAATTAGTAGTATACGAAAGCGATTTCATGGAAGATTATTTTGATATTGATGAAGATTTTGTCTTAGGAACAGCTACATTGGAATTACCAGGCAATCTTCCTGCAGGTGCCCCAATTGAAATCACCTTTACATTGAATACAGAAGGCATTTTGGAAGTTAGCGGCGTTGATAAGACAACTAATCGTGAAGTACATGCTACTATGCAGTCAAAGGGTATTATGGCAGAAGAAAAGGTAGACGAACTTAAAGAAAAATCTAAACGTATGGTTGTAATGTAGGAAATATGATCCCACTATCTATCTGGAAATGGATGGATAGTGGGATTATTTAGTAGGAGAAGATAATGGGTATTAGAGTCGGTATTGATTTAGGAACGACATTTAGTGCGGTTGCAAGAATAAACGAAGTAAGTGGAAAACCGGAAGTGATTAAGAATGGTTTTGATAGTCCTATCACACCTTCGGTTTTATGCTTTGAAGAGAATGGAAGAGTGTTGTTTGGCGAAGATGCAAAAGGTATGCAGGAAATGGGAAATACCAATGCAATAGCATTCTTCAAGCGCTACATGGGTAACGATCACTTTTGTGTCGAATTTTTCGGCAAGATATATAATGCTACAGATTTGTCTGCTATTTTTTTGAGAAACCTTGTTAGAGAAGCCGAACAATCGTGTGGTGAGAAAATAGATTCTGCAGTAATTACTGTGCCCGCATATTTTACACATAAGGAACGACAAGCGACAATTGATGCTGGTAAAAAAGCAGGGATAGAAGTTCTTGCTATTATCAATGAGCCTACTGCGGCGGCATTTGCCTATGGATTAAATGAAAAAGAATCTGAACAAACTGTATTGATATATGATTTGGGTGGTGGAACGTTTGATGTAACAATTGCTCGAATCAGCAAGAATAAGATTGATATTCTAGGAAGTGATGGAAACCATGAGCTAGGCGGAAAAGATTGGGATGATTGCATCGCAAGATATTTAGTACAGCAGTTTTACGAGGAATATGGTGTTGATTTAGGTGAAGATGATGAAATGGTCGCATCATTACTTGTTACAGCAGAATCGGTTAAGAAGCAATTAACCTCTAAAGACGAAGTGACAGTTCCTATTATTTATAAAGACATTAGAGGCAGTGTTACAATTACGGAGCAGTTTTTTGAAGATATTTCTGAATTTTTAATTGGTGCTACGAAGGAGCTTACAGATAATCTCATTGAATCAATTGGTTTATCTTGGGGAGATATTACAGGAGCAATCTTAGTTGGAGGATCCACAAGAATGAGAATGATCCACAACTATGTAAGAGATATGTCTGGAAAAGAGCCTTTATCTGGCGTTAATGTGGATGAAGCTGTTGCACTGGGAGCGGCTATCAGAGCGAACATTGATGATTCAGATAAGAGTGTTACACAATCCTTAATGGGAATGCTTGGCGGTAAGAAGAGCGTGAATGTCATTGGTGCTAAAGAAGTATCTGATGTTACAGCACATGCGCTGGGAATGATTGCTGTAAGCGAAGATGGCGAAAGGTATGAGAACAGTGTAATTATTCCTAAGAATACATCAATTCCGGCAGAAATGACACGTTCGTATACCTTTAGAACAAGAGCTAAAGACAATGAGCTTGAAGTATATGTGCTGCAAGGAGCTTATTCAAGGCCGTTAGATAATACGATTATAGATAAATATACAATAACTAAAATTGAAAAGGCTAGTCAGAATCCGTCGATTATAGAAGTGTCATATAAATACACTTCAAATGGAGTAGTAGATGTTAGTGCTGTGCAGAAAGACACAGGAAAAACTCTTCCTATCCGAATTGAGAAGGTGCCGGATGATATGAGTTGGACAGATGGATCACCAAAGGAACAGGCTTCGACAGTTGCACCACCAGAGGTTGAAGTTATTTTAGCAGTCGACTTGTCAGGTAGTATGTCTGGTAATCCTGTTGCAAAGGCACAGGATGCAATGAAAGGATTTGTTGAAGAATTAGATCCAGAGTTTACAAAAATTGGTTTATTGGCATTTGCAGATAGAACTAAGATGGTAGTTAAACCTACAAATGATTTTAAAAAGGTAATTAGAGGCATAAAGGATATTGAAGTTGGCGATGTTGGAATATGTAATAGAGCAGAGCCGTTTACAGATGCATTTAATGAGATGAAAATCTCAAGATTTGATAAAAATGCAGATAAAATTCGATATCTTGTTGTTTTAACAGATGGTGTGTGGGATAGTCCGCATTCTGCGATTAGAGAAGCTAAGAGATGTCATAGTGATGGTATTGAGGTTATGGCACTTGGTTTTGGTGGAGCAGATGAACATTTCTTAAAACAGATTGCATCAACGGATGAATTTGCATCACTTACTAACTTATCTGAATTAACCGGTTCCTTCTCAAAAATTGCTCAGGCAATTGGAGATAGTACACCAAGTTCAGGAATAAGAATTATTCAATAAGGAGATTAAATCATGACAGAGAACTGGTATATAGTGCTTGGATTGGATTTCGATCCAAATCCGGTCCAAGATGAGGCTGTTATTGAGCAAAAAATTGAAGAAAAAAGAAAATTCTGGTCTAGTAAAGCAAATGATTTTAATCATGGAGCAGAGTATAGAAAATATTCACAAATGCTCTCTGATATTAAAAGAGATATGGTTGGACCAGAAAATATAAGAGCTGAGTTAATTAAGGATGCTTGTGAAAAAATATATGGCCCTATAGACAAGACTCTTAAAATGATTAAGAAAACAGAGATTCCACAGGATACCATTGATAAGATGGCAACTAAATTGAAAGTTGATGTAGAAACTATTAAGAGGAGAGCTTCAGCACTTGGAATAAAAATCGTTGCATCTCAGGGGGGGGATTTTCAAGCTACATATGATAAATACTATAAAACAAAACCACAGAATGCAGATAAGTTTAATGGTATGAATGCTCTCTTAAAGAGCTTTAACGTATCAAATTTATATGAATTTTTGTATGTAGGAACATCCATTAAGAATCCTCAGAATTTGCCATGTGATGCTCTTAAGCAAAGAGCAAAAGAAAGAAAAACAAAAGAATTTTATAAAAATGATAGTGTCAGTGGTTCGGGTTCAAAGCTTTGTGGACAGTGTGATGAATGTTTTAAGGATGATGCATCAAAACAGATTTATGACAAGTATCTTGAATATAATGCAAGAAAAATAATTCTTGATGAGGTCAAGTCGTTCTTTGATTTTAGTGGTGAATTAACTCAGGATGCATATTCTGATTTCCTGGGTAGGCTAACTGAAATTTTTAAAAACAGAAAGGATGCTGAAAAACTATTAGTAGCATTCTGCAAGGTTGAAAAGATTCCAGTCCCAGTAACTGGTGGTGAAAAGAAAGACAATCCAAATATTAAAATTTGTAGATGTGGATGTACTAATGATACATCTGACGGCAGAACAGTTTGTAAAGCATGTGGACTTGAATTACAGATTAAATGTCCAAAATGTGGAACAATTAATGATGCGATTATTAATGTATGTAAATGTGGATTTAAGTTTGAAAATATTGATAAAGCAGTTTCGCTATGTGATTTAGCGTCAGATGCACTTGATACATTGGATTTTAGTGTGGCGGAGATGCATATTATAGACGCTGATAAATATTGGCCTGGTTCAGATAAGGTCGCTCAGCTGAAAGAAAGACTGACTGATCTTAAGGGGCGGGTTGGTTCAGCTGTGGAAGACATGCGTAAAGCATGTCAGAAAAAGAAATATTATGAGGCTAGAAAGCAATTAGAAAGTGTAAAGAAGTTTTCACCAAGTTATACGGAATCAGCACTTGAAGAAGAAATTAGGAATGGTATTGAAACAGCAGAAAAGTTTAAAGCAATTGCTCAGAGTGGGAAGAATGAATCAGAAATTGTAGATGCTTGTACAAAGGCTTATGAGGCATGTAATGATTGCCCTGGGGTAAAGGAGATTATTGCAAAATATCCACCAGTAGAACCTACTGAGCTGGTTGTTGTTGCAGATTCTTCTGCGAAGGTTAATGTTTTATCATGGAAGAAGAGTGTGACAGAAGGCCTGCTTTATTATTCAGTTGTAAGAAAAGAAGGAGCGATTCCGATAAGTGTTCAGGATGGAACATTGGTTGGAAGAGTGAGCATGTGCAGTATCAACGATCAAAATGTTATGCCTGGGGTTCAATATTTCTATGCTGTGTTTGCTGAAAGAGCTGGAGTTTTTTCAAATGCCTTGTCTTATAAGGCTCCGGTAAGTAATCTATTCGAAATTTCTGGGGTTAAAATTGCTGCAGGAGATGGATTACTTCAGTTAAACTGGGAGCCTATAGCAGATAATGCATCTGTAAATATTGAAAGAACAGATTTATCTGGAAAAATTACAAAATTAAATTGTAATAGCAGAAGCAATTTTGTAGATAAGGAGTTAGATAACGATAAAGAGTACACATATAAGATTTTCTTAACCTATACAATTGGCATTAATAAGACAAACACAAAGGGCGTAAATATATCAGGAACACCAACGCGTCCTCCATTGCCTATTGAAAAACTTGTGATTAAGCCAATTCAAGGAAATGAGTTCCAGGCAGAATGGGAAAATCCAGAGGGTAGTGAAATTCAATTCTTCTATTCTAATAAGAAGCCTGAATTCCTGAGTGGAGATTTGGTACCGCTTTCAACACTTGAGAGTACAATGAGCGCATTGGTTGTAAATAAGTCATCAGCAACTATGGGAACATTCAAATATGAAGGTGATGAATTAATATATGTAATTGCAGTTGTTGTAAAGTCTGGATCGGCTGTCATTGGGACTATTTCAAGAGCTAGTAAGGGCGGAGCCGTAAAGATAAATAATGCGAGTCTAGTTAATGGAAAAATAATGATTACATTAGATTTGCCAAAGGATGCAACAGGATTTGTAGTATTGTTTAGACATGATCAATTTCCAGATGACATATCTGATACTAATACAACAAGAAAATATATTCCTTTGAAACAGTATCAATATGATGGTGGATTAATAATTGATTCAAACGAACCAGAGAATTATTATTTTTCTGTTTTTGCTGAGTTTAGAAGAGATGGAGAAAGTGATTATTCTACGGGGACAGATTACTTGTTCTCCAATGTTGCAAAAGTGACTATTACATATTCCATTTCAGTTAGCAAAAAGCTGTTTGGTGGTGGAACAATTAATCTTACCTTTGAGAGTGAAAATAGGAAATTCAGATTACCAGATATTGATGTTATGTCAGCACAGGATCGAGCACCTATGTTCAAAAAATCGGGGAAAGCATTTCATCAGATAGCAGCACAGGATGTAAATGGAAGTACAACAATATCGATTCCTTTAGAGAAAGGATTACCAAGAGAAACATATATTAAGCCATTCTTACATGATGAGAATTTGGCAGGAAGATATGTATTAAAGATAAAGTTGGGTTCGGATCATAAAATAAGTTAGGAGAAAATTAGAAATGGCGTTAAAACAAACTTTTATTTGTCCTTTTTGCTTTGAGGAGCATAAAATATCGGATGTTCAGTTTAGATGTACAAATAGGCGATGCAAGGATGTGGAGGATATAGAACTTACTAGATACGAAAATGGTGATATATCAATTCCTAAAATGGGAAAACCAACGTTTAAGGTGCAAACAAAGGGATTCACAATTCCTAAGTCTGCAAAATGCCCGGAATGTGGTAGTTCAACATATGCGGTGGTATGCCCTTCATGTCACAACAAATTACCAGAATCTACATTGCTTGGCAAGGATATGATTATTTCAGTTGTTGGTTCACGTGATACGGGTAAGAGCCATTTTGTAGGTGTAATTATTAACGAATTAATAGAGAGAATATCTGTTAAATTTGGTGGAGCAATGGAAGGTTTTGATGATACTATGGCAAGATATAAAGCGGGGGCTTACCAAAAGTTATATAT
>ERZ1035006.2547-NODE-2547-length-10225-cov-4.909833_pt1 | contig 10225 bp, 9 predicted proteins | sample MGYA00520694_ERZ1035006 | MGnify/ENA primary metagenome ERZ1035006 (study PRJEB33766, sample SAMN09781746) | gut metagenome | biome: gut microbiome | host: Homo sapiens | place: Madagascar | study: EMG produced TPA metagenomics assembly of the PRJNA485056 data...
GCCATGCGCAGCTTTTCGTAGTTCGGCGGGGTCAGGCGCAGCATGATCTCGCCGCAGGTGATGAATTTCTGGCCGTTGGGCTCGCTGCCCAGGATGGGATTGAAATGTTCCATAACGCTCCTCCTAAAAGACGGTTTTGGATCAAAGGCCCGGACAGCTTCTTCACGGGAAAGCTCTCTGAGCACACATTGTTGTATCCATTATAGTGCGATTCACGTCGGAATGCAAGTTGAAACCAGAAGTTGCGAGAGAAAATAACAGAGGATTTTTGTGCACGTTGCTAATGCTTATACTCCGGTCAAATCAAAGCTGGGTGTATACTCCTCTTTTGCACTGCTCTTCTGCTGCATGTAACCCATTGTGAGGCCTTTGTCCATCGCGTAATTGACCACCCGGCGGTACTCGTAGGTGGTAATGCGCCGCCCGATGCCGTGCTCTGCCGCCTTGTAGAACGGCGTGTACTGGCTCATGACGCTGGGCAGGAAACACCCGGGGTCGGCCTCGTTCCAGGCAGCCATCTGGTCCAGGACGGCAAAGCTGTCGTCCATGTGGCCGGGCAGAGCCAGATGGCGCAGGATGACGCCCTTTTGCAGGATGCCCTCAGCGTCAAATACCGGATGGCCGGCCTGCGCCATCATGGCCTCAATGGCGGGCCTGGCCTGGGCAAAGTAATCCGGTGCAGCGGAAAGCTCTGCCGAGAGGGCGGCGGAGACGTATTTCAGGTCAGCCAGCCAGATGTCAATGGAACCCCGCCAGGCCTCCACACTCTCCACCGTCTCGTAGCCGCCTGTGTTGCAGACGATGGGCAAATGCAGCCCCTGCGCCCGGGCCAGATCCAGCGCGGCAATGATCCAGGGCCGCCATTGCCCGGGGGTGACCAGATTGATGTTGTGGGCTCCCTGGGCCTGTAAGTTGAGGAAAATCTCAGCCAGATGCTCCACGGGGATCTCCTTGCCCAGCCCCTCGGCGCTGATGGGATAGTTCTGGCAGAAGCAGCACTTGAGGGTGCAGCCGGAGAAAAAGATGGTGCCGCTGCCTTTGGTGCCGCTGATGCAGGGCTCTTCCCAGAAATGCAGGGCCGCCCGGGCGACTTTTAAAGTATTGCCTGCCCCACAGAAACCGCACTGTCCGGCGGCGCGGTCGGCTTTGCACCGCCGGGGGCAGAGAGTGCAGGCGTCCGGCGGGGTGACAACGATGTTTTTGGGCATATTATCCAAGTCCTTTGCAAAATCTTTTACGCTTTTCTAAACGCTATTATACCATTTCCAGAAGCAAAAGTGGTATACTAAGAGATAATATTGCATGTGATGCAAGAATACTACATATTTGGACATCTGGAGGACATCATGCGTACCGAAACCGAAGAGATCCGGGACAATCTGAAATATTTATCCCTGCTTGCACGGGATTACCCCTCGCAGGCTGCGGCGGCCAGCGAGATCATCAGCACCGAGGCTCTGCTCAAGCTGCCCAAGGGGACCGAGCATTTTATGAGCGATCTGCACGGCGAAAACGAAGCCTTTGTACATATCCTGAACTCTGCCTCCGGCGTCATCCGCGAAAAAGTGGATATCGTGCTGGGGGATACGGTCCCCGAGTCTGACCGTGCCGAGCTGGCAACGCTGATCTATTACCCCAATGAGAAACTGCCCCAGCTCAAGGCCAAGTGCGCGGACGAGGAGGCGCTGGAGCAGTGGTATACCGAGACGCTGCTCCGCCTCATTGATCTCTGCCGTCTGGTTTCTTCCAAGCACACCCGGGAGCATGTGCGTGCCTGCCTGCCCTCCAGCTGCGGTTATATTCTGGACGAGCTGCTCCACGCCCATTTTGAGGACCACGATAAAGACCTCTATTATGGCCAGATCGTGGGCAGTATTATTGAAAATGGCCGCGCGGACCGTTTCATTGTCCGCCTGTGTGAGCTCATCAAGCGGCTGGCCGTGGATAAGCTGCACATTGTGGGCGACCTGTTTGACCGCGGCCCCCGCCCGGATATCATCCTGGACCTGCTCATGCGCCACCATAACGTCGATATCCAGTGGGGCAACCATGATGTGGTCTGGATGGGCGCCGCCGCCGGCAGCCCCATCTGCATCTGCACGGTCCTCAAGACCACGCTGGCCTACCACAACCATGCCATGCTGGAGGACTGCTATGGCATCAACCTGCGCCATCTGCAGCGGATGGCCGAGCAGTTCTACGGCAACGATGACCTGACCATCTGGATGCCCCACACCGATTTGGAGCGCGGCCCCTATACACCGGGAATGCTCCACCGGTGCGCGGTCATGCACAAGGCTGTCACCATCCTGATGCTCAAGATGGAGTGCAAGGTCATTGACCGCAACCCGGATTTCAAGATGCAGGGCCGCGATTACCTCCGCTGCATCGACTGGGAGAAGAAGACCGTCCGAATCGGGGACAAGGAGTATCCTCTGCGGGATACTTCGTTCCCCACGGTGGACCCCAAAGACCCCGCCGCCCTCAACGACGATGAGCGGCTGGTGCTGCACAAACTGGTGGAGTCGTTTCGCCAGAGCCAGAAGCTGCAGGAGCATGTGGAGTTCCTCTACGCCAAGGGCAGCGTTTACCACATTGAAAACGGCAACCTGCTCTACCATGGGGTGGTGCCCATGACCCAGAAAGGAACCTTTGCGGTGGAGCGGTTCGAGGGACACACCTATTCCGGCCGGGCCCTCATGGATTACTGTGATGAGCGGGCCCGCCGCGGCTACTTTGCCCCGGAGGGAAGCGCCGCCCGCCGCAGCGGACAGGACTTTTTGTGGTATCTGTGGTGCGGCAAGCTTTCGCCGCTGTTTGGCCGCAGTGCCATGACGACATTCGAGCGGCTGTATGTGGAGGATAAAAGCACCCACACCGAAAAGAAAGACCCCTATTATACATGGTATAATGAGGAAGCCGTCTGCCGCCGCATTCTGGCGGAGTTTGGCCTGCCCGGCACCAGCCACATCGTCAACGGCCATGTCCCCGTGCAGGAGAAAAACGGGGAGAGCCCCATCAAGGGCGGGGGACGTCTCGTGGTCATCGACGGCGGCTTCTGCCGCGCCTATCATGAGAAGACGGGCATTGCGGGCTATACACTGGTCTACTCCAGCCGCACCATGTCCCTGCGTACCCATCAGCCGTTCGTCAGCGCGGAAAAGGCCGTGAATGAGAACATCGACATCATCTCCCAGAAGAACATTCTGGAAACGGAGAATCATCGCATCCTCGTGGAGGAGACCGATGAGGGAGAAAACCTCCGGGAGCGGGTGCACGACCTCAAACAGCTGGTCCGCGCCTACCAGCTGGGCTGGATCAAGGAGACCCGCAGCGAGGATCAGGTCTGGTAAAACGCAGTCTCTGTCCGGCGGAACCGGCCCGGGAAATTGTAAAATTTTTGAAAAAAGAGACAAAAAAACGGAATATCTTCATAGATTCTGGGCAAAACAGAAAATAACGGACAGAATGGCGCGGGGGCTTTGCTTTTTCCGTATTCTCGTGTATAATAGGGTAGCTGCAGTTGTTGCGGCTTTATTTTCCTGCCTGAAAACTCGCGGCACGCGGGTCCTCGCAAGAAACTGCGGCATGTACTTTGGAAATGCACCTTATAGGGCCTGTCACGAAGCGGGCCCACGACAAGGAGATCATAAAATTGGAAAAATTTGTTGTTACGGGCGGCAAAGCCCTGCATGGTGAGGTTACCATCTCCGGCGCAAAGAACGCGGCAGTGGGCATCCTGCCCGCCACCATTCTGGCAGCCGATGTCTGCGTCATTGAAAACCTGCCGGATATCAGCGATGTGGCCGTCAGCCTCAAGATCCTGAGCACCCTGGGCGCACAGGTCAAGATGCTGAACAAGAACACCTATGAGATCGACACCACCCACCTGACGAGCACCAATGTCCCGGATGACCTGTCCCGCCAGATGCGCGCCAGCTATTACTTCCTGGGTGCACTGCTGTCCCGTTTCGGCAAGGCACAGGTGGCCATGCCCGGCGGCTGCAACCTGGGCCCCCGCCCCATCGACCAGCACCTGAAAGTTTTCAGCGCCCTGGGCGCAGAGGACAGCGTGGATTACGGCATGATCACCGTCCGTGCCAAGGAGCTCAACGGAGCGCATATCTTCTTTGATAAGGTCAGCGTGGGCGCTACCATGAACGGGATGCTCTCCGCTGTCATGGCCAAGGGCCAGACCATTCTGGAAAACTGCGCCAAGGAGCCCCATGTGGTCGATCTGGCCAACTTCCTGAATATGTGCGGTGCGGATATCCGTGGCGCCGGTACCGATGTCATCAAGGTGCGCGGCGTGGAGAAGATGCACGGCTGCACCTACAGCATCATCCCGGATCAGATCGAGGCCGGCAGCTATATGGTGGCTGCCGCTGCCACCGGCGGCGATGTCCTCATCAAGAACGTCACTCCCAAGCACCTGGAGCCGATCACCGCAAAGCTCCGCCGTGCAGGCGTGGAAGTGGAGGAATTTGACGATTCCGTCCGCGTCCGCCGCACCGGCGATATCCTGCCTTTGAAGATCAACACCATGCCGCACCCCGGTTTCCCCACCGACATGCAGCCGCTCATGGGCGTGCTGCTCAGCGTGGCTAAGGGAACTTCTACCGTGACGGAAAGTGTCTGGGACAACCGCTTCCGCTATGTGGACGAGCTGCGCAAGATGGGCGCGAATGTCCAGGTGGATGGCCAGGTGGCCGTGTTTGAGGGTGTCGAGAAGCTCAGCCCGGCCCCCCTCCGTGCGACCGACCTGCGCGCGGGCGCTGCCATGGTGGTGGCTGCCCTGATGGCCGACGGCACCAGCGAGGTGGAAGAGATCGGCTATATCGAGCGCGGCTACGAGAATATCGTGGAAAAGCTGCGCGCGCTGGGTGCTGATATCAAGAAAGTGGAGCGGGTGCCCGCTGCACTGGAACAGGCCATGTGATCCGCAATGTCTGAATTTATCTCGTTGTATTCCGGCTCTTCCGGCAACAGCAGCGTGGTGCGCTGCGGCGACCATTACCTCATCATTGATATGGGCAAAGGCGTGCGCACCACCGGCGCTGCCCTCAAATCGCTGGGGCTGAACATTGCGGACTGTGACGGCATCCTCGTCACCCACGAGCACAGTGACCACGTCAAGGGCCTTTCCACGTTCCTCAAAAAGAATCCGCTCCCGGTCTACGGCGGTGCGGATACACTGGATTTTCTGGACGCCAACGGCATCGTCCCGCCCACCTGTGAGCTGAACACCCTGTCCAGCCGGGAAGAGGACATTGGTGCCTTTGGGGTGCAGGCATTCCCCACCAGCCACGATGTGCCCTGTGTGGGCTACCGCATCCATACCCCGGACGAAAAGACCATGACCATTGCTACCGACCTGGGCGTCCTGACGCCACCGGTGCATGAGGCGCTGTCTGGCTGTGACCTGGTTGCACTGGAGAGCAATTACGATCTCCACATGCTCCGCAGCGGCCCGTATCCCTATTACTTACGCGCCCGGATCGAATCGGCCCGGGGCCACCTCTCCAACGATGAGTGCTCCGCCAAGCTGCTGGAGCTCGTCCAGGAGGGCTGCAAAAAGTTTGCCCTGTGTCATCTCTCGCAGGAGAACAACACCCCGATGCTGGCGCTGCAGACCGTTTTCAACACCCTCGGTGCCGCTGGTGTCGTGCCCGAGAAAGACTGTGTTGTGCAGGCCCAGCGCCGCAATGAAGTCAGCCCGGTGCTGGAATTTTAAATGGGATCAAAGAACCCCGCCAAAGCAGGTTTTACACTTGCCGTGGCGGGGTTTTCTGCATCTTGTTTGTCCGGGAGTTTGTGCCGGAATTACTCGCTGGCTTTCTGCGCCCGGATGTCTTCGCCCACAAAGTTGAACGGGACAAAGGCGGACAGGCGGCTGGAGATCTTCTCGGTGTAACGCTTTTCCAGCAGGGAACCGTCGGTGATATTGGTCGTCACAATGGTGGGCAGGCCTGCCCCCAGGCGGTTGTTGAGCAGGCTGTAAAATGTGGTGATGAAATAGGGTGTGACAAACTCGGTGCCCAGATCATCCAGGATCAATAAATCGGCAGTGGCGGCGGTGCGCAACAGGGTATCGGCATCGCCGGAGGGGTCAAAGCGGGAAGCCTCCATCTTGCCAAAAAAGTCCGGGCTGGAAACATAAATGACATCGTAGCCCTTGTCCAGCACGATGCCGGCAATGGCAAGAGCCGCGTGCGTTTTGCCAAGGCCTGCATTGCCCACCAGCATCAGGCTTTCATTCTCAGCAGGGGAGAAGCCCTCCGCGTAATCTTTCAGGCCTGCCAGCAGCTGGCCCATGTAAGTACGGACATTCAGCCCCAGAGCGGGGTCAATGACATTGGGGTAATAGCTCAGCTTCATGGTATCAAAGCTGGAAATGGACAGGCTGGAAAGCCCCTCGATCTCTTTCCGGCGGAGGGTCTGCATCACCTTGTGGACACAGCTGCAGGTACGCCCGTCTACCACGCCAGTGTCCTGGCACTTTTTGCAGGTGAATTTTGGCTCCAGCGCATCGGCCGGGCGTCCGCTGGCGGCCAGCAGGGCGGCCAGTTTCTGCTTTGCCTCCGTCAGGGCGGCGTTGGCGGCGGTGCGGTCTTTGCCGGAAGCACCGGCCAGCGCACAGCGGATGCCGCGCACCCGCACTTCTTCCTCCGCGTGGCGCAAAGCCGGGATCACGGCCTCCGCCTCCGCGCGGGCGTCTTCCGCCAGTGCCCGGGCGGTCTGCCGCCGGGCTGCAATGGTGCGCAGGGCTTCCTGATACAGTTCGTTTTTGGTACGCATAGAGTGACCTCGTTTCCGCGCTTACGGCGTGGATTTCTTTTTCAGGCGGTTGAGCGACGCGGTGAGGGAAGAATTCTTGAGAAAATCGTTTCCGCTGGGGGCGGTACGGTCCACCCGGATGTTCCGGCTGGCACCGATCTCCGCCACCGGGCCGCGCACATCGTGGATGGTGCGCAGACCTTTGGCATTCCAGGTCTTGAGGATGCTGTTCCAGTACCACAGGTCCCGCTTGGGGCCGGCCTGCACAGCCACTTCCTGCACCATGGCGTCATCGTAGCCGTAGACCTCATACCAGCGGGCAATGGCCTTCCGTCCACCCAGGGTGAGCTCGCTGTCCGGGATGCCCAGCAATCCGCTGACATACTGCTCCCGCTGGGCCCGGAGGGCCAGCAGTTTCAGGTGAGCATCCGCCTGTTCGCCGGTCTCCACGCCCTCAGCCCGCCAGACTTTCAGCTCGTGGGTCACAGCGGCCATCGTCCGCTTGCCCTTGCTGGCCACATAGGCCACGCAGAGCATGACGGTTTCCGGGGCAAAGCCATCCTGCAAATACAGGTGGACGATCTTTTCCATCTCGCTGTGGGTCAGCGGCCGGGCAAAGCCGGTCTGTGCACAGTCGATGAGGCTGGAGATCATCGGGTCGGTGCGGGAAGCTGCGGCGATCTCCTGCCAGGTCATGGGGGCGGGGGCGCTGGGCTCCTCGCCCGGGGCAGCGTTCTCCTCGTACCGTTCCAGCAGGCCGGCACCCGCCCAGAACGAAAGGGCGCTCTCTGCCGTCATCCGGCTGCGGAGTTTCAGGTCCGCACACAGCTTGTCCGGGTCTGTGATACCCGTTGCCAACACATACAGCGCCACGCGGACATTATATTCCTCCGCAATGCCCAGCTTGGAAAATACCAGCTGCGGCACCGGGATGGTATCGCCTTTGAGCTCTTTTAAACGATAGATCATGGGTCCCTCACAGTCATCAGGATTGGCCGGAGGCTTCTTCCTCCGGTGTCGGCGGCGTCCAGGGTTCACAGTCCAGCAGAGAGGGGCGCTGCTTCCAGCGCTCCAGGTCGGCTTCGTAAGTTTCTGCCAGGTATTTGGCTGCCGCAGCCCGGCCCTCGTCGGAGAGAGGGTAGACCTCCCGGCGGCGGAGGGCAGGGTCGGTGAATTCCAGCGCCCAGGGGTCCGGCCAGACGTCCACCGTGAGGATGCTCTCTTCTTTTTCGGCTCCCTCGCCGCCCTCCGGGTCCGGTACCTTGCGCTTGCCGGGGGTCAGCAGGTAGCGCATCCCATCCTCGTTGCCGCTGAACGAGTTTTTGTTTTTAAAGTAGTGCAGCAGAGGAACAAAAATCATACAAAACGCCTTTCCGCGAAATGCCAAAAAGAAAACCGCGCTGTTCAACACGAATCAGCGCGGTGATTGGAGCAGGATACGGGACTCGAACCCGCCGCCTACTGCTTGGGAAGCAGTCGCTCTACCGGATGAGCTAACCCTGCGAGTGCTTATTTAGTTTAGCAAAGCACAGCGGATTTGTCAACTGTTTTTCCGCTCGATTTTTGTCAGCAGGAAAAACTCTTGCACTTTTGGGTGCAAACGGGTATGATATGGGGTGAACAAACGAACCGAATTTGTAGGCTTCTTTAAAGGAGTGGAAAACATGCCTGGCGATCTTCACAATCATTCAACCTGTTCGGATGGCTCGGTGCCCATCCACCGCCTGCCCCTTATGGCAGCACGGGTGGGGCTGGACACCATGGCTATTTCGGACCACGATACTCTCCTCAGCGTCCAGTACTGCTATGACCATCCCACACAGGATGGCGTGCGGCTCATCCCGGCCACGGAGCTGACGGGCTACGACTACGAGCGCAGCCACCGGGTGCACCTGTTGGCGTTCTGGCCCGACCCGGAGAGCAAAGCCCTGCGGGAACACTGCGACATCATGCGCCAGCGCCGCAACGAATGCTGCCTGCAGAGCGCTCGGGAGATTGAGGCGCTTTACCCGCAGTTCCGCACCGAGCAGGCGCTGGAGTACGCCAAGGACAGCGGCGTGCTCTACAAGAGCGGCATCATGCAGGCCCTGCATGAGCTGGGCCTGTGTGACGGAATCTATACCAGCCTGTACCACTATCTCTTCGGGTGGAACCCCCGGGGCATCGTGCTCCACTCGCCGGAATACCGCCCGGTGCGGGATGTACTGGCTACGGCCAAAGCAGCCGGGGCAGTCGTCGTTTTTGCTCACCCGACGGTCTACCAGAGTATGCCGCTGGTGCGGGAGCTGGTCAAAGAGAGGATGATCGATGGCATTGAGGTGGAGCACCCCCGCAACAGCCCTGAGGACAAAGCCGAGTGCGCCGCCCTCTGTGAACAGTACGGTCTCATCCACACCGGCGGCAGCGATTTCCACGGGGCCAACCACGGCCATCCAAACCCTGTGGGGGCCTGCATCACATCCGATGACCAGATCGCCCGCATTGAGGAGCTGGCCCATCAGAGAAAAAAATAACGCTCGGGGAGCTGGTTGTTGACCTTTTTAGCGGCTTATAGTATACTACTTTGTAAACGACACCATGGCAGGGTCAAGCCATGTGGATTTGAAAAAGAGAGGATATTTTGCAATGAGCAAATCGTTTAGTTTCCCCAACGTGGGCACCTGTTCCAAGCAGACCAACATCGTCCTGAACGACGACCACACCATTGAGTCCATCGAGGTTGTTGGCGGCTGCAACGGCAACCTGAAAGGCATCAGCCGCCTGCTCAAGGGCATGAAAGCAGAGGACGCCATCGCCCGTATGGAGGGCACTACCTGCGGCCCCCGTCCCACCAGCTGCCCGGATCAGATTGCCAAGAATCTGAAAAAGGCTCTGGCCGAGATGTGATCTCAAATTTTCATCCATGTATGAACGCACGGTGCACCTGCTGCATGGTGCGTTTTTTGCTGTTACGACAGGAATGACTGATTTTTTCTCTGGAAATGGGGCTATACTTCTGCTGGATACCAAAATGGAGGCAGAGGGAGCACATGAGCATTTGGGAAGCATTCGGCAAGGGCAGATACAAAGGGTTCTCCCGGGAGGCAGGGCTGCTGCTGGACGAGGCGGTAGAGCTGGCCGGGGGGCTTGGCTGCAAAAAAGCGGATACTGGCCACCTGCTGCTGGCAATGCTCCAGACCGACCACGGCCCGGCGGCGAAGTTCCTGGCCGGGAAAAATATCTCGGAGCTGGCCGTCCGGCGTCAGCTGGGGGCCGACCGGGAGGGCCCGGCGCTGCATCTGGACCGCAAAGCGCTGGCGCCGGACCTCAAACGCGCCATGGATTACGCGCTCATCGGGGCACAGAATGCGCATCTGGCGAAAGCGGAACCGGAGCACCTGCTCTGCGCCATGTTGGAGGATACCGATTGCGCGGCCGGGGTGCTGCTGGCTTCCATGGGGGTCCAGCT
>ERZ1035006.2553-NODE-2553-length-10194-cov-5.382385_pt1 | contig 10194 bp, 6 predicted proteins | sample MGYA00520694_ERZ1035006 | MGnify/ENA primary metagenome ERZ1035006 (study PRJEB33766, sample SAMN09781746) | gut metagenome | biome: gut microbiome | host: Homo sapiens | place: Madagascar | study: EMG produced TPA metagenomics assembly of the PRJNA485056 data...
TATATACAGCGACTATGAAGACAATAGAGCTCTTTGGCTGGAGAATGAGGCAACTTTCCGACATGTAAAAGGAAAGCTTGAGGGGGGCATCGTTGCCTATGGTAGCTATGAACTTCAGATGAATGGGGATAATACGGCAGTCGATGGCTTGATTACATTGAAAAACAGTAAGCATCCTTTGAAATTAATTGGAACATCAGCTCAGACTACGAATCGTTTTACAGTCAAAGTCGGTCTTGCATTTCTGAGTAAGACGATTGTACAGGGAAGTGCTCTGATTACAGCCAAAAAAGATAACTTTAAGATACAAGGCATTAATTCCATCGAAAGAACCCCAGACATTATTGGAGAAACTTCTAAAGACGTGTTTTGGGATCCGCTAAAAAAAGATTCGGAGACTGCAGATACCAGAGGTGGAACATCGCCATCGGATGCAGTTTACTCCTGGGACCGGGCGAAAAAATTGCTGGCAACCAAAAGTCCAGAGAGTAGAATTGTGTTGTGCAGCACACTAGATATAGATGATAGTCGTCAGATGGATGGTCGGGTTATCAATTCAGAAACAGGGACTGAATGGAATGCAGAGATAGTCTGCGGAGAAGATTTTCTTGGTAAAAAAATAGATAAGATGTTGCGAGTAGAATACCCATACTGGTCTGTGGGAACCGTAACTTTATCTAATATAATTTTTCATGCGGAAAAGGGAACGTCAAATAATGCTGCAGTAGAAGTGACGGGCAAGCTTATTGTGGATTCTGGAGCTGAGATTATTTCTGATCAGAATAGTTGTGTGTATATACATGGCGACGGCTATCGGGGGAACGGTGCCAGTGCTTTTCTTGAAGTGAAGACTGGTGGAGAAATTATTTCTAATGCTGATATTGGAATTACTCAAGGCGACTATGGAAAACTTATTCTTTCCGGTGGATATGTTTATGGAAAAAATATAGGAATCGAAGCGGCTGGTCGTCAACGGACTACTACTTTGGAATTGAAATCTGGAATCATTGAATATGGAGAAAAATATGGTGTATCAATAAGTGATGGTACGGAGCTTTCCGTTGGAGAATACGCTGTGGCAGGCAGTCAGAATCAGATGATCATAAGACCGGAGGATCAAAGTAAGAAGATCGGCAGTGCTATCTATGTGGGTGGAAATTCTAACGGTAAATCTTTGATTGTAACAATATATGACACTGCATGGATCACAGGTGCACGGATTGGAGTTGAGAGTATTAGCAGTACTAGCAGCTCTTCGTCGCAAACAATTTTGACGATGTATGGAGGAAAAATCAGCAACAATGAAGGAGGAATGGTTAATTTAAGAGGCAATAATAAGAGCCAATACAACATATATGGTGGATCCATCACAGAAAACATTGGATTGGGGGGCATTACGGCGTGTTCCTCGGTAACAATCGGAAAAGACGGACAGGGACCGGTAATCTCAAATAATAAGGCAACTGGCGAAACATATGTGTCTTATGACTTTAAGAAGGCTGATTATGGTGGTGGAATCTGTATGTATAGTCAATATGACGCAAAGAATGCAGAGTTGAATATATACGGAGGTGAGATTACAAATAATAGTGCAAAAGTTCTTGGCGGTGGAATTTATATGATAAAAGGTTCGATCGGTGGTAACTGCAGGATTACTGGTAATAGCGCACCGTATGGTGGTGGCCTTTGTTTGGCCCAGGAGGTTTATGATGCTAGTGTTCGGATTAATGGAGGTGTGATCAGCAAAAATATATCCACAGCTGACCAAAATCTTTCGTCTGGAATCCTTAATGGTAAAGACGGTACATACAAGAATCTTTCGTCTGGTAACGTAAAGATCTATCTCTCCGGCAACCGCTCTGTGATCAATGACAATATTTATCTGGGAGACAAGAGGTATCCGATCTACCTGACCGAGGGGGCACACGCTGGTACGAAGTATCATCTGGTGGTTAACACGTCTGATAATGGCTATCGCGGAAATCAGCAGCCATATCAGTATGGCGACCCGGTGGTGGTGCCGGCCAGCAGTATGAGCAATGCGGCACAGTATCTGGAGTATTTTGAACCGGCGGTTGTTGGACAGACCTTCGCCAAAGGAAAAGCTTCAGATGCCAGCTCTGTCAATGATGCCATTGTGCTTAAGCAGTGCATCTTCGTGAGCGATAATGGACAGGACAGCAATTCCGGCAATACACCGGAGCATGCAGTGAAGACCATGCAGGAGGCATTTAAGAGGGCAGCTAATGGGAAGGCTGTGATCTATGTGTGTGGTCCGGTGACGGTATCATCCATCGAGACCTGGACGTGCGCTGTGCCGGTGGAGATCCGCAGGTATACGGGATTCGCTATTGGCGGAGTCCATGCATTCCCGGCTTACAAGGGTGAGATGTTCACAGTGAAGAAGGGAGTTTCCCTGACAGTAGGAGCGAATATCTTAACAGTGGCAGGGTGTCGGACAGAGGAAGAGAATGTGACACCGGAGGGAAGCATCTTCGGAGTAGAGCAGGGTGGAAACCTCATCTTTGCCGGAGATACGGCTGTGAATGGCAATCGGATGAAGAAGGGCAGCGGTGGAGCAATCCACAATGAAGGTACTGTGACAGTGAGCGGCAAGCTTGCGATTACAAATGTGGCTGCATCTCAGGGTTCTGCAGTCTATCAGGCGGGAACCATGATATTGAAGTCAGGTTCTGAGTTCAGCTCCGATGGAGAGATCTATTTGACGAAGACAGCGGCTGATCCAAGAATCAGCAGTGCACTTACCGTGGAGAATGGTGCAATACTTCCTGAAGGCGGCAGTTCAGCCCTGAAGTTGGATATGGCGGATCCCTACGATGGACGGACTTATGTAAGATATACAGGTACTGCGGATGCGGAGACAGAACGGAAGCGGTATTCTCTGCCAGGCAGGATCACATCGGCCTACGTGTTGACAGACGATACAGTAAATGGTGCATTGGAACTGAAGCTTGGTCAGAAGAATGTGGTCTATGTAGACCCAACCTATACGGGTACCCAGACGGTGACGGGTAAGGTACGGGGACTCTATGCGGATTATCCATTCACATCCCTGTGGGAAGCTTATACATATCTGGCAGGAGATGGAACCACGAACACCAATAAGGGTGGACTGATCTATCTGGTCAATCCAATCGAAGTGAAAGAGCCCATGACCGTAGGACTCAGCACTTATAAAGATGCTACAAGAATGATCACCATTGATGGTGGAATATCAGTCAAACGTTATTCTCAGCCTGATGCAGATCATAATGTGGACAGTCTCTTCAACCATGCATCCAATACGAAGGAACTCTTCATTGTAGAGGATGGTGGAAACCTGACCCTTGATGGAGTCAGCGTGGATGGACATGGAGAGGCAGTCACCCAGGCGGGACCAAAGATGCAGTATACAGTGGCTCCGGCGGTGACAGCTGAAGCACCTGCAATCTCCGTAAAGGATGGCGGAACGGTGAACTTTACCGGCGGAACTCAGATCTTTGACAATGTGAATTCCAAGGGACCAGATGCCATGGAGCAGAGTGGAACTGCTTGCGTCAATGGAAAAGTAAATGTGACAGGAACTGTTCATCTGGGAACTGACAAATATATCACGGTGAATACCGGTAATCAGACAGGAGCATCAGAGCTTCATCTGCTGCTGGATGATCCGCGTGATGGAAGAGTGATTGCACAGTATACGAAGACCGTTCCGGATTCTGCAGAGATTGGAAAGTATATTCTGCCAGATGCAATTATGGAGCATTATGTACTGGCAATTGAGACCACCAGAGTAGTCCTTAAGAATCGAACAGCTGCCTATGTGGACGGCATACACGGAAATGATGATAATAACGATGGAACCACTCCTGCTAGCGCAGTTAAGACACTGAAGAAGGCATATCAGAATCTGCGGGAGAGTGGCGGTACGATCTATATTGTGGATACGGTCACGATACCGGAATATCTGTATCTGACCGATACGAAATACCGCGATACAGATACTGAAGTGACCATTGCAAATGGAAAAACCGTCACCATCAGCCGTTATGCACAGCCAAGAGCGGCGCAGGGCACAGATCCGACACTTACTGCTGGTTACGACAAAGAGAGTTGTCAGAGAGAACTTCTTAAGATCCAGAATGGTTCGTACCTGATGCTGGATGGAATCCGGATAGACGGTCACAGTGCAGCACGCACAGACGGTGCAGATACTGTTCAGGCAGATGGCGTGGAAGCACAGAAAGCCATGATCTGTGTGGAGAATGGAACGCTGGCAGTGACCGGAACAACGGTTCTGAAAAATAATAACAATACTTCTGTTGATTCCTTTGGAGGGGCTGTATGGATCGGTTCTGCCGGAGAAGCACAGATCAACGGCGGCGCATTTTCAGAAAATGCATCTGCCCATGGAGCCGGTATCTATGATGCGGGTGCGCTGAAGATGGCAGGGGAGATCGACCTTGACACAGCCCAGGAAATCTATCTGGAAGAGCATCAGAAAATCCAGGTGGCAGATGCATTGTCCACTGTATCCGGAACATTGCTGGTGGATTTTCCGAAAAATAGTTATATGAACGGACATGTAGTTGCAGAGTATGCAGAAGGTCTGACACCGGAGAAGGAGCTTTATATACTGAAACAGACAGCTGTGATGACAGAGAGGAATCTTTCTCTGAGTGCAGAAGGTCAGCAGGTTCTCTTAAGCACCGGATATCCGGTAACCTACGAACTGGCTCAAGCAACCAAGGGCGATCCTGCGCCTGAGAGAGTGGCCCATGGAGCTGAATTAACCGCTCGGGTGAAAGCCGACGAAGGCTATCGTCTGCCGGGAATCATCGAAGTCTACGTGACGAAGGACGTGACGGAGAACGGAACACAGTCACAGAAGCCAGTCAGACTCAACGCAGGAACTGATTATCGATGGAATCTGGAGACTGGAACAGTGACGATTCTGGCAGCTCAGACAGTTGGACCAATCACAATCAAGGTAACTGCGAAGAAGCAGCAGCATATCAGTGCGACGGTGCCTATGTATGTGTGCATGTATGGCTATGGCGGTAATGGCAAGGTGGTGACACCTTCTGATGGAAGCTATGGAATCACCAATAAATCAGATTGTGCAGTTCGGGTGGTTTCTGTTCAGGCAACCCATACGGACTGGCAGCTTAGCCAGACAGCGGATCAGCTGAAGGCAGGAGAACTTTATCTGCAGCTGAAAGGACAGACGGTGACAGAGAAGAAGACTACTCTGACAGGAACAGACTGGCTGATACCGAAGCCATCGGCAGACAATACGACTGCATTCACAGCAATCCCGGTACGTGCAGCCATTGCAGGCGGAAGTGTCAATGAGGAAGGCGAGAGCCGTGCATGTACGGTGACTTATACATTGGAGGCAGTGGAAGAATGAGTGGAGACGGCACTAGCAAAAGAGGAAAGATATGGATCGCAGCAGGGGTTCTCCTGCTGCTGATCCTGGCAGGAATCCTGATCTATCTGACCGTGGGAAGAAAAGATGGCTATAACGATAAGGATTTCTTCGATCCTGCAGCGGTGACAGGAATCCTTCCCAATATGTCGGAAGAGGAGATCCAGGCACGGTTAAACGATACGGTGGAAGAGGGAATGCTGAATATCTCCATTGCTTCTGACATTGGATTCGCTGACAGCTCTGCCAAGGGACAGGCGGATATCTACAATATTGAAGGCAATCGTTACATATTTAAAGTGGATATCACGCTGGAAGATACAGGTGAGTCAGTCTATCAGAGCGGTGGGATCGGTCCGGGGCAGTATATTCAGTTTATCACACTGGATCAGAAGCTGAAGGATGGAGTCTATCCGGCGGTAGCAACATTTACGGCATATACACAGGAAGAGCATCAGATCGTCGGAAGCGCGGCGGCAAAAGTGACCCTGTACATCGGGGAATAACAAGGTTCAGATACAGGACTGATAAGGCAGTTCTGATTTGATAAAAATGAAAACCGGGGATGACCGGATTCGTACAAAAAGAGAAGGAGAGAGTAACTATGAAGAGAAAGACAGTGGCAGCAGTACTTGCACTTGTACTGGCAATGGGAATGGGAACGACCTCTATGGCAGCATCCACACATACTTCCCATGGAACAAAAGTTGATGCATTTGTTTCAACAGATACTTCCACAATGAACAAGGATAATCTGTCCGGTGAAACGCAGTTCTACATTAACGTGGATAAGGATGCAACTGGCGGAGAGGTAGTGATTCCGGGTACAGAGGATATCACAGGGGGAGAAGGAATCTGTCATTATGATGTGAACTGGGAGTATAGCAAAACTACCAAGTTATCTGTGACCGTTCCGCTCTATGTGTGCATGTATGGTTATGGCGGTGATGGTAAAGTTGTAACACCGGCAGAAACTGCTTATAAGATGACCAACAACAGTACCTATACAGATAAACGTACGGTTAAAAATATCTATGCATGTTATCAGGTAGAGAAGATCAAGAGTTCAGAGGAGTATACTCCGGCAGCGGAAGGTAATACCTATGATGAAAGCTATATCGCTCCATTGGAAAATAAATTGTTTGGAACCGGTTCAACTAGAAAGTTGACTGATGCTGAGAAGAGCGGACAGTATGGCTACTACTATGTAAAGACTGCTGATGCATATACAGTTGTAAAACTGTCTGACTGCGATACCCATGATAAGAACAGTGCATGTGCAAATAAAGATACCAATGAATACTTCTATCGTGATACTACTACAGATGTTACTGTACCGGCAAATACTGGCTCTTATACTAACGGTCTGAAAACAAGTGATATCCAGTATGCAAATAATGGAGCAGCAAAAGATGCAGCTCTGAAGATCGAAGTTCCGACCATCAAGGCGGAGCTCCACACCTGGGAGCTTCGCTCTGCAAATGCTGCAAGCAGCCTGAAAGCCGGAGAGATCGCTATGACTTTGAATAACCTGGATCTTAGCAAAGTAGCTGCTTCTGAGAACAACACCATGGATATCAAAGATCTGAAGTGGGCAGTTAATGGTGATGGTGGAACATTGAAGCTTCCGATCAAAGCAGCTATTGCAGGAGGAAGTGTCAACGAAGAAGGCTGTGTACCAGTTGTTCGTGTGACTTATACTGTCAGTCCGGCTGAAGATGTAACTGGTGGAACTTATGCGGCTCAGCCATAATCGGGAAGCTGAAGATGGAGAATCCTACGGAGAACAGAAGGTCAGGGAGATGGCTCAGTCTGCTGGTCATCATCATTATGGTGGTGCTGGCAGCCGTTCTTCTGCTGCAGCGATGCAGCAGGGAGCCGTCTTCTCCTGACCGGCTGGAAGAGTCTGTAAAAGCAAAGCTGGGACAGCTTGATGGAAAGAGTGAAGAGGAGATTCAGGCAGAACTGAATCGGGTGATCGAAGAAGGAATGTTCCATATTGCCATCAATACACAGCCGATCTTCACGAGCGGTACTGCAGAAGGCAATCTGGAGATTGAAAATGTACCGGGTAATCTCTATGACATGGCGGTTGTGATCGAGGACAAGGAGACCGGGGAAGAGCTCTACAGCTCCGGCCTGATCCGCCCGAACTACCATATTGAGAGAGACTGCCTTGAGAAGGAATTAAGTCCAGGTGAGTATCCGGCGGTTGCTGTATTTCATGCCTACGATCAGGAGACGATGGAAGAGGTCGGGAGTACGGCCTGTGAGATGGTGATCACGGTACTGGATCAGGATAAATGAGGGGGGAGATGCGTATGAATAAGCGGATATCTGGAATACTGCTGTTGACTGTCCTGCTTCTGGGCATGGGAGCGGTTCCTATGGCAGCACAGGCTGCCCCTTCGTCTGTGCAGCCTGCCAGTGAGGGCAGCTACACCATAGGACCTGAGAGCGGAAGCGGAGAGACGGAGTTCTATCTCAGGGTAGAGAACCCTCACAGTCACAGACATAAGAATGATGAAGATGCGGCTGCAACTGTCTCGACGTTTTTGCCCGGCGATTTGCCGAAGACAGGTGATTATGGCTGGACGATCAATGAATTTGGCATCTGGGCACTGGCAGCTGGTACAGTATATCTATTGTGTGATAGATATGAAAAAAAGTATTAGCTGGATATCAGCAGTTAAGAAGATTGCACTTTTCATTTTCTTCCTGTGTACAGGAATGTCATTTTTGGTTGGGCAGGAGCAGTACCGGGAAGAGAAGAAGCAGGGGAATCTGCAGGAACTGCACATAAGTGAAAGGGAAATCACAGTGGCAGAGACACCGGAGACGACACTTCGGGGTGTCTGCCCTGATTATCTGGGTTGGCTGAAGGTGCCAGATGTAGGAATTGATCTTCCGGTCGTTCAGGGAGAGGATAATGAATATTATCTGACTCACGATGCAGAGGGTAATCGGAGCAGATATGGGGCACTGTTTGCAGACTGCAGGGTCAAGAAAGATGGAAACCTGTTGATCTATGGTCACCATATGAAGAATGGAAGTATGTTCGGCAGGTTGACGGAACTGATGAACAAGGAGACGTTTGAAGCGACACCCCTGATTCGCTGGGAGGATGATGAAGGGGAGGCGGATTATACGGTTTTCGCAGTGCTGGTGATTCCAGGAAGCGAAGAAGATCCGGATTATTTTCCGGTGAGAAAATATCTGGGAGACCTGTCCGGACGGGACAGGACAGAGCTTCTGGAGCAGCTGGAGGAGCGTGCCGTACGATGGCGCAGGCTGAGCTTTTCTGAGGCAGATCGGTTCTTGTTCCTTCTGACCTGTGATTATACAAAGGAGAACGGAAGGCTGCTGGTGTGTGCAAGACACACCAGCTGAATCAGACAGGGGATAAGGACAATAATGGAAGACATTACTGGAAAGGTGTATGGGAGACTGACTGTGACAGGGCGGGCACCTGACAGAAAAAAGAGGAGATACTGGGAGTGTGTCTGTACCTGCGGGACGAAAAAGATTGTTGCAGAGACACATCTGAAACAAGGCCATACCAGAAGCTGCGGATGTCTTGTGAGAGAGTCGGGACAACACAGGGCGTCTGATCTGACGGGGCGGACATTTGGCAGACTGACGGTTCTGAAGTGGGTCGGAAGCGGGAAGGATGGAGCGAAGTGGCTCTGTCAGTGTGACTGTGGAAAGCAGGTGCTGACGTACACAGAGCGGCTTACTTCTGGTCATACCAGAAGCTGCGGATGTTTGCAGAGCGATACAAGGAAACAGACCTTCCAGAAGTCTGTGCATTTTGTGGAAGGGACATGCGTGGAACGAATCCGCACCATGGATCCTGTATCCCGTCATAATAAGACTGGATATAGTGGTGTTTATCTTAGCTGCGATGGAAAGTATCGTGCGATGATTCAATTCAAAGGCAGAAAATATGATCTTGGCAGGTATGTGACGGTAGAAGAAGCCAAGAATGCCAGAGAAAAGACGCAGGAAAAGCTCTGGGGAAATTTTCTCAGAGAATATGATTATGCACATGACAATCGTTGATAAAAATAATGCCGGGTGGTCATCTGACCTACCCGGCATTATTTTTAGAAACCAATACAGTTTTATACGAAATGTTTCTGCTTCAGATAGAAGATGATCTGTTCTGCAGCTTCTTCAATACTCATATCACCGGTGTTCAGGCACAAATCATAGTTGGATGCAGCCTCCCAGTCACCTCCGGTATAGTAGCTGTAATATTTCTTACGCTGCTTGTCAGTCTCTTTGATCCGTTCAACAGCAGCAGACTCCTCCAGAGAATAAGAATGCATCATACGCTGTACTTTGCTGTCCATATCTCCACACACAAAGACATGAATGCAGTTGTCATGATCTTTCAGAACATAATCTGCACAGCGGCCAATGATGATACAGGATTCATTGTCTGCCAGTTCCCGGATCAGTTCAGACTGGAAACGGAACAGGTTGTCAGGCGAGACGATATCCTTTCCAAGAGAAGGCTTCTGATCTGCAGGTTTCAGATCCTTTACCAGTTTGTATAAAAGATTGTTTCCCGGACGTTCACTATTCACATGGAAAAATTCTTCCAGAACACCACTCTTATCAGATACCATACGGAAAATATCCTTATCATAATAAGGAATGCCAAGTTCTTTGGACAGATGCTGCGCGATATAGGTCGCACCGGCGCCGCATTCACGTCCCAGGGTAATCACATATCTTTCAGCCATAATCATACCACC